>JAEEGF010114397.1_pt1 | contig 11321 bp, 6 predicted proteins | sample 9134171 | NCBI WGS metagenome assembly JAEEGF01 (sample SAMN16246542, study PRJNA631951) | gut metagenome | biome: gut microbiome; feature: rumen; material: AP-attached | host: Bos | place: Iran: Karaj | collected 2018-10
CTTGATGGTGTTCTTGTTGGCGCCCACGGTACCGTCGGAGCCGAGACCGTAGAACTTGCACTCGGTGGTGCCGGGCTTCACGATGGAAACCTCGCTCTTGATCGGGAGGGACTTGAAGGTCACGTCGTCCACGATGCCGATGGTGAAGTCGGCCTTGGGCTCCTTCATGTCGAGGTTGTCGTACACGGAGACGATCTGCGCAGGGGTGGTGTCCTTGGAGGACAGACCGTAGCGGCCGCCCACGATCGTGACGTTGTTCCGGCCCTGGAAGAGAGCCTTGACGTCGGTGTAGAGAGGCTCGCCCACGGCGCCGGGCTCCTTGGTGCGGTCGAGGACCGCGATCTTCTTGACGCTCTTCGGCAGGACGGCGAAGAAGTACTTCTCGGAGAACGGACGGTACAGGTGGCAGGTGATGAGGCCGTACTTGCGGCCGCGGCCGGCGAGGTAGTCGATGGTCTCCTTGATGGTCTCGGTGACGGAACCCATCGCGACGATGATGTTCTCGGCGTTCGGGTCGCCGTAGTACTCGAAGGGACGGTAGCTGCGGCCGGTGAGCTCGGAGATCTCGCCCATGTAGCGGGCCACGATGTCCGGAACGGCGTCGTAGAACTGGTTGCGGGTCTCGACGGCCTGGAAGTACACGTCACCGTTCTGGGCGGTACCGCGGGTGACCGGAGCGTCCGGGTTCAGGGCGCGGGCGCGGAAACGGGCCAGGGCCTTGGAGGAGATCATGTCCTTCAGGGCCTCTTCCGGGAGCGCCTCGATCTTCTGGATCTCGTGGCTGGTGCGGAAGCCGTCGAAGAAGTGCAGGAAAGGAAGGCTGGACTTGATGGCGCTCAGATGCGCCACGGCAGCCATGTCCTGGGCTTCCTGGACACCGCCGGAGGCGAGCATGCAGAAACCGGTCTGGCGGCAGGCCATCACGTCCTGGTGGTCACCGAAGATGGACAGAGCGTGGCTGGCAAGGGCGCGGGCGCTCACGTGGAACACGGTGGGCAGCATTTCGCCGGCGATCTTGTACATGTTCGGAATCATCAGGAGGAGGCCCTGGGAGGCCGTGAAAGTAGAGGTGAGGGCACCAGCCTGGAGGGAACCGTGCACGGCGCCGGCCGCGCCCGCCTCGCTCTGCATCTCCGTCACTTTGACGGTCTCGCCCCAGAGATTCTTCTTCCCATGGGCGGCCCACTCATCGATGTTCTCGGCCATCGTCGAGGACGGGGTGATCGGGTAGATGGCGGCATGTTCGCTGAACAGATAAGCGATGTTCGAGGCGGCGAAGTTACCATCACAGGTGATGAATTTCTTTTCTTTTGCCATGATAGTTAAAAGTTTATGTGGATATATATTATTCAGATAATCCTTCTTTGGCGACATCGGGCGCGATACGGCCCACAAGGCCCTGCAGGACCGTTCCCGGACCGATTTCCAGGAAGTAGTCCGCTCCGTCGGCGACCATGTTCTGCACCGTCTGCGTCCAGCGGACGGGGGAGGTGAGCTGCTTCAGGAGATTGGCTTTGATGACGTCGGGGTCCGTGGCCGGAAGCGCGGTGACGTTCTGGTACACGGGGCAGGCCGGAGCCTGGAAAGGGGTTTTGTCGATGGCCTCGGCCAGCTCGATGCGGGCGGGCTCCATCAACGGAGAGTGGAATGCGCCGCTCACGGGGAGCGGAAGGGCGCGCTTGGCGCCGGCTTCCGTCATCTTGCGGCAAGCCTCGGCCACGGCTTCGGCCTCGCCGGAGATGACGACCTGGCCTTCGCTGTTGTAGTTCGCGGGAATTACGAGGCCGCTGCAGGAAGCGCAGATTTCTTCGATCGTCTCCGTGGGGAGCTTGATGATGGCGGCCATGGAGCCGGGCACCTGCTCGCAGCATTTCTGCATCGCGGAGGCGCGTACGGCGACGAGTTTCAGCGCGTCCTCAAAGGACATCGCGCCGGCGGCGGCGAGGGCGGAGAACTCTCCGAGGGAGTGTCCGGCGACCATCGACGGAGTTTCCAGGCCGCTGCAGAGGGCCAGGACGACGCTGTGGATGAAGATGGCGGGTTGGGTGACACGGGTGGCCTTGAGGTCTTCGGCCGATTCCCCGAACATGATGTCCGTGATGGGGAAACCGAGAATCTCGTTGGCCTTGTCCATCAGTGCCCGGGCTTCCGCGCTGCGCTCATAAAGCGCCTTCCCCATGCCGGGGAACTGGGAGCCTTGTCCGGGAAAGATATATGCTTTGCTCATACGGTTTCAGTACCTTGTCTAGGTTTATGTATAATATCGTACAAATATACATATAATCACTGAAATCCCCAAACTCCATAAACGGAAAAAAGCACCCAAATCTTGGGTGCTTTTTGTAGGGACGATCGGATTCGAACCGATGACCTCTTCAATGTGACTGAAGCGCTCTAAACCAGCTGAGCTACGCCCCTGTTTCCGAAACGGGAGTGCAAAGATGAGTCTTTTTCCGGAATAATCCAAGACTTTTCCGAAAAAACTTTATCGCACCACGAGGACGTTCGGGACGACGCGCTGGCCTTCGTTGTCGTAGCGGCCGTTGTCGCTGGGGTGGCTGATGACGCCTTCCGGGAGAACCCAGAGCGTGGAGGTGCCGCCGCCGTTGAGGTTGATGGCCTCGGTGAGGCCGAGCCTTCTCGCCAGATCGGTAAGTTCCTCGATGGTCATACCTTCCGCCCGGCCGGGGAAACGGCCGTCCACGACCACGAGCCATACGCCGCCGTCGGCGTCCTTGCCCATGAGCGAGCGCGGGTGACGCGTCGCGTAGAAGGATTCCCAATCCGGGAAGTCATCGCCATAGGAATACGTCTGGCCCTCGTCAAAGAGGATGGGACCGCTCGTCATCACCTCCCAGTCGCGCTCGAAGACGTCGGTGGAGTCGAAGGCGGCGACCTTGACGGTCTCCGGATTCAGGATGACCGCGCCGTTGTTGCTCGCGTTGAAAAGCGTATCGCTGGTGACGACGCCGTCGTCCTTCATGAAGGTGACGGCCGTCAGTTCTTCCACGTTGTAGTAACTGCCGTTGATGCCGGCGAATGCGTCATATTTGAGGCAGAGGGCGCTCGTGCTGTCGGCCAGCTCGCCCTCGGCCGTGACGACCGTGGTCTGGAAGGAAGCTGGATTGTAGCGGACGAAAGCGATGGACTGGCCCGGCTCCTGGATGGTTCCATAAAAACCGTCGGCCTTGGCGGCCTGGGCGGGGGTGAGTTCATCGCCGGTCCTCAGGTCGAAGACCGTTTCGACACCCAAAGGAATATGGCTGACCGGCCTGCTGCAGGCGGCTAGAAAGAGAAGAGCGGCGAATACAGCCGTCTTGGCAAAAGGATAGGTCATCGTAATTAGGTTAATGCTTTTGACTTTAGATTACAAATGTAAGAAAAATCCATGAAAAAAGTTATATTTGTAAGTATGAAACGTTGGATGGGTGCCATATGGGCCGCGGCACTGGTCGCGTGTACGCCGGATGCGGACATCTCCGGGACCTGGAGCGTCTGCCTGGACCCCTCGGGAACGATGACGGCCGATTCGCTCCTGTCGGAGCATGTGGACTCCCTTTTCAAGGATACGATCACGCTTCCGGGGACGACGGACCTCGCCGGGCTGGGGCATGAACCCGTCCGGACGGACGAAACGTCGCATCTGACGCGGCGGCATGCCTATGTGGGCAAGGCCTGGTACCGGAAGAAGGTCGTCGCGCCGGCCGTCTGGAAGGACCGCAACCTCCTCCTGTATCTGGAACGGACCAAGGCGACGACGCTGTACCTGGACGGCCATCTCGTGGATTCCTGCAACGACGTTTCCACCCCGCAGACCTACAATCTTGGCAAGCTCCGCCCGGGCGTCCACACCCTGACAGTCTGTGTCGATAACGGCGGCGGCGTGCCGGAGCAGGTCATCCGGAGCTCGCACCTGTACTCGGAGGACACCCAGACGAACTGGAACGGCATCATCGGCCGGATCGAGTTCGCGCCGGAGGACGTCATCGGGCAGGACCGTCCCGTCGCGGAAATGCCGCGGCTGGAGATTGTCGACGGACGGTTCATGGCCGGTGGTCACCCGGTCTTCCTGCGCGGCAGGCACGACGCCTGCGTCTTCCCGCGGACGGGGCATGTGCCCATGGACAAAGCATCCTGGATCAAATACTTACGGCGTTGCAAGGACTATGGCATCAACCACGTCCGGTTTCATTCCTGGTGCCCGCCGGAGGCCGCTTTCGCCGCGGCGGACGAGCTCGGCATCTACCTCCAGCCGGAGCTCCCGTTCTGGGGGACGCTGGAAGGAGAGGACCTGGTGGACTTCCTGGCGAAGGAAGGCCTGAACATCATCCATACCTATGGACACCATCCTTCCTTTGCGCTGTTCTCCCTGGGCAATGAGCTCTGGGGCGAGCAGTCGGTCATGCGGGAGATGGTGGAGGAATTCCGCGCCGAAGCCCCGCAGATCCTGTATACCAACGGCACCAACGCCTTCCTGGGCTATCAGGGCTATGTCGGCGGCATGGACTTCATGGCCACCGCCCGCATCGGCGGGGAACCGTATGGCGAGTACGGCACGCACGTGCGCACTTCCTTCGCCTTCTGCGACGCGATGGACGGCGGCATCCTGAACCATTTTTATCCCGGTACGACGCGGAACTTCGCCGAGGCCCTGAAAGCCTCGCCCGTCCCGGTGATCAGCCATGAGACCGGCCAGTTCCAGTCCTATCCGGACTATGCCGAAATCGACAAATACGAAGGTACGCCCTTCGTACCGTATAACCTGATGACTTTCAAGCGTCGGCTGGAGGATGCGGGCATGGCCGGCCAGGCGGCGGACTTCCACCGCGCTTCCGGAAAATGGGTCGCCGCGCTGTATAAGGCCGATATAGAGATGTGTCTCCGAACCCCGGGTATGGGCGGTTTTCAACTGCTTGACCTGCAGGACTATCCTGGGCAGGGGTCGGCCTATGTGGGCATCCTGGACGCCTTCATGGACGACAAGGGGTTCATCGACCGGAACGAGTGGCTGGGCTTCTGCAGCGACCTGGTCCCCCTGGCGGAGTTCGAGAAATATTGCTGGAGCGAGGACGAGACTTTCCATGCCCATGTGAAAGTCGCGAACTTCACGGGCGAGTACCTGCAGGAAGGCCAGGGCGAGTATGACCTGGACATGCCGATGTCCGAGCTGCTGCAGGAACTGCAGGCGCCTGTCCGCATCGACCTGCGACTGACGGCCCGGACGGACCATTATCAGGGGCATAACTCCTGGCCTGTCTGGGTATATCCCGCGGACAACTGGCCGGACAAGAACGGCGTCACCATTACCCGGAAACTGGACCGGGCGACGCTGCAGGCCCTGAATGCGGGAAAGAAAGTGCTCCTGATGCCGTCCGACACGACGAACACCGTGGGCGGGCTGTTCCAGACCGATTACTGGAACTACAGGATGTTCAGGGACATCTGCGAAAGCAACGGGAAGCCGGTGTCGCCCGGCACCCTGGGCATCCTGACCGATCCGTCGCACCCCGTCTTCCGGGAGTTCCCGACGGAGGAGCACACGGACTGGCAGTGGTTCCCGGTCCTGAAGGCTTCCAGGCCGATGATCCTGGACGCCCTCGCCGGGTACAGGCCCATCGTGCAAGTCATCGACAATGTCGAAAGGAACCATCGGCTCGGACTCCTGTTCGAGTTCGCGGTGGGGAAGGGCAGACTGCTGGTCTGCTGCGCCGACCTGGAAAGCGTGCTGGAGCACCCGGAGGGCAGGCAATTCTACAAGGCGGTTTTGGATTACATGCGGTCCGACGACTTCCGGCCGTCGGTCTCTTTGGACACGGAACAACTGACGGGACTATTCCGCTAGCCATATCAATCAGCTTATGAAACGGTTATTTCTGCTGATCGCATTCCTCTGGCCCCTTTCCCTGCGGGGCCAGACGGACACGACATCCATCTCCACCACGGGCGAACACACCGTTTCCCGGGAACAGATGAACAAGGGCCTTGTGACCAGCGGCCTGGGCGCCCTGTCCGGCCAGTCCGCCGGCGTCACGGTGTCCGGCGCCAACCAGTCGGCGATGCTCAGCGCCGTGCGCGTGCGCGGTACGACCTCCCTGACGGGCGGTAACGATCCGCTGGTCATCATCGACGGCGTGATGAGCGACCTTTCCACGCTGGGGTCGCTGTATCCGGGCGACATCGACAGTTTCACCATCCTCAAGGATGCGTCGGAGACGGCGCAGTACGGCTCCCGCGGCGCGTCGGGCGTCATCAAGGTCTCCACCCGTCGGAGCCGGGGCGGCGCGTTCAGCATCAGCTACGACGCGACCGGCGGTCTGGAGGCTGTAAGCGATTATCTGCCAATGCTAAGTGCCGATGGATTCCGCGACTGGAACCGGACGCGCGGCTATAAGTTCGACGACCATGGCTTCGATTCCGACATGCAGTCGTCCATCCTCCGGCTCGGCTGGGTGCAGAACCATCACATCGCTTTCGGCGGCGGTTCGGACGACAGCCATTACCGGACCTCCATCGGCATCCTGGACCACAAGGCGGTGGTACAGACCCAGGAGTACCAGAACTACAGCATCAAGCTGGACATCGGCCAGAAGGCTTTCAAGGTCCTGAATGTCGATTTGGGCATGTTCGCCTCCCTCCAACGGAATGCGGACCTGCATGACCAGCAGCACCTGTTCTACTCGGCGGCGGCGTTCAACCCCACGTTCCGGGCCGAGGCGGAGCCGGACGGGAGTTACTGCCAGATCCCGTCGGCCAGTCAGGTCAATCATCCCGTCTCGCTGCTGGAAAAGCAGTACGGAAGCACCAACGCCCACCTCAATGTCCATCTGCTTGCTGGCGCGGCCCTTTCGCCGGATCTGACGCTGAATACCTTCGCTTCCTATTCGTACAACGGCATCGGCAACGAGCATTTCTTCCCGACGACCATCTGGTCGGGCGGCGAGGCCTATCGTGAGAGCTCGACGGTGCGGGACCTCGTGGGCAATGTCTCATTGGCCTACAAGAAAGATATCGGCGAGCACCGGATCACGGCCAACCTGATGGGGGAGGCGCAGAGCACCATCACTTCCGGCTTTTATACGACGACGACCGGCTTCACCACGAACGTCTTCGGCCTGGACGCCATCCAGGCGGGCTCGGACCGTCCGTGGGAGGGGACCGCTTCCTACTGGAGCAATGTCCGGATGCTGTCGTTCATGGCATCGGCAAACTATTCATGGAAAAATACTTACGTGCTGGCGGCGACGCTCCGTGCCGATGCTTCCTCCAAGTTCGGCAAGAGCCACCGCTGGGGCTGGTTCCCTTCGGTCTCCGCTTCCTGGGTGGCCTCCAACGAACCTTTCCTGAAGGACGTGAAATGGCTGTCCAAGCTCAAGTTCAATCTGGGTTCCGGCCTCTCCGGAAACCAGGGGGCGTTGGGCCCGTATAACTCCCTGCAGCTCGTGGGGCCCACCGGCCTCGTGAGCTACGAGGGAAACGCCGCCACCAGCTTCGGCCTGCTGCGCAACGCGAACCCGGACCTCAAATGGGAGGTTCGGTCATCCGTCAATGCCGGTATGGAGGCGAGCTTCTGGCACAACCGCATCGTCTTCACGGCGGAGTACTACTATTCGCTCACCCGCGACATGCTGTACGAGTACCAGGTGAGCGTCCCGCCTTTCGCCTACAGTTCGCTGATGGCCAATCTGGGCAAGATGTCCAACAGCGGCCTGGAGCTGGGCCTGGGCGGAACCCTGCACCAGGACAAGGACATGCAGGTGAACCTGAACATGAACCTTTCCTTCCAGCGCAACCGGCTCATATCCCTGTCCGGCAAATGGCAGGGCGAGTACCTGGAAGCGCCTGAGATCCAGGGAATCAACTCGATGGACGGTGCCGGTTTCCATGGCGGGCACAATGACGTGGTATCCCGGATCGTGGGCCAGCCGCTGGGCGTGTTCTTCATGCCGCACTGCACGGGGCTGGCGCAGGCCGCGAACGGCACTTACTATTACGAGACCGACGGCGTGAACCAGATCTGCGGCCAGGCTTCCCCGAAGGCGATGCTGGGCTCCAACATCAGCTTCCGCTACAAGGCTTTCGACGTGTCGATGCAGGTGAACGGCGCCTTCGGCCACAAGATCTTCAACGGCACGTCGCTCACCTACATGAACATGGGCTCCATGCCCTTCTACAACGTGATGTCCGAAGCGCCGAAGTACAACATCTCCGACCAGACCGTCACCGACTACTGGCTGGAGGACGGCGACTACGTGAACATCGACTATATCACCCTCGGATGGAACATTCCCGTCCGCGGGGCCGTCCGCAACCTGCGCGTCTCCGTGTCCGTGAACAACCTCGCCACCTTTACCGGATACAGCGGCCTTACGCCGATGATCAACTCCACGGTGGTGAACGAGACTTTCGGTCTGGACGACAAGGGCTCCTATCCGATTTACCGGTCCTATACGGCCGCTTTCAGTATCCAATTCTAACGCCCTATGAAAAAGACGGTTATCTTGCTTCTTTTCCTGGCTGCGGGGTGTTCTTTCCTGGACGAGCATCCGCGCGACCAGAAGCAGCGCGAGGAGGTGATCACGTCCGAGGCGACGCTCTATCTGAACACGCTGGGACATCTGTACGGCATGATCGGCAGCAACGAGATGGGCGAAGGCCTGGCGGGAACCTACCGGGGCGTCTATGACCTGAACACCTTTACGACCGACGAGGCCATGCTTCCCACCCGCAGCGGCGACTGGTACGACGGCGGCCTCTGGCAGCGGCTGTACCTGCATACCTGGGAGACGGGAGAGGAACCCGTCAAGAATGCCTGGAACTATCTGTACAAGGTGATCGTGATGGCCAATCAGGCCATCGTGGACCTGAAGGACTATCCGGCCTGGAAGCAGGAAGCCCGGGCGCTGCGCGCGATGTACTACTATTACCTGCTGGACCTGTTCGGGCGGGTGCCCATCGTCACTTCTCCGGACATCGCCATGGCCGATGTCGCCCAGTCCCCGCGGGCCGACGTCTTCCGCTTCGTAGTTCAAGAACTGGAAGAGGTGGTCCCGGATCTCGCGCTGGAAAAGAGCAACTTGCCGGGCATGTACTACGGGCGGATCACCCGTCCCGTGGCGTGGTTCCTGCTGGCCAAGCTGTATCTGAACGCGCCGGTCTATGCAGGGGAGGAGCACTATGACCAGGTCGTGATGTACTGCGACCTGGTGAGCTCGCTGGGATATGACCTGGAGCACGATTACAGCGCGAATTTCGCCGTGTATAACGAGGCTTCCGTGGAGAACATCTTCGTGATCCCTATGGACAAGCACCTGTACAGCGCCGAGAACCAGTATCTGTTCCGTTCGCGGCATTATGACCATGCCGCCGCCATCGGCTTTGTCGGGGAAAACGGGTCTTCGGCGACGCTGGAGGCCTTGCAGGTCAATGGTTTCGGGACGGCGTGGGAGGATCCGCGCTTCCGGATCAATTACTGGGGCGGCGTGCCCACGGACCTGAATGGTAACGACATCGACCTGGAGTACAAGCCGCTGTCCGTCGCGCTGGATGTGACGGGCACGCCCGACGAGAAGATCGCCGGCGCCCGCATGAACAAGTACGAGATCGACCCCAAGGCGATGGACTGCGGGAAACTGATGGACAACGACTGGGTCGTCTTCCGGTATGCCGATGTGCTCCTGATGCGTGCGGAGGCCCTGCTGCACAAGGGCGATCCGGACGGCGCCCTGACGCTGGTGAACGCGGTGCGCAACCGGGCCGGGGCGGCGGAATTCCGGGAACTGACCTTCGACTCCCTGCTCGATGAGCGGATGCGGGAGTTCGCCTGGGAAGGCCTCCGCCGGCAGGATCTGATCCGGTTCGGCGCCTTCGGGAAGGAGTGGTCGTTCCGCCGGCCGCTGCCCGGGGAAGAGGCCACGGGTTTCACCAATGTTTTCCCGATTCCCGCGGACATTCTCGCCCTTAATCCGAAGCTGTCCCAGAACGAGGGGTATTAGCGGTTTTTTCCGTATCTTTGCAAAGATATGGACAAACTGTTTGCTGTTATTGCGTGTGCGGCTCTCGTGACTGCCTGCGGGCCGCGCGAGACGGTTCCTGCCGCGCCCGACTACGGGGACGCGACGATGTGGATCACCCGGGACGGGGATCCCGAGGGGACCGGCGCCGATGTCTTCTATGTGGTATCGACCTGGGAGAAGGACTGGACGGACGCCAAGGGCCGCCCTGTCCATTATGCCGATGTCTGGAATGCCGGACACCGCGACCGGATGGCCATCGAAATCAACGGCGTGGCCGATTACATGGCCCCCGGCAACCGCTTCTATTCGCCTTTCTATCGGCACGCGACCATCGACGCGTTCGTGACGCGGGATGAGGACTATATCCATGAGCGGACGCGGCTGTCGATGAAGGATGTGTGCGACGCTTTTGACCGTTTTGTGGCTTCTCGCGACGCGAGCCGGCCGCTGGTGATTGCCGGTTTCAGCCAGGGCGGCATGGCCGTGGTGGAACTGCTCAAGCACATGTCCGACGAGACTTACAGCCAGTTGGCGGCCGCCTATGTGATGGGCTACAAGGTGACGGACGAGGATATGGCTTCTTGTCCCCGTATCAAGCCCGCGGAAAGGGCCGACGACACCGGCGTCACCATCTGCTACAATACGGTGAAGGACGAGAAATACGTGATCCCGATCATCGCATCGACCAGCATCGCCATCAACCCCGTGAACTGGTGTACCGATGCCACGCCCGCCGTGCTCCACGACTCGATTACGGTGACTTTGTCGCCTGAGTATCACGTACTTGTTGTCGATGGATACGAAGGGGCGGAGTATAAGCCGTATGGCGATTTCATCAATGTGGGCGATATCCACAGCTGCGAACCCTGGCTGTACAGCGAGTGCATCCGGGAGAATATCGCCGAGCGGGCGCAGGCCTGGAGGACCAGCCGATGACGCGCGTACTTTTTGTCTGCCACGGCAACATCTGCCGCAGCCCGATGGGCGAGTTCATCCTGAAGGCCATGGTCAAGGCCAAGGGGTTGGAAGGGGAGTATCATATCGAGTCCGCGGCCGTTTCCCGGGAGGAAATCGGCAATCCCATCTACCCGCCGGCCAAGCGCTGCCTCAGCCAGCACGGCGTGTGGTTCGATCCCGGCAAGCGCGCCCGCCAGGTTACCCGGGCCGATTATGAACGCTTTGACCGCATCATCTGCATGGACTACTCCAATCTCCGGCTGATCAGCCGCATCATTCCGGACGATCCGGAGGGGAAGATCCATCTCATGATGTCTTACGCGGGGATTTCCCGCGATGTCGCCGACCCCT
>JAEEGF010909363.1_pt1 | contig 11321 bp, 8 predicted proteins | sample 9134171 | NCBI WGS metagenome assembly JAEEGF01 (sample SAMN16246542, study PRJNA631951) | gut metagenome | biome: gut microbiome; feature: rumen; material: AP-attached | host: Bos | place: Iran: Karaj | collected 2018-10
ACACAGAAAAGAGCACAGATCATAAGAGGTCCGAAGGCTGCTACGAATCCGGCCCAGGCAAAGGATACGATCTGAAATACACTTGAGTCGGGATCTCTGGCGATGAAAAGTGCGATGATACTCATTACAATAACAGCACCTCTCGCCACAAGCATTGATGTCTTATCATTCATATTCTTAAAAAATACTTTTTTGCAGATATCATCGGAAGCACTGGATGCCGCCGCAAGAAGCTGTGAATCCGCAGTGGACATGGTTGCAGCCAGGATACCTGCAAGGATCAGTCCCGCAACACATGCAGTAAAAATTCCATGAGAACTTAAAAGAGCGGATATCTTAATGATTGCAGTCTCGGGATCTTCCAGAGCCTCAATGGCACCATTTGCGGTCATGGCACGGGCAACAAAACCGATGATGATGGCTGAAAACATTGCGATGACAACCCATACGGTAGCGATCCTTCTTGAAAGGGAAAGCTTTTCTTCTTTTTCAATAGCCATGAATCTTAAAAGGATATGGGGCATTCCGAAATATCCAAGGCCCCATGCAAGAGTGGAGATCTTGGTAAGAAGTCCGTAGGGACTTGAAGTACCTGTTGCATAATCATGCATATTGTTCAGATCAAAATATCCCACAAGGGATCTTGCATTATCAAATACAGCTCCCCATCCGCCGGCCTGGGATGCACCGTAGAAAAGAATGGTGGCGAGAGCTATGGTCATGATGATGCTCTGAACAAGGTCGGTGGTGGATGCCGCAAGGAATCCGCCGAGAGTGGTATAGGCGATTATTACCAGAGCAAAGATGATCATTGCCACGGTATAGTCCATTCCGAAAAGTGAATTGCAGAGTTTGCCGCAGGCGGAGAAACCGCTGGCAGTGTAGGGAACAAAGAAAACGATGATGACTATAGCAGCTATAAGAGAAAGGACATGCTTGTCATCTCCGAATCTGTTTGAAAAGAAAGAGGGCACGGTTGCGGAATTGTTGATCTGGGTATAGCGTCTGAGTTTTTTCGCAACTATGAGCCAGTTAAGATATGTACCAACCGCAAGGCCCAGGGAAGTCCAGAAAGGATCAGCAAAGCCTCCCGCATAGGCAAGTCCGGGTATTCCCAGAAGAAGCCATGAACTCATATCGGATGCTTCCGCACTCATGGCGGTAACAAGAGGTCCCAGTTTTCTTCCGCCAAGATAGTAATCTTCGGTGGTCTTATTGCTGCGTGAATATTTTATACCTATGAAAAGAACAAAGATCAGGTACAAAACGATAACAAGAACGATGCAACTCTGTGATATGGTCATGTGTTTCTCCTTTTTTCGCGTACGCTGTAGAATCTTGTGGTCAGGGGAACGGTCATTTTTGAGAATTCATATAACTCGCTGAACTTTATGGAAAACTGTTTGCCCCAGGATGCAATCTCAAGCCACGTCTCCCCTCCGCTTTCCGTGATATCGAGGATCGTCATATAGTGAGCCTTGGTCCTGTAGCCCGAAGGCTTTCTTTCCATATCGTATAGAGTAAGATACTTTTTTTTGAAGATAAAAGGATATGTGGGTCCCACCGCAAAGATGGTGGGGAAGCCCTTTTCGAGGTTATTCTTTATCCCCGAAAGTCCGGTCCTGTTTTCATAAAGCGGACCGTGTCCCCATTCGATACGCAAAGGTATCTTTTTTCTGATAAGAAAATTATTACATAAGAAATGATAGTAATAAGGGGCAATGCCGTGACGGGGAACAACGAACATGCCGCCTTTTTCCATGGCACGGATCTGTTTTTTAAATTCATCCCTGCCAAGGGGTGCTTTCATGAGTCCGCGGTAAACGCACAGATCATGAAGTGCCACGATGCCGCATCCGAAGCCGTGTAGCTTCTTATCCAGGCGGGTTTCCTTCGAAAACCACATCTGGGATCCTGCGACGTACATTTTTTTCTGTAAGGGTTTCTTTTCCTGCAAAGGATCCTCCCTTATCTGGTCCTCTCGTCACCCCAGAAGAAAAGTGCAACGGTTCCGGGACCGGTATGGCTTCCTATGGTAGCGCCAATGGAATAGATCTGAACCTTGCCGTTCATCTTGGGGAATTTCTCCTCAATAAGATCCGCAACCGCTCTGGCATCTTCGTAGCATTCAGAATTGCTTATGAAGACCTTGCCGGAATAATCGTGACCATCCTGAGCATGCTCTTCCATCATTTCCACGATACGCTTGATAACTTTCTTCTTGCCTCTGATCTTCTCTCTGGCAATAAGTTTTCCTTCGTCATTTACATTAAGAAGAGGGCAGATGCCGAGAACAGTTCCGATGGCACCCGCGGTCTTGCTGACACGGCCTCCTCTGATATAGAAAGTAAGATCCGAAGAGAAGAACCAGTGATGAGCCTTGTTCTTATTTGCCTCAAGCCAGTCTCTTATCTCATCGATACTCTTTCCCTCATCGCGCATGTCCGCAGCTGCATCCACCACAAGTCCGTGACCGGTGGAAGCTGCAAGGGAGTCAACGATATATATTTTTCTGTCGGGATATTTCATGGACAGATCATCCGCAGCAAGACGTGCGGAATTAAAGGAGCCTGAAAGGCCGCTGGAAAATGCTATATGAAGGATATCATGGCCTTCTTTAAGGATGGGCTCGAAGAAATCCAAATACTCTCCCATGGTAACCTGGGAAGTTTTGGTATCCTCACCGTCAAGCATTCTTTTGAAAAGCTCTGCAGGGGGAACGGTTGCTCCGCAGTCATCGGGATAATCCGTGCCTCCCAGCTCAAAGTGAAAATATATGACACCTATGTTTCTTTTCTCAAAATATTCGTGAGAAAGATCCGTGGTGGAACATGTAGTCAGTCTGAATTCTCCCAATTTAAAAACCTCCGTTACGTAATAGAGTTTCCATGAAACGGTCTGTAACTTTATCAGTTTAACACATTAAAATATCTCATACAAGTTTGGGGCGTTTCCGACAGTCCCTGCAAGCAATCGTGACCGGGCTTTTGCTTATTCGGGCAGAGCCTCGGTCCAGTAATCCTGAGCATAGATATCCGTCAGCTTATAAAGAGCAATGTAGTCACCGCCAAGATATGTATAGCTGATCTTCAGATCTTCGGGATCCGAAACAGTGATCCTGTCTCCCAGGAAATAACTGTCCTCATACTCACCGTTATAGGTGTAATAGTCGCAGACAAAATCAATGGTATCTCCGCTTTCTATGTCGATGAGGCCTCTTGCTTCGGTCTCGTTGTCAGTCTTCTTATAATCAAGTCTTGCGCCGGCGATGTATCCGTCGGGATGCTCATTATCGAAAATGATCTCAAGCTTTACAAGGTCATCATTAAGGAAAGCGGGAACATATCCGATATCGTACCAGTCATCGTCATCGTTATCGCCATAACTTTCCGTGTGATAGAAGGCAACGGGCTGGTCATTGATGGAAAGCCAGCTTCCGTCCACATCGGCTATGAGATTTCCCTTATTATCTATTTCGAAGATATTATCAAGTCCCATATCCACATATCCGGAACCGTCGTCATAATACATTGCAAGGTCCACGGTGTTGATATAGCTCCACTGATCATCGGATATGGGAATGAAATATGTTCCATTCTCTTCTTTCCAGGAAAGAACGGAGGCATCGAAATGATTATCCGCGATATATTCTGCGGTCTCCGTATCAGTCATGGATCTTCCGGATGCATAACCGTTTGAAGTAAATGCAGAGATCAGATTCAGCATATCCTCAAGTCCGCCTGAGGATGTAAGGCTCGAAAGTGAGCCGTAGGAACTCTGGGCTGAACCTCCGGAAAGGAAGGACTGGGCACCTGTGCCGGTGGAGCCCATTACGCTCTGTCCGGAATTTTCAAGACTTGCAAATTCCCTGATGCAGTCTGTGTACTCATCATCAAGGCCAACTCTCTCATAAGTATCTATAGCCTGAGATACCTTTGAAGATTTCGAATTATAAGGAAAATAAATGGATACTCCATACGCATTGGTCATGGAGGAAGAAGTACGGTTATACTTAACAGCGGAAAGTATGGTCTCTGCAAGGGCATCCCCCTGTTTTGTATCGAGGTTTCTTGCAAAGTTTACCAGATCAATCTGGTCGATCCTTGAACTCACCGCAAACTCCCTGGCACCTGTACGGGCATCGGATACTGCCTTGTAATCACCGTCTTTTATCATGGACTGGGTACTTGAGCAGAATTCCCTGAAATCATCACCTATGGTCATCTCAAGCTCGGACAGGTCCACAACAGAAAGAGTGGTCTTCTGTCCGGGGCACTGGGAATTACAGGTATCAACAAAGTCATCGATGATGATCTTGGCGATATCAAGAGTTTCGGCGGAAGTATTCTTTGAAAGAGTATTCAGCCAGTTAGTGTAATACCAGCCTATGCCGGGCTCGGTCTCTTCGGAGCCGATAAGGTAATCCGCATATTTTGCAATTACAAGATCCGTCTCAACGGTTCCCATAAGACAGGCATCAAAGCCCACAAAATCAAACTTAAGTCCCGCCCTTGAAAGTGCGGAATCTATCTCGGACAGATCCATGGATCCGGAACCGGGATTTTTCTCATCATATCCGTAACCTGATACGGAACCGCCGCCATGATCCCAGAATATGAGCATATTTCTGTTGGCGGGGTAATTGCTGTGGGCATAGTCGATGAACTCGGTAAGGGTCTTAGAATCCGTCATGGGCTTGGAACCCATGTTATCCTCGAGACACTGGAGCTTGCCGTTACCAAGCACTCTGTAGATCTGGTTTACGGAAGAAGAAATGGTGCTGTTCTTCCACTGTTTGCATCCGCCGGTATAAACAATGACATTTACATTATCTGAAAGAGTAGCATTCGCCATCTCCATAAGGTCATTGGTTGCCATGCCGGACCTGGACTCAAGATCCGTACCGCACAGATAGACCATTATTGTCACCACATCCTTACCATTTCCAAGGATGGTGGTATATTTATCTCTTGCTTCGGGGGATACGGAACGGTCAAGAACTCCAATGTTCTTGTCCGGTCCCCAGGCAGATGATACGGAAGAAACATTATTGGTATAGGATGAGGTGCCGCTTCCGAGAAGGGATGTGATGGTTTCCAAGCCTACGGATGGCGAACTGCCCGAACCTGATGAGCCGGATCCTCCGAGGATTGATGAAAGAAATCCCTTTCCTCCCAGAAGAAGGATCACTATGACGATTATGAAAAACAGCTTAGGGCTTCCGCCCATTCTTACACCACCCCCGGGATTACGATGAGGGGTACCGGATCCGGAAGGTCTGAAATTTGATCCGCTGCTGCTATGTCCGGAACTGCTGTGCCCGGAGCCTCTTCCGCCGCCGAAGCTTCCGCTTCCGACAGGACCGGTTCCCAGTCCGCTTCCTCTTCTTGAAACTCCTCTTCCGGAGCCCGTAACATTTCTGGATCTGCCTCTTGGTGCTGCCATTTTTTCTCTCCTTAAAACTTTCTGTATCAGATATCTTCAATATCCTCAAAAACCGTCTCGTTCATAACACTGTTATAAACGCTTTCTTCAGCCTCTTCCACAACGTCGGAATAACCCGTCAGTGCAGCAAAAGAAGCAAACTGTGCCGCTCTTGCCACTCTGTCCATACGGGGATGCTTCACAGGGTCCGGTTCATGTACCGGGAGTCCCATTATGTCGGAATAATCTTTTTTCATGCTTTATGTCCTCCGATAGTGCCGTTTCTCTCAGCCGTCATGGCTCCTTCTTCAAGATTCATGCCCTTTAGTATAGCATTTTTTCCATATCTTTGCTGAATGTTGAGAACCGCCTCCTGAAGCCTTTTATCCTTCTCCTCTTCCTTACGGATCTGTTCTTTCTCAGACTGTTCGGATCCATAATCCGTAAAAAGATCAAGCTGGACATATTCTTCCCGGTCCTGCTCCATGTCCTTTAGTTCATCTTCCGTAAGGGTATGATTGGCCACGATATTGACTCTTCTGATGAGCAGGTTCATATCGATGATCCCTTCGTATAGTTTTGCCGCAGTGGAGACAATGACCCTGGTGGCGGAAGTATAGTGTCCTATATTCATGCTGCCGCCTGCGGGAGCGGGAACAAGTCTTCCGTAATGATCCTTCACTATATCTCCCTGATATTCCTGCATTCTTTCCTTATCGGAAAAATTATCGATGTCATATCCCACGTAGAGAACTATCTGGTCCGTGACCAGTCCTTTTTTTACTAGATCCAGGGAAAGAAGTTCAGCCATCTCCTTAACTATGAGAAGGCCCTTTTCTGCGGTATAGGGGCATTTCAATACCTGGCCGCTTGATATGGAAGTGCTCTTGGGAACATAAGATCTGATATCCGCTATCTCGCAGGGCTCGTATCCCCAGGCATGATCTATGATCAGTTCCGCATTTATTCCGAAGAGCTTATAGAGAAGATCCTCATTGTATCTTGAATTTTCATTACCCACGGAACACCTGGCCACATCCCCAAGGGTATGCATTCCGTTTTTCTCAAGTTTTCTTGCTATTCCGGGGCCTATACGCCAAAAATCAGTCAGAGGGCTGTGATCCCACAATATCTCCCTGAACTTCCTTTCATCAAGTTCCGCGATCCTCACTCCGTCCTCATCGGCAGGTATGTGCTTTGCAACTATATCCATGGCGATCTTGCACAGGAAAAGATTGGTTCCGATGCCTGCAGTGGCGGTGATGCCCGTTTCAGCAAGAACCTCCTTAACCATCTTCATGGCCAGTTCATGGGCGCTCATCTTGTAGGTATTGAGGTAGTGGGTCACATCCATAAAGACTTCGTCTATGGAGTAAACGTGCATATCTTCGGGAGCCACGTATCTTAAATAGATACTTACGATCCTGGAACTGTATTCCATGTAATACCGCATCCTGGGTGGTGCAATCTCATATCCCAGTTCCAGGTTCCGGTCTTTTCTGACATCCGGGTCATAAGATGACTTTCCGGTAAAGTCCTCTCCTTTTAATTGTCTTCTTCTGTAGGAGTTGATCTCCTTAACTCTCTGGACAACTTCAAAAAGCCTTGCTCTTCCCGAAATGCCGTATGCTTTCAACGAAGGGGAAACTGCAAGACAGATGGTCTTTTCGGTACGGGTGGGATCCGCCACCACAAGATTTGTCTTAAGGGGATCAAGTCCTCTTTCAACGCATTCAACGGAAGCATAGAAGGATTTAAGGTCAATGGCAATAAAGGTCCTTCTGTCAGGACCCTCATCAGAAAAAACAGGCCTGTTACCGGCCACGGTGTTGATTTTATTGCCAAGACTATCCATGTGAATAATTGTACCATTATACTGTCATTTCGGAGAAAAATTATGATAGAATTAACGCTGCAGTAAAAATTCGAGGAGTTTTACCATGAAGATATTTGCATTTTCATTAAGGCCCTATGACGAACAGAGATATTTCGAAAGCATCTGCAAAGCAAAAGGCATAGAGTACGGCTTCACCAGTGAATACCCTTCACTTGAAAACGCTGATCTTGCATCGGGATATGATGCCCTGAGCATCCTTACCAATACCATGGATCCCGCTCTTCTTGATAAATTCAAAAGCCTGGGTATCAGATATATCTCCACCAGGACCATAGGCTATGACCACATAGACAACGCATACGCTCATTCCATAGGGATCCGTACCGCATCCATTTCCTACGATCCCACCGGAGTTGCTGATTACGCCATCATGATGATGTTAATGGGGCTCAGGAAGATCATGCCCATTATGGCCAGAGGTGATATACAGGACTATTCCCTCAAGGGCAAACTGGGAAAGCACATCCAGGACTGCACCGTGGGCATTATCGGCACGGGAAGGATCGGAGCCAAGGCCATAGAACATCTCTCAGGCTTTGGATGTAAGATGATGTGTTATGACATCAGAAAAAACGAGAGTCTGGAAAAATATGCACAGTACACAGACCTTGAGACCATCTATAAAAACTGTGACATCATTTCCCTTCATGTTCCGGGGCTCGAATCCAACTATCACATGATAGGCGAAAAAGAGATAGGCCTCATGAAGGATGGTGTCATGATCATCAACTGTGCAAGGGGAATGCTCATTGATACCGCTGCCATGATAAAGGCTATAGAATCCGGAAAAATAGGATTTGCGGGACTGGATACCATAGAAAACGAAGCGGGACTTTATTACCTGGACAGAAAAGGGGACATACTGGACAACCACGACATGGCCATCCTGAAATCTTTCCCCAATGTACTCCTCACTTCACACATGGCTTTCTATACAGAGACTGCCGTAAGAGAAATGGTAGAGCACTGTGTAGAGGGAATAATCGAGATGGATGAGGGAAAAGAAAATCCCTTCGAGATCAAATAAAAATCATGATAACGAAAACGCCCCCTTGCGGGGGCGTTTCAGACTGAAGACTAACCGGGTTGATGGTTCGCATCAATCCGGTTTTTTACAAATATGAAAGATTAAAGGGAATTATTCTCCAAAAACAAAGAAAATCCGACCATGTCTTCCCTTTTTTATACATAATCTTTGCGAGTTTTTTTAGGTTCATGCATGCGAAAGTAAGCCCGGCTTTCATTTTCATTCGGGACTTTCCATACATCTGTGTATATCTGAAACCATGATTCTCTTTCGCAGTTCCGAAGATCCTCTCTATGGTTTCTTTGCGCATTTTGTATAATTCTTTCATTCCGATCGTCTGGCGGATATCCTCACATATTTCCATATATCCTTCCCAGATGTGACGTGTAACCTGTTTCACATGATCCCGGCTCTCCGTACACTGGCTCAGATAAGGGCAATCAGCACATATCTGTCCGATGCTTTTGTATTCTCTGTTTCCTTCCCTGTTTGTTGTACAGTATTCCAAAACTTTATTGTTTGGACATATGTAGCAGTCATAGTATTCATCATAGGCAAAATCCGTTTTTCTGAAAAATCCATCTTTGGTCAAGGGACGTTTGTAAGGGAAAAGGGGCTGGATTCCATCATCAATGAGTAGCTTTGCTATTCCGGGAGTCTTATATCCTGCATCCGCTATCAGAGTCTTAATGCCGATATTTTTGATCTTGTCATAAAGCCCTTTGAACGTACGACCATCATGAAGATTTCCGGAATTTACGGTGTAGCCGAGTATCCATCCGTTCTTATCACATGCTGTCTGTATTGAATACGCAAATACCTGCTTATGCTCTCCTTTATGAAACCATCCGCTGTCCGGATCTGTTGTGCTGACCTTTACTTCTTTTCCACCGGATCCTCCGGATGAAGGCGGCTGGTCATCGTCATCCTTTTCCTTAAGGGGCTTTTTGCCGTGCTCAGCCCTGTCGGAATCTATCTCTTCTTTGAGCAGTTCTTCGTAGAACAGTGCTTCCTGCTCAGACTTCTTTACTTCAAGTTTATGGCTGTTTGCTCTAGCCTTTACATGGGTGGAATCAACGAACACCTCACTTGGGTCGATCAGGGATGCTTTGTAGCATTCATCCAGTATATGGCTGAATATCTGCTCAAAAAGATCTGTATCCTTGAATCTCCTTGTGTAATTCTTGCCAAATGTTGTGAAATGGGGCACGGGATCGAACATATCAAGGCCAAGGAACCATCGGTAGGCAACATTTACCTGTATTTCCTTGATGGTCTGTCTCATGCTCTTTATCCCGTAAAGATACTGAATAAATGGAATCTTTATAAGCATGACCGGATCCATGCTTGGCCTTCCGTTATCCGGGCAGTATTTTTCTTCGACGAGATCATAGATGAAGTTCCAATCGATGGCGTTCTCTATCTGTCTCAGAAGATGATCCCCTGGCACCATGTCATCCATGCAGAACATCTGTATCTGAACCCGCTTTTTATCAGCATCTCTGGTCATCATACGGCATTTCCTCCATATGATTATTATAGCACAAATATGACACAAGTGTCATGCTTATTTGCAAAAAAAGACCTCGATTTGGTGAAAATCGGGGTCTTTGTCTTCAGTCTGAAACGCCCCCTTGCGGGGGCGTTTTTCTTTAGTCTTTTATAAGTATCGCAACATCATACGCAGGAAGGGTCAGGATCCCGGATCTTAATGTTACTCTGTCGGATGAAACATTAAGAGTTCCCGCAAGAACACTGTACTCGGAATATTCTTCGGGAATCTCCATCCTGATGCCCACATTCGAAGTGTTAATGGCAATGAGAACGGAGTCATATCCTTCCGCTTCCTTCAGATACATTGCGTTTCCTATACTGGACACGGGAACCGCAGTGATCCGGCCTCTTGCAATGGTGGGAAAAAGTCTCCTGAGTCTTATAGCTTCCCTGTAGTAGTTGTAGATGGAAGCATCATCCTTCATCTGCTCTTCCAGAGAGCCATACTTCATATCGATCTTATCCATGCCCTCGGGACCGTTGCACATGCCGGCACTTTCAGGGTCTTCAGACCACTGCATGGGAGCACGTTTATTTTCATCCTTGCCGGAGCCTTTCATCCCCAGCTCTTCGCCGTAATATACGAAAGCGGTTCCGCTCATGAGAAGATTCAGTGCTCCGGCAAGTTTCACCTTGCTTGCAGCATCTTCCCCGGCGTAGTATCCCGCACTTCTTCCCATATCATGATTGGTATAAAAAGGTGCATTGATGAAATCGGGATTATACTGTGCGTACAAATCCTGCTCAGCAATCTGTGCCGTTACATATCTGTCCGCGGTAGCAGATCCTCTTACGGTGTTTGCTATTATGCCGTCGGAATCCGCAAATTCAAAATCAAACATGCTGTCCACACCGCTTGCATAATATTTTGAATAATCCGCCTGAGAACACCAGCCTTCGCATACGATATATGCATCAGGATCAATGCTCTTTACATCAGCGGCAAATCTGCCCAGAGCATCGATACTCATGTTTTTATCATTAGTGTAGTAGCTTGTAACGGCATCCATTCTGAAACCGTCGCAGCCTTCATTCAGCCAGAATTCCGCAATACTCTTGAATTCTTCCCTGACCTTTTCGGAATCAAGATTCAGATCCGGCATTCCGCTCCAGAATCTTGCTTCATAGAACCAGTCGGTTCCGGGGACTCTGCTGTAACCGCCGGATTCTTTATCCGTAAAATTGTAATATTCAAGATATTCGCATTTGTTTACATTCGGTTCTTCGCCTTCTTCAAGACTCTTAAGGTAATCAGTGGCTTCTTTGAACCAGGGATGTTCCGATGAAGAATGGTTCATGACCATGTCGTTATACACATGAATATTCCTTGCATGACAGGCAGCGACCAGTTCCTCGTAATCAGTTAACGTTCCGTACTGAGGGTCGATACCCTTATAATCCGTCACATCATATTTATGA
>JAEEGF011846733.1_pt1 | contig 11320 bp, 7 predicted proteins | sample 9134171 | NCBI WGS metagenome assembly JAEEGF01 (sample SAMN16246542, study PRJNA631951) | gut metagenome | biome: gut microbiome; feature: rumen; material: AP-attached | host: Bos | place: Iran: Karaj | collected 2018-10
CCAGTCATCACTGGAAGCTCTTCCGGGATTTTTCACCATAGGCTCAGTGCTTTGATCTGTTCCGTCAGAGGACCGGAACGCAGGTCATTCAGGGTAATCACATCAATATTCAAGGCATGCGCACGCCGCAGAGTAATCGCCCGGCAGTTTTCTGTGGAGATGATAAATGCTTTTGCCGCATCTCCTCCGTAACGGTCACGCAGGACAGCCAGCTCATTGATCGCCGCAGTATCAACCATACAGGTCTTGCAGGATATAAAGACAGGGATAGTGTCCTTGACAGCCATGACGTCTATTTCATTGGTAATCTTATCACCGCGCTCCGCGCTGTCCCACTCGACTATGGTGCTGCAGCGCACTGCATGGAGAAGCCCTGTGTCTTTGCAGGCTTTCCAGGTATAAATTTCCAGCACGCTTCCCTGATCTCTCAGCCAGTAACGGATTTGTTCATCCGCAAAGCAGAAGGAAACGCTTTCATCTCTTTCAATCTTCAGCTCAGTGATAAAACCAAGGGTTTCAAACTCCTTCAGCAGCCTTTCATCTGCAGGAATACGGGCTCCCCTCTCTCCCTTCATCTCATAGTCACAGCTGACTTTCAGGGAGATCTTTCCGTTTTTATCCGTCTGTGAAGCTCTCTGCATCCATGTGACAAAATGATTCCACTTTTTGCGGTGCCTCATAAATATTTCGAAGAAGGCATCAATCCGGTCAGCATATTCTTCCAGCTTGTGGTTGTCTACTCTTCCTTCTTTGACAGATCCTCCTGCCATCCGGAAGAAATCCTCGACGGAATACCGTATGGAAAAAGGCAGGCGGTGTGCAAAGGGCGCATTATTGATATCAAAAAAACACTGCTTTCTTCTGCTGTGTGTAAACACAGGGACGCCTGTCTCACTGCACACAAAACCCGTCGCATAAAGGGCAGCATCGCTGCCGCCGGCTATGTCTATTGCACAGTCGGGGTATTCATCGATCACGTTCCTGAGCTGACGCCTTACTTTGTCAACATGAAAAAGGCTGGTATTCAGAAACAGGATTTCAACATGCTGTTTTCTATGATCAAAGTATTCCCGCAGCTTTTTCTGTTTTTCCTTATCTTTCGCGATTTCATCCGGACAGAGATAGATGATTCTCTCCGGGAGAAAAGTATCCGCTGCGAGGACGTTTTCTATCGGGACTTCATCATACAGCTCAATCAGTGTTTTCATCTACACACCTTTTCTGGATAATACATATTCAAACCATGCAAGATACTCCTCTCCGAGCCTTGCAACAAGTGCCTTTGCTTCTGTTGGTTTCGCGGGATACAGCCATACACATTGCTGCGCCAGCTGATAGCGGCGTGCAACACTGTATCGGTTCAGCTCCTCATCGGTGTATTCTCCCAATGCAGCAATCTGTTCCTGTGCGCGGAAGAATCTGATAAAGGCTTCAGCTGTATCTCTGCCGACAATAGGAACGAGCAGAGAAAAATCATTTTCTGAGGCATCCAGCGCTTTGGAAGCCATTTCCCAGCGGCGCGGATCAGCATAACCCTCTTCTCCGGTGTATGGGGTACGGAGATAGAGGCTGTTGTTTGCCAGAAACTCCAGAACGAAGGGGTTGATGCACCTGTTCACTGCCCAGGGCATCCAGTTTTCCACGGTCGTGCGGATATAAATATGGGCAAAACGGCCAAATAACGGCTCTGCCAGATCGTGCGCCGAGGAGGACTCACTGCGGTCATTGCCGGCTGCCACTATCCGTGCATTTTTCGGCAGAGGCCAGCGATTGTTGACAAAACGCTCCAGGACAATCTTGAAGATCACGGATTGTGTCTGTTTCGTGGCATTCGTGAGCTCATCAAAAAAGAGGATGTGGTTTTTCCCGTCCTCGCAAAGCCGTTCCAGCTTCACAAGCCAGACCGGCTTGATGTCGATGATTTCATCCTTCGCTTCATTATAAATTGCCCGGCCGTTGATGGTCTCCGGATTTTCATTGACGAGCTCAATGTCCAATACATCCGGATCGATCTGCCGGACACGGTCGCTCTTGCCATCGCCGGACAGGCCATGGAGGAAAACCGGAATATCCGCCTCCACAAAGGAGCGGATCAGACTCAGTTCATCGTGCTGCAGTATCCGGAATGCCTGATTTCCATCCGCTCCAGTCTCTTCTTTCGCCGTCAGATCCCCCCAAAAACCGTCCTGGAGATAGGCAGCAGCCTCTTCTCGTTCCATGCCGGCAAAAAGAGCCTGCTCACTGACAAGCAGCCGGTTTTCGGGATCCGCCAGCCAGCGGACAGGTCGGAATTCCAGGAACACTGTCTCCCCCTCTGTCACGACTGTACCGTCAGACAGCTGTACATATCCGTTGAAGTTTCCCGGCGTCAGTGTCAGGGCAATCAGGCGTTTTGCCCCAAGCTGCCAGACCGGAATCTCCTTTTCTCCCAGCTTCAGCGACAGCTTTGTGCGGCGCAGGGTGCCGGACTGATATGCTCGCAGCGCCAGATCCCGCAGAGAGGAATCCAGTACAGCAGACGGCCATTCTCCGTATTCCGCCACAACAGCATTCTCTTCTTTCGTGATGCGGCGCAGGAGGCGTTCATCACCCTCTTCCAACAGCAGAGCAGGCCGCACCGCACAGACAGCGCAAGTGTTTCTTCGGCCGAAACGGTCGACGCAGGCATCTCCGCTCAGAAAGTAGTTGATGCCTCCCTGCTCAAATACGAAACCGTCATCCGGGGCAGTCAGAAGGCAGAAATCATTGGCTGAAGCCGTGGTCCCGGCAGAAGCGAACAAAGGCAGCGGTTGATCAAAAAGCTGCTCAGGTGATAAGAAAATCGATTTCATGTTTCTCCTTTTCCGCAGGAAGTTTTCCGTAGAGGACTCTTCCTCCCGGCGGCTGAATGCTCATATTGCCGTAAACGACCCAGATGGCATCACAGCGCTGCTCGGGAATTTCGGCATAGCCGTCTGTAAAAATAATCTTGTTTTCCGCGTCGCCGGTAAAAGCATTGATTGCCGTATGGAAATCCGTGCCTCCGGCGCCGACCAGCTCCAGATTCAGGATATCCTGCTCCGTACGGACTTCCTGATAGCCGTAAAAACGTGTGTCAAAGCAGCCCACTTTCAGCACCGCATCCTGTCGCAGCAACCCTTTCACACCGCGGACGAAAGCACGCAGCAGCTCCTCATCCACAGAAGCGCTGGTGTCCAGCAGCACCTCGGAATACGCTACCGGATAGGCACGGAATTCATGGCGGAGTACACCGTCACGGATAGTGCTGCCAGGAAACCAGTCATAGTCCATCTGCATGGAAGGCTCCAGCAGCTCGGCCAGCCCGTCGACGAGAGCGGCAAGCCCGGGGATCGGCATGCTGCGGGAACGTGCGTCAGTCTGCTTTCCAGCGAGATGATTTTTCTCATCCGGGGCAGGTACTTCGACAGTCTCTGTATCTTCCGCTTTCTCTTCGTCCTCCTTCTGTGATTTCAAAAGAATGGCATACTGCTTTTCCGCGCTGCTCTCTGCAGCGCCAGGAAGAAAGAAAGCATCTTCCGGCACAGCAAAGCCATCTTCCTTCAGCAGTGCGTTCACGACAGCGTCGCTCGCCCGCTTCCACAGGCGCTGCCTTTTCCCTTCACCCCGGGCAAAATGTCCAAGCTTCAGGTGCAGAAACTGCTGTGCAAGATAAAAGCTGCGACCTTCCCTTGTATAATACTGCATCAGCCGCGGATGGATATAAACAGCCTGCCCGTCGTTATCCGCCGGGCGTACCGCATATGATTCCCTGATCCGTAGCACGCGGAGCTCCTCTGCCCACTGTGGATAGCGCTCCGCAAGATCGAGGAGATTTTCGGTAAGGTCGATCATAAAGGATCAGATAAGGATTCCGCGCTTCTTTGCCTCAAAGCGAAGCTCATCGCGGAAGTCGGGATGGGCAATTGCAATCAGCTGCTTAACCCGACTGGAAAGGCTCTGCCCGCGCAAATGGGCAATACCGTATTCCGTCACGACATAATCCACATCGTTTTTGCTTGTTGTAACAGCTGCGCCTTCCGTCAGGGAGGCTTTTATTTTGCTGATCGTACCGTTCTTGGCGGTGGATTCGAAAGCGATAAAGCTCTTGCCTCCCCGGCTCTGGCAGGCACCCCGCACATAGTCTACCTGCCCGCCGGTTCCGGAAAGATGCCGCCCGCCGATGGATTCTGCACAGACCTGCCCCCAGAAATCCACTTCTACAGCTGCATTGATGGAGATCATGTTGTTGTTCCTGCAGATCACATTCGGGTCATTGACGTAATCGACCGGCAGAATCAGCATAGCCGGATTGTCATCGATATAATCATAAATTCTTTTTGAGCCGAAGGCAAAAGTAGTCACGGTTTTATACGGATGAATCTGCTTTTTGCTGTTATTGACAGCTCCGCACTCAATCAGCTCCACCATAGAGTCTGTAAACATCTCCGTATGAATACCAAGATCATGTTTTGTCTTCAACGCCATGCCGGTGGCATCCGGGATGGCTCCGATTCCAAGCTGCAGGCAGGCACCGTCCGGAATCTGTTCAGCGATCAGATTGCCGATGGTAATACTGGTTTCATCCAGCCTGACGGGTGGCAGCACAGGAAGCGGATGAGAGTTTTCCACAACAGCATCTATCCTGCTGATATGAAGCTGGCTGTTCCCGACAGCACGAGGCTGCTGATCATTGACTTCAACAAAGATTCTTTTTGCCTTTTCAATCATGGCCTCGGAATAGGAGCATGCCGTGGCAAGGCTGAAGTATCCGTGTTTGTCCATTGGAGAGACAGAAATACAAAAAGCATCAAGCGAAACATTTTCCCTGATCAGCGTTGGATCATCCCGGTAATAATTCGGTATATAGCTTGCATAACCGCCGGCAACGGCTTTTCTTGCGCCGGCGCTGGAAAACCAGGACAGTCCGTTCACTTTTCCGTCAAGCGTATTGTCAGCATAAAAGGCAAACGGATAAACATCCATCATAGTATGTACCTGAACACCCTTTAAGCCGCCTTCCGCCGCTCTTTTGCAGATCGCCTGCATAATACCGTCCGGCTGGCTGGCACCGGTATCGATTCCTAAAACCCAGCCGCTCTCTACAGAAGCGGCAAGCTCTTCAACAGGTAGTTTTTTTTCTGCGTATAGCTCCTGAAAATTCATAATCTGATCCTCCAGTATTCATTACATGAACTTATTGATTTATTTTATCACCATAAAACACACTTAACAAGCCCCCATTATAATCTTCATACGGAAAAAATCTGGCTGTCCCTCTTTACTTTGAATTATCAAAATACTATAATATTTCACAGTGAATAATCAGGCGAACCATATACGCCTTAAACTATGATTCAGGAGGATCTTTATGGAAAGAAAATCCATGGACGGCAACGAAGCCGCCGCATACGCAAGCTATGCCTTTACTGAGGTCGCCACAATCTATCCGATAACCCCCTCCAGCCCCATGGCCAACCATGTTGACGAATGGGCGGCTAACGGAAAGAAAAACCTCTTCGGCACTTCTGTCAAGCTGATGGAGATGCAGGCAGAATCCGGTGCCTGTGCAGCCATGCAGGGTGCACTGGAAGCCGGAGCATTGGCAACCACTTATACGTCCGCGCAGGGGCTGATGCTGATGATCCCGCCCATGTACCGTATATCCGGCTTGATGGTTCCCGCTGTGATGCACGTGGCTGCCCGCAGCGTCGCAACCTCCACGGTTTCCATCTTTGGTGACCACCAGGATGTGATGGCCTGTCGCCAGACGGGCTGGGCACAGCTTGCCTCCTCCAGTGTACAGGAGTGCATGGATCTCGGCGCTGTGGCGCATCTGTCCGCCATCAAGGGCCACCTGCCCGTACAGCACTTTTTTGACGGCTTCCGTACCTCCCACGAAATACAGAAAATTGAAGTTCTCGATTACGAAGACCTAAAAAAAATGCTGGATTACGGAGAATTGCGCAAATTCCGTGACCGCGCTCTGAACCCAGAACATCCGACCATCCGCAACAGCGGTGAGAATGACGACGTCTTCTTCCAGCATCACGAGGCTGCGAATCCGACCTACAACGCTTTTCCCGCTGTTGTTGAGGAGTATATGAACAAAATGTCCGTCCTGACCGGACGTGATTATAAGCTCTTTAATTATTACGGCGCACCGGATGCGGAACGCGTCATCATCGCCATGGGCTCCGTCTGTGAGGCGGCGCGTGAAGTGGTGGAATATCTCAGGGAACGCGGTGAAAAAGTCGGCTTCATTCAGGTGCATCTCTACCGCCCGTTCTCGATCGGCCATCTGCTGGCGGCCATTCCGGAAAGCTGCAAAGTCCTCACGGCGCTTGACCGCACCAAGGAGCCCGGCGCGCTCGGCGAGCCTCTTTATGAAGACGTGGCTTCCGCACTGCTGGAAAGTGGGCGCACCGGCATTCGCCTGCTAGGCGGACGGTACGGCCTTTCCTCCAAGGACACCACTCCTGCTCAGTTGAAAGCGGTTTACGACAATATGAAGGGTGAAAGGAAAAATCATTTTACCGTTGGTATTGTTGATGACGTCACACACACTTCCCTTCCTGTCGGAGAAAACATCGTCACATCCGGCAAAAGCATCATCTCCTGCAAGTTCTGGGGGCTCGGATCAGACGGTACTGTTGGTGCCAATAAGAATTCCTGCAAGATCATCGGAGACAATACCGATCAGTATGTGCAGGCTTACTTCCAGTATGATGCCAAAAAGTCCGGCGGTCTTACACGCAGCCATCTGCGCTTCGGCCATGAGCCGATCCGCAGCAGCTATTATGTCACAAGAGCGGACTTTGTCGCCTGCCACAAGCAGAGCTACATGCACACCTTCGATATTGCAAACGAGGTAAAGGAAGGCGGGACCTTTCTCCTCAACACCCACTGGAAAGGTGAAGAACTGGAAGCCAATCTCACCAACCGTACCAAGCGCATCCTGGCGCAGCGTCATGCCAATTTCTACACCATAAACGCCACCGGCATTGCCGCGGAGATCGGCCTCGGCAACCGCACCAGCACGGTGCTTCAGGCGGCCTTTTTCAAGCTCTCCGGTGTACTGCCTATTGACAAGGCTGAGGAATATATGAAGGAAGCCGCTGTAAAAACTTTCTCCCGCAAAGGCGAGAAGATTGTCAGCATGAATATCGCTGCCATTGAGCGCGGCCTGACCGATGTTGAAAAGATCGATATACCGGAAAGCTGGGCTGCTCTGGAAGATGAGGTACGTACGCCGGATGAAAACCTGCCGAAGTATGTACGTGAGATTCTGATCCCTATGGACAGAGCGGAAGGCGATCTGCTGCCCGTCAGCACTTTCAGCGATTATGCCGACGGTGTGATGCCGGTTGATGCCGCACGTTTTGAAAAACGAGGGGTGGCTGACAATGTACCTGTGTGGGATGCTTCCAAGTGCATCGGCTGCAACCGCTGTTCTCTTGTCTGTCCGCATGCGGCGATCCGCCCCTTCCTGTTCACAGAAAAGGAAGCGGCGGAAGCCCCTGAAGGCTGCGTCACCAAGAAAGCCGTCGGCAAAGGGTTTGAAGGGCTGCTGTACCGCATCCAGGTCGATCCGCTGGACTGCCAGGGCTGCGGGAGCTGTGCCAATGTCTGCCCGTCAAAGGAAAAAGCCCTCACGATGGCTCCGCTGGAAAGCCAGCTCCATGAGCAGGCCAACTGGGAACACTGCCTGACCCTCTCCGAGAAAAAGAATCCGATGAACCGGTTTACAGCAAAAGGCAGCCAGTATGAGCAGCCTCTCTACGAATTCTCCGGTGCCTGCCCCGGCTGCGGTGAGACGCCGTATATTAAGCTTCTCACTCAGCTCTTCGGAGACCGGATGTATGCTGCCAATGCAACAGGCTGTTCCCAGGCGTACGGCTTCTTTGCCCCGACGTTCCCGCAGACGGTGACAAAACGCGGCTTCGGCCCTGCTTTCTCCAACTCCCTGTTTGAAAACAACGCCGAATTTGCTCTCGGTATCAGTCTCTCTGTCGATCAGCTGCGTGAGAAGACCAAGATGCATGCGCGCAGAGCGATTGAAAGCACAAAAGACGAAGTGCTGAGATCTGCGCTGCAGTCCTGGCTGGATTTCGGTGATGACAATGAGAAGACGGTTCTTGTTTCCGACGCTGTCCGCGTAGCGCTGGCCAACACGGCCGACGACAGCGATGCCGTATCTTACATCCGGCGCCGTCAGGATACGTTGACAAAGAAAGCCGTCTGGATGGTAGGCGGAGACGGCTGGGCATACGATATCGGTTACGGCGGGCTGGACCACGTCATGGCTTCCGGGCTGGATCTTAATGTACTGGTACTAGACAACGAGCTCTATGCCAATACGGGCGGACAGGCGTCTAAAGCGACTCCGGTAGGTGCTTCCGTACAGTTTGCTGCTGCCGGTAAAGGTACGCCGAAGAAAGATCTCGGTCTGATTCTCTCCAATTACGGTTATGTTTACGTAGCACAGGTCAACCTTGGCGCCAATGCCGAACATACCATCAAATGCCTCAAAGAAGCCGCCGCCTATAAAGGCCCCTCTATTGTCATTGCATACGCCCCCTGCATCAACCATGGCGTTTCAAAGGGGATGGGCAAAGCGATGGAAGAAGGCAAAGCCGCTACCGAATGCGGATTCTGGCCGCTCTTCCATTATAATCCGAACCACGAGCGTGCCGGCAAGAATCCGTTTGTTCTGGATTCCGGTGAACCCAATGGAAAACTCCGCGATTTCATGATGGGTGAAAACCGCTTTGCTTCTCTGACGAGAACCTTCCCGGAGAGGGCGGAAATGCTCTTTGAGGAAGCTGAAGACTTCACAAACCGCCGCTATGCCAAGTATAAACATCTGGCGCAGCGCGGTTATCCGGAAGGCCCGGTACATGACAAGCTGATATAATCTGCTGTTGAAAAAATATCCTCACCCAACCGGGTGAGGATATTTTTTCACAGGTTATCAGTCGGCACGGAAACCTTCTCCATGGACTTCCGTAGAGTTTGTGACAAAAGTGAATGCTGCAGGATCCACCTGTTTGATCAAGTTCAGTGTCTGTGAAAGGACATTCCTGCGTGTGACAGTAATCAACAGCTGTTTTTCAGCACCGGTATATCCTCCGGCGGCTTTAATCAGCGTGTTTCCGCGCTCTGTCTGTTTATTCAGTTCAGCAGACAGCTCTGCTCCTTTATCCGTGATCACATAGATCACCTTGGCGTAATCCACGCCCTGTGCCATGGTATCAATCAGTTTGGAAGTGACGAAGATAGTAATTGCAGATGTCAGCGCTACTTCGATATCACGGAAGATGGCAACCGCTATCAGCACCACGGTGACGTCCACCACCATCAGCAGTACCCCGTTCGGCACGTTTGGAAAAATTTTTTTCAGCAGCAAGGCCAGGAGATCCGTACCGCCTGTGGTAATATCCCGAAGGAAAAGGAGCCCCATTCCAAGCCCGCTGAACACCCCGCCATACACTGCAGCAATCAGAACGTTTCCTGTATACTGTGGGAAAAAGCGTTCCGAAAGTTCAATAAACAGGGAGAGAAGGCCCGTACACAGCAATGTATAAAAACAGGTACGCTTTCCTATGCTGCGCCATGCTGCCACCAGTATCGGGATATTCAGCGCCAGCGTCAGAACACTGACATGAATTCCTGTAACATATGCCAGTGCCGTTGCAAGGCCTGAAACGCCTCCCGGCGCAATATTGTTCGGAACTGTGAAGACAGACAGTGCAACCCCTACCAGTGCGCTGCCGATCACACAGCAGACAAAATCATATATCACCTGTTTGGGGGATATAGAGTAATTGAAATGCGTCATATTATTTCTCTCCGGAAAGACAGGTGTGCAATTTGTACCCGAGTTCATGCCATTCAGACTTCATTGTTTTATCACCGTAAAAGACAGTCCGCTCTGAATCCGGCACTGCTTTGTATTCTGAACAGCTTGTTTCATGAATGGTCATTCCAGATAAATCCAGACCGTATTGTTTCATCTGCAATCCATCAATCACCACTGTATAGGATTCCACATCGAAAAAAATTCCTGTATACCAGCTGGCTCCTGTTTCATACCGGAATGCAAGACCTGGCTGAACATTATAGACAAACACACAATACCGATGACTCCTCCCCTCATCTTCAACAGACATAGCTTCCATCAGGATGCCATCTGCCATCAGGTTATTGCCTCTAAAATAAGGTGTTACCCGATATAAAACATGAGCATCAGGATGATCATCAAGATAATTGGCAGTGCTTTCCTCATAGGGGAGCATCGCATCCGCATTCATGTAGCGGGTACCGGTAATGAGATTATTTACATTGGCGTTTTCTGTTGAAAGCATGTATCCTGCAAGGTGGGCACGCGTCATTACCGTTTCGGAATCTACGCAATCATAACGGGCCTGTTTCCACCCCGTCGGTCTGATGGCGCTGATGCTGCCGCGTTTCTGTCCGTTCGGCATAGTCTCTTTTCCCAGGCAGTCAAATGCAACTGTGCATCTTCCGAGATCATCCAGATCCCCATAATATTCAAAATGCCCCCGCTTTGCCAGAACGATCTCTGCAGGAGTAAAAAAGGGCACATTGCCGTTGACCGTGATCACAGCTTTTCCTCTGTAAACAGGGATGTCCTTAAAAGTAAAACGCTCTGATGACGGGAGAACTTCCCGGTAATTACTGACGGAAACAAGAAAATCCGATGTATCAATCAGATTCCCGTTGTTATCATATCGCACTTCTCCGGTGTTTCCGGCTAAAACATAGGGAATCTCCTGAGCTGCAGAAACTGTCTGCTGAGGAGATATGGTCTTCCATTCCCGTATCTGGAGATAAAAATACCAGATCCCAAGAATCACAAGGACGGCTATGAGAATGGTTCTTTTCAGCCGTCCCTGACTTTTTTTCAGTTTTTTCTGTCTTTCTTCCATTGAGCTTACATGCTGCTCGTATAGTTTGGTGCTTCCTTTGTAATATAGATATCGTGCGGATGAGATTCCTTCAGCCCTGCACCGGTGATGCGAACAAAGCGGCTGTTAGTGCGCAGTTCTTCAATATTATGTGCGCCGCAATAACCCATACCGGAGCGCAACCCACCCATCATCTGGTAGATAGTCTCAGATACAGGACCACGGAATGGCACACGACCTTCCACACCTTCCGGTACAAGCTTTTTATTGTTTTCCTGGAAATAACGGTCTTTGCTTCCTTTTTGCATTGCCCCGATAGAGCCCATGCCACGATATACCTTAAACTGCCTGCCCTGATAGACCTCGCTCTCACCGGGAGCTTCCTCACAGCC
>JAEEGF011450381.1_pt1 | contig 11319 bp, 10 predicted proteins | sample 9134171 | NCBI WGS metagenome assembly JAEEGF01 (sample SAMN16246542, study PRJNA631951) | gut metagenome | biome: gut microbiome; feature: rumen; material: AP-attached | host: Bos | place: Iran: Karaj | collected 2018-10
TAGGGAATGGATGATGGATGTTAGAAATGTTTATCATCCTAATCATGAAGACTTTTTAAATGTAATGAAGAATCCGATACTTTCTCATCCTAAAGTTCATGATTGGGGCGGAGGCAGAGAAAGCGGTTTAGGACCTGAACCTTATGGGAAGCTTAGAAAACAGTTTGCTATACTGGACAGAATTTTTTGTGATGATTCTTTTGCCGGTCGTCTTATGGAAGTATGTGGTGAAAAGAAAGCTGTGGTGTATGGTATGACTGTAGTGGGAAAAGCACTTGCCAGCCGCATTAAAAACGAAGGGAAGCTTGCCTATTGCCTTGATAGGAAGATGGATGGCATGGAATATCTTGGAGTGCCGATTTATGGAATCAATCATTTCGAGGATTTGGATAAGGATGTAACTGTAATAATAGCTTTGCATTGGAGTGAAGATGTTATAAAGAACATGCTCCAAAGAGCTGGATACAACGGAAATATCGTGAAAATCACAGAGCTTGTATAGATATATGCCTTATGGCTGAGGGAAAGATGGAGTATATAATTGTTCAGGCAGGCGGAAAAGGAACACGCCTTGGGTATTTGACAAAGAATAAGCCAAAAGCACTAGCACCGGTAGAGAATCTGCCGATGCTATTTCATCTGTTCAGAAAATTTCCGGATAAAAGATTTGTTATTATTGCTGATTACAAAAAAGATGTAATGCATCAGTATCTTGACGCCTTTGCGGAGGTGGAATACAGGATTGTTGATGCGGTAGGGACAGGCACATGTGCAGGGATGAAGCAGGCTTTAGGTCTGATACCTGATAATGAGCAGTTTATGATCATCTGGTCGGATTTGATATTGCCTGAGAGTTTTGCATTACCTGATGATTATGCAGAGCCAGGCATGGATGATGCTAAGGATTACGTGGGATTATCAGCGACATTTCCTTGCAGATGGAAATATGAAAATGGTGAGTTCTCTGAAGAAAGATCCACAGAGTTTGGAGTTGCTGGATTTTTTCTTTTTAATGATAAAAAGAAACTTGGAGACATTCCTGAAAGTGGAGAATTAGTTCGCTGGATGCAGGAACAGAAAATGAACTTCGAAACCGTGAGCCTTGCAGGAACCAAGGAATTTGGCGTTTTAGAAGAGTATGAAAAAATGGGACTTATTAAGACAAGGCCATTTAATCGTATCTCAGTAAAAGGGGAAATACTTACTAAAGAACCGGTAGACGAGCAGGGAAGAAAGCTTGCCATAAGAGAAAGCGCCTGGTACGAGAAGGCAAAGGAAAAAGGAATTACAGGTATTCCAAGGATATATGGGACACAGCCGCTTCAAATGGAGTATATCCACGGGCGTAATATCTATGAATGTGATCTTGATAAAAAGAAAAAACGTGAAGTTTTGGAAAAGCTTATAAATACGTTGAGTAAATTGCACGCTATGGGAAGTATTCCATGGGATAGTTTAAGTGTAAAAGAAGCTTATTTTGACAAAACAATGAATCGTTTATCAAAAATAGAAAACCTTGTTCCTTTTGCAAAAGAGAAAACTATCAAGGTTAATGGCAGGGATTGTCGAAATGTCTTTTACCATAGGGACGAACTGGAGGAGAAAATCGGTCAACTAAAGCCAAAGGCTTTTTCTTTTATCCATGGAGACTGCACCTTTTCCAATCTTATGCTCAGGGATTCAGGGGAGCCCGTTTTGATCGATCCCAGAGGGTATTTTGGGTTTACGGAGCTTTATGGTGATGAGAGATATGACTGGGCGAAGCTATTTTACTCAATTGTTGGAAACTATGACAAATTCAATCTGAAAAAGTTTGTTCTGGATATAGGGGGCCATTCAATTGTTGGCGGCGAGACTATAAAAGACCTTGATCCAGGAGAAGTTCGCCTGTCGATTGAGTCCAACGGCTGGGAAGATTTGGAACGAGATTTCTTTGAACTGACAGGTGCTGATGAGTATGAGATAAAACTTCTTCATGCTGTGATATGGCTATCTCTGACGACTTACGCCTGGCAGGACTATGACTCTATTTGCGGAGCTTTTTATAACGGGCTTTTCTATTTAGAGGAGGTACTATGATTGCGTATTATGAGGACGTGGTTAAGACAATAGAAGATTCACTTAAGTCGATAGATGAGAATCTATATGAGCAGTTAATTAATGAATGCGTTGCGACAATTAAAAATGGCGGGAAGATCATAGCAAGTGGACTTGGGAAAAACGTTCCAATTTGCGAGAAGTTTGTCGGAACTCTTAATTCTCTTAGCATAGATGCGCGCTTTCTTCACACTAATACAGCAATTCATGGAGATCTTGGAATAGTAGGCAAAAAAGACATTGTTTTTTTGTTGTCCAAGGGTGGAAATACTATTGAGACGGTTGAACTTGGGAAACATCTGTCTGACAGAGGTACAAATACCTGGCTGCTCTCATTCTATGGAGATGGCAAAGCGTCAAATGTAGTTAAAAAGCATTTTATCATGCACTTGATAAATGAAGGCGATGAATGGGACATTGTTCCGAATAATTCTACTACTATTTATCTGATAGTGTTGCAGGGAATTGCGTTGGAAATCGGAAAAAGACTTGGCGTTACTCTTGATGATTTTAAGCTTAATCACCCCGGTGGAGGAATCGGAGAGAGGCTGGCGAAAGGCGTGTAATACATGGGCGAATTATTATATGATCGCGATATTATTAGTAAATTGGATGAAGTGCTTAAGGCAAAAACAGTAATCCTTTTTGATTGTGAAAAAAGAGATTATCTGGATTTGCTGGTCAGAGAGGTAAATTCTCGCAATCTTGCCAATGTGGAAGTGTGGCATGGCTTTGATGGAATTTCTGATAATGACAAAGTTAAGAAAAAGAGCTACGAACAGATTTGTGAGATCCTGAAATTATACAGGCTATATGAATTTTCAGACAGACTATTTGTGATAAGTGAAGATCCCCAATATGGTAATCTTTTTAACTATGTAGAAAATGGTGTTCTTTCACCTGAGGAATTGGTGGAAGCGTGGTTGACTAATCTGTGAAAAGCTGAGGATGAATAGATGGAAAAAAAGCTTTATGATGAAATGGTTCATAATGTTCAAGACCTCAGAAAGTCAATGGATTTGGCATCCAAAAATGTATTTGTTTTTGGTCACTGTAATGCATCGCTTGAACTTATTGATCTGTTGGATTCGTTAGGTATACAAACCCAGGCTATTCTTGATAATAGTGAGAATAAGAAGGGGATTAGTTATAAAGGCGTAACTGTGATTTATCCGGATGAGATATTATCGATTGCGGGTGAAGAGCGCGCAAGAGATAGCATTGTCCTCATTGTTTCTAGATTTTATGCCTCCATGGTAAGGCAGCTTAAAGAGCTGGGATACAGAGGCTCTGTAAGGAAAGTAATTGACTATAATTCGTATGCCGAGTATTCGCTTGCGGAGGATACGATTGCACGGATGTGGGATAGAAAGCAGCACGGGAAAGAAATGCTGGATGCGCTATCTGATAAGTACAATGGGTATTATAAAGTCTTTTGTCCCTTTAATGCTCTTGGAGATATCTACTTCATGTGCTCTTACTGGAAGAGCTATGCAGCTAAGCATTCTATATCTGAGGTGGTTTTCTGCGTTACTGGGAAAGTGCTGGCAGATGTTATCCATATGTTTGAGGATTATTCTGTTGAAATCTTTGGGCAAAAAGAACTGGATGCTATGATCCAGGCTGTTATCTACGAGAATCGGCAAGATTGCTTTATTGCTCATCAGGACAGACCTTATGTTGTTAGTCTTCAGAAGGCTCTTTATATAAAGAAAATTCCGTTAGAGCAGATATATTGCTGCGGAGTGTACGGACTTCCTGCAGATACTAAGCCCGCTATCCCGCGGGATGATTTGCCTGTTTATGATGGTATATCGGACATACCGGAGGGTAAGTCGGTTATTTTTTCACCCTATGCCAAGTCTGTTGTGGCAATTAGTGACAGTTTGTGGAAAAAAGCAGTGGATTACTACAGCGGATGTGGATATAAATGCTTCACCAATGTGGTGGGCGATGAAAAGCCACTTGAGGGAACAGAGGGGATATCACCTACTATTGCTCAGATGCGCTCAGTTGTAGAAAGAGCAGGCGTTTTTATCGGAATACGAAGTGGAATGTGCGACATTTTAAGAGAGGCGAAGGCAAAGAAAATAGCTCTTTATCCGGATTATAATTACAGTGATACCAGATGGAAGGCTATTGAGATGTATCATATAGATAAGTTTGATTATAATCTTTTGGCTACGGAGGATATAGAGTGGGAGAAACTTTAATACTGTCCACACTTCCCAAAACATGGGTGTTAGATCTTGATGGGACAATTCTTAAACACAACGGTTATAAGATTGATGGAGTGGATACTCTTTTGCCAGGTGCCAAAGAGTATCTTGATCAAATACCAGAAGAGGACTATATTCTTATACTTACTTCAAGGACTGATGAGTATCGTGATCAGACCATATCTTTCCTTAAAGAAAACGGAATCAGATATAATGAGATCCTTTTCAACATTCCCATGGGCGAAAGAATAGTTGTAAATGACAGGAAGCCCTCCGGGCTTGATATGGCATTTGCAATCAATATGGACAGGGATAAGTTTGTGGCTGTGAATGTTGAGAGAAAGCTGTAATAGAGAGCAATCACCTATCAGATAAACAATTACTTTTTGCTTTGAATTTTTCAAATGTTTCTAAGAATAATTCTTTTGCATTTAATAATTTTGACGCGCGCTCTTTGGCTAAAAGACTCATCCTGCCATAAAATTCCTTATCATCATGATATCTTTTAACAGTTTCTGGATAATCATCATAATCATCAACACAGAATTCAAATCCGGCATTAACAGCTATATCCCCGTAATTGCATGTGACAATGGGTAAGCCTTTGTACATTGCTTCTACGCAGCTTGTGCCGCCACCTCTTCTCTTTGGGTTAATGTAAAGATCACATATATCTAACCAACTTAAATAATCATTAACATATCCTAAACAGATAATATTATCGTCAAGATACATATTGAGTTCACTGCTGTTAATTGGGCCAATTAAAATGAGTTTTGCATTGGGGACACTTTGCAGAATGTTCTTAAAGCAATTAAAAAAGTTTTCGTCCAACACATCAACTAACACTCCATCAGCTAGTACCATAACAAAATCATCTTCGGAGAGATTTATTTCAGAGCGTGTATGGGTTTCTTTTTGCTCTAATAAAGAAAAGCCATAATGATCAGAGTACAGTATATTATCATCGGTAAGGCCAAGTATATTTAGACGTTCATAATATTTCGCGTCTTTTTTTCCGGAATACATTTGATAGTTTGCAACACTAACAGTTAATTCGTAAGACATTGGTATACTAAGTACAGGTACAAGCTTAGCAAGCAAGCCTTCGAATATTGTTCCTGAAGCTATGGATATAGCATAAGCGGGCTTTAATTCTCTTACCAGCAGTAATAACTGACGTATTGTTTCATAATTGGGCATATTTTCTTCACATTGGAAATACGGAATATCAGTACCTTTCCATTGTAATGAATCAACTTCAAGATAATCATTGATATATGAGGCCTTAGAACTATAAAGAAATTCCAGGCTGTGAACACTGGATAAGTATTCAGTTGTATCTATCAAAAGAACTTTATAGCCTGAATCAATTAAATATTTACATGTATCAAGTGTAATTCGGCTGGGGGCATGCAAATGCAAAACCAATTGTTGCGTAATTACAAGGACAAATTTTTCGTTGCGATCTTGCATAGGAATAGGCGAGCACTCTGGCTGTAATAGATTGGCATAATTTGATAAACAGTACTTGTATAAGTCATGATTTAGTTTGAATATTTCATTATCCTCTGTTTCAGGATAACGGAATATCAGTCTAAGAGCCTGTTGGTAGATAAAAAAGACATTATCACATCCTAAAATTTCTCTGTTTTTGAACGTGCAGAGAAGTATTTTAGTTATGATTTTCTTATCCTGCCTATATATCAAAATCATTGAATACAGAAGGATTGAGGCTTCTGCTTCAGAGCTATCCGCAATTATTTCAATTCTATCCAGGACTTCATTGATAGTCGTTTCATCGCATGTGTTTAGCTTTTCCATAAGCGAGTTGAAGTAATTGGTGGCAAAAGTATTGAGCTTATAGGCGTTTAATGAAATATTGGATTCGATTGCATCTAATAGATTACTAATTTCTATATCCATATCTGTTCCTTACAGGTTTAATGGCTTTGTATTTTGAAATAATGACATATACTTAATTATACAATATAAATAAACACAATATCAAAAATATGCGACGGGGGAAACGTGTAAACCCTAAAGGCAACCCCGTAAAATAACAAGAGGGTTGCTTTTAGGGTTGCTTTTTGCTATGCTCAATACATGGAGGATAAATTATGTCAGATAGCAAGCTGGAAGCAATTATTGCTGAGATAGGATCTTTGCCCAAGGGCAACTTAACATACAAAGTTATAAGAGGTAAGCCTAGGATGTACCTTCAGTGGTATGAAGGTGGAAAGAAGATCAATAAGTATGTAAAAGCCAAAGAAGAGCCAATAGTCTTAGCACAGATAAAAAGGAGAAAGCACCTTCAGGAAGAACTTAAGCAGTTGGTTGAAGATGAAAACTATGGAAGCTTTGTAGCAGAGGATACACCTCACTTTGAGACTAAAAAGCTGATGCCAACGGAGACCTACAAAACCCGCGTTGTTACTGGTAGTGTGCTTAAGAACATGTGCGCTGTAGCTCAAAAGTACGGAGAAAGGGACTGCATTGCACCTCTGAAAAAATACCTCCAATATGGATTACCTGGAAAAGTCTGTCTGATCTATGGTCTTAGGCGAACTGGTAAAACAACTATTATTGTGCAGGCTATGTCTGAGCTTCCAGCAGATGAAACAGCATATATCAAGATCATGACATCAGATACCATGGATCAGCTTAATGATGATCTAAGGAAAATGATTAACGCTGGGATTAAGTATGTGTTTATTGATGAAGTGACACTTCTTGGTGAATTCATCGATTCAGCGTCACTTTTCTCTGATGTTTATGCATCAATGGGCATGAAGATAGTACTCTCAGGTACAGATTCTCTTGGATTTCTGCTTAGTACTGGTGATGAGCTTTATGATAGAGCCTACACAATTCATACTACATTTATTCCGTTCAAGGAGTATTCGAGGCTTCTTGGAATCAATGATGTGGACGAATACATTCGTTATGGCGGCACATTCATGATGGGGGAAAAGAATTTTGATGCCGAAGAGTTACTGGATGAAAGCATTTCTTTTCGCGACGATGAATCAACCAGGCGCTATATTGATACTGCAATAGCCAGAAACATTCAGCATAGTCTGGCAAACTATCAATATGGTGGTCATTTCATGCATCTTGAGGAATTATATGAAGCAGGTGAATTAACTGGTGCGATCAACAGGATCATAGAGGATATGAATCACAGATTTTTAATCTCGGTCCTCACTAAGGATTTTGTATCACATGATTTGGGCACTGCAAGACAGCTTGAACGTAAAAAGGCAATGCTCCAGTCCAGAGAAAGCATACTTGAAAAAGTTGATTGTAAAGAAATAACTAAGAGACTTCAGAAGATACTCGATATTAGAAATAAAAAAGATATGACGGTTGAGATAACTAGGGAGCATGTAGAAGAGATAAAGTCGTATCTTCATTTACTGGATCTCATTGTGAATTGCCCTACGGAGCAAATTGGGGTAAAAGAGCCTAAAGAACAGATCATCTTTACTCAGCCGGGAATGAGATACTGCCAGGCAGAGGCACTTGTGCACGTTCTCATGAAAGACGAGATTTTCTCTAAGTACCCTATAAAGGAAAGGCAGGAAATCTGTGAGGGAATACTTAGAGAGGTAAGAGGCAGGATGCTGGAAGATATAGTGCTTTTAGAAACCAGGAAGAGGCAATCCAGGAAGAAACGAGTATTTAAACTGTTATTCAGCATTGGAGAGATTGATATGGTCATTTATGATGAGGATAATCTAACCTGCGAATTGTATGAGATCAAGCACAGTGACAAGATAGTTGAGGAACAGTACAAACACTTGATAGATGAAGAAAAATGTAAAGAGGTAGAATTTAACTATGGCGAAATTATCTCAAGGACAGTTTTGTACCGTGGTGAAAATGCAGTAGTTGACGGAATAAAGTATCAAAATGTAGAAGAGTATTTGAAAGAAAGTTTTGATTGATTAACAATATTAAGTAGATTTATTACTAAGAAGTATATAATTGAATTGTAAGTATATAAAAGTATACTAGAAAGCGAGGTGCCTATGAATATTGCAATTATTCTTGCCGGCGGGATCGGCAGCAGGATTGGATCGGAAGTACCAAAGCAGTTTGTGGAGTTGTCTGGACAGATGATGATAGTTCACAGCATGATGCCTTTTGGCAATTCTGTACATGTTAACAATATTTTGATTGTGGCAGCGCAGGAATGGAGAGAAAAAATTGAGGATGCTGTTTCAGAAGAGATGCTTATCAGTGAAAAAATTTTGGGCTTTTCTGATCCAGGTGATAACAGGCAGCTTTCTATCTATAATGCACTTAAAGATATAGAGAAAATGGGACTTGGCGATATGGTGGATAATGTTATTATCCATGATGCTGCAAGGCCATTTGTAACTGAAGGAATGATTGATGATTGCTTTAGAGCTCTTGAGAGTCATGACGGTGCGATGCCTGTTCTTCCTATGAATGATACGGTTTATTTTAGCAGGACGGGTGCGCGTGTGGACGAGCTGCTTAACCGTAACACTATTTTTGCAGGGCAGGCTCCGGAGGCCTTTGATTACAGGAAATATCTGGAGGCTAATACAGCTCTTTTACCTGATAAGATTCTAATGATAAAGGGCTCCACAGAACCTGCGGTAATGGCGGGGATGGACGTTGCCATGATTCCGGGAGATCAGAGAAACTTTAAGGTGACAACCCAGGTGGATCTTGACAGAGCGGAAGAGATTATGAGGGAAAACTATCTATGAAAGCTCAGGTTTTATATGGAATAGACAATCTTAAGTACGTGGAAGTTAATGATCCAAGGCCCAAGGCGGGCGAGGCGTTTGTAAAAGTGCACAGATGCGGTATTTGTGGTTCTGATATTCCGCGTGTTTTTAAGACAGGAGCTCACAACATGCCGCTTATTCCAGGGCATGAGTTCATGGGAATTGTGGATAAGTGTGATGATAAACCTGAACTTGTGGGGAAAAGAGTTGGAGTTTTTCCGCTTATTCCCTGCATGAAATGCTGCCAGTGCAAAGAACATCGCTATGAGATGTGTGAAAACTATAATTATCTGGGTTCAAGGTGCGATGGCGGATTTGCTGAGTATGTAAGCGTGCCTTTGTGGAATCTTTTACCTATTTCAGATGAGGTTACGGACGATGAGGCTGCCATGCTTGAGCCTATGTGTGTTGCCGTGCATGCACTGAGAAGGTTGGAGTTGCTTGACGCTGGAAGCTGCGAGAGTGATCAGACAATAGCTGTCTGCGGTCTTGGTACGATTGGCCTTCTGGTTGCAATGTTTCTAAAAGATGCAGGTTATAAGAATGTCTATTTTATAGGAAATAAGACTATTCAAAAGGAAATGGTAAAGCGGATTGGTTATAGCGATGATCATTTCTGCGATGTTAGATATGGTGAGCCTTCTTCTTTTATAAAAGAAAAGACTGATGGGAAAGGTGTGGATTATTATATTGAGTGCATCGGAAGATCGGAAAGCTATACCCAGGCAGTTAATCTGACAGCGCCTTTGGGAAAGGTTATGCTTGTAGGCAACCCTGCGTCGGACATGGAACTTCCAAGGAATGTATACTGGAAGATATTGAGAAATCAGATGTCACTTATGGGAACGTGGAATTCATCATATTTGGGGAGAAATGTAAGAATTGCCGCAACCAGTGAATCTGGCGGGGGCAATTCTAAATTTGCGCAGGGAGACGACTGGGCTTATGCATTAGAACGACTTGAGAGCTGGCACAAGAGTCTTCAAATGTTATCTCCTACGACACTTATCACTCATAGATTTGACCTTGAACACATGCAGGAGGGGCTTCAGATCATGAGGAAAAAATCAGAAGAATACATCAAAATTATGGTGAATATAAACTAAAACGTACGGCATCGCAGTTGCAATGAGCATTTAATGTATAAAATATTTAGCAGATTGTATTCATAACAAAAATGAGATTTCATCTAAAATGGGTTTGAAATCAATCTGGAGTTTTCCGTCATATAATCCTACTGGCACTTTATCCTCGAAACCATAAATGGATACATCATAGTCATGGGCAAAATCATATACGATTATCTTAAGCTTATCCGGATCTACCATCCAGTATTCTTTTACACCGGCATTCTCATATTTGGCGAGCTTTAGTGACATATCTTTTTTCTTGGTTGAAGAAGATAAAACTTCTACTATAAAATCCGGACATCCAAAAATATTCTTCTTAACTATCTTATCTTTTTTACAGATAATCATGACATCCGGCTGAACCATAGTTTTATTGTCCATGTCCAATTGTACATCGCAAGGAGCTACAAATACCATGCAGTCACCTTTATTTTTGTCTATGAAACTTGATATTTGGATAGCCATTTTTAATGAGATTATCTGATGGATTGAAGATGGGGAGCTCATGTCATAAAAAACTCCATCTATCAGTTCTACCCTTTGATCATTGGGAAGCGCATAATAATCGTCAAGCGTGTATTCACCAGGCTTCTTGTTAGAAGTAATGACTGTTTGGCTGTTATATTGCTCTTTTTCTCCAAAAGCAGGTTCATCTTCTCTGAGAATATTAGTATCGTATTCGGGCTTCAAAACCTTTTCAAGAGCAAGTAATGTGTCATATCTTGGAGATGCGGTGATTTTTCCAAGTACCTTTTGAACAGTACCGACGGGAATGCCGGAAAGAGACGCGATTTGTGCGTATGTTAATCCGAGTTTATTCTTTTGCCTTATCATTTCATCTACTGTCATCATAATCAGACCTCCTATGGGATAAATATAACCGTTTACGGGTAGTGAAGATATGATAACAATACTACTTAATGGATACTCTGTCAATCAAAAATGGATATTCATGACGTTTTTTATTCATTACATATCCATATTTGGATGAAAGATGAGATAAAAAGAAGTTGCGAAAGCAGTTGATAAAATGCTGAATTTTTATAATGATTATCTTGATATCGATTATTATGAAATGACTTCAGGAATTGTAACCACATCTTATGC
>JAEEGF012311301.1_pt1 | contig 11319 bp, 7 predicted proteins | sample 9134171 | NCBI WGS metagenome assembly JAEEGF01 (sample SAMN16246542, study PRJNA631951) | gut metagenome | biome: gut microbiome; feature: rumen; material: AP-attached | host: Bos | place: Iran: Karaj | collected 2018-10
TACCGATTTCCTCAATCGGGACAAAATCGAAATCATCCTTGGCGGCCACATCGAGCAGCCAAGCGCCTTCGGCGGCAGAGATGAACTCGCCCTTTTCGTTGAGGAGCTTCAAAGCGTTCCACTGGGCGGGGTTATGGCTGGCCGTGAGGATGATACCTGCATCGGCTTTCAGGCCTGTCACGGCGATTTCGGTCGTAGGCGTGGTGCTCAAACCGATGTCAAGCACATCGGCGCCCATGGCTTGCAAGGTACCGCAAACCACCTGATTCACAAGGAAGCCTGAGAGGCGGGCATCGCGACCCACCACAACCTTGGGGTGTTTCACCCCTTTATGGTGTTGCACGAATTTGACAAATGCAGCGGTGAATTTCACCATGTCGATTGGCGTGAGATTGTCGCCCGGCTGGCCGCCAATGGTGCCACGAATGCCGGATATGGATTTGATAAGTGTCATTTATGTTGATTGTTTAATTGTTTATTCGTTGAAATGATAATTCGACATAGTCAATTGTTGAATTGAAGAATCGATGTTAGTAGAGACGCCGATTTATCGCGTCTCACAATTATTTGTTTATTTGTTTATTGCAAAATCCAAAATAATCGGATAATGATCCGAAGCCTTGTATTTATACCGCTCAAAATCAAGCGGTTTAACACCTTCATTAGCCCAAACATAGTCAATACGCAGCAAAGGCAATTTGCCTGCGTAAGTCGGCTTGATGCCAAATCCCACCTTGGTGAAAGTGTCCACAAAGCCAGCCTTTTGCATCTGCCGGTAGTTATAGGATAGCGGAGGTTCATTGAAATCGCCACAAACGATAATCGGTCCGCCAACGGGAGGCATCCCGTCCAGAACCTTTTTAAGCTCATCACTTCGCCTCTGAAAAGCATAATTCAACTTGTGCAGCACCTTTTTCCCTATCGTATCCAAATTGTTTTTCCGTTCAGAAGTGTTTGTCAAAATATCAATCTCATTGTCCGTAATCATATAAGAAAGCAAATGCACATTGGCGACATGGAACTTGCCCTTCTCTCCAGCGTCAACCGAAACCATCACACCGTAGGTGTTTTCCTGGCCGAAACCCGAATCCTCTGCAACCTTGGCAATTGGATACTTTGAAAAGATGACATTGCCCGCATAATTGCTTTTACGATTGTAATAAACATATTGGAAGCCAACATTCTCTGCAAAAGCTTCAATCCCTTGCGGACGCGTCTTACCCGTTTTGAAATACCCAAATTCTTGACAGCATAAAATATCAGGAGCCTGTTCGCGAACCATGTCCATCAAACGATTAGTAAGTTGTTCCTTATCCATCTCATTATCAACAATAATGAATTGATGCAAATTGTAGCTCATGATCCTGATGCTGTTATCAGCCTTTTCTTTCGAACCGAAAGAGAACGACTTACTAATGCCTGGGATGGCGACAAGCAAAGCCAAAACCGAAATCCAAATCTTGTTCGACCAAAGCAAAAGCAAAAATAAGAAAACCACTACATTATAGATAAGAATCACCCAAAATGCCAAACCAAAGACTGTGGTCCAGATGAAATGCTGCGGATTGATGTAGGCATTGATAACACTCAAGGCCATGGCCACCAATCCCAAGAAAGCCAGAACAGCCAAGATGAAGACCATCATCTTACCGAAAAACGACCTTTCTTTTTTCTCCTGTCTCAACATATCATCTGCTGTTTTTAAACAAAAACTCTTTTTCCTCCGCTGTCAAACTAGCGTAGCCATCCTTGGCAATCTTATCCAAAATAGCATCCACATCGCGTTCTCTTTCAGCCTTTTGATGGTTGTATTCCTCATCCGAACGCGGCACTTGTGGCTCATCGTGGATTTCCTCGTATGGCGTATATTCCATTTTGGGCTTGCGTCTTTTTCGCTTAGGCTCTGAAGGTTGTCCGAGGCTTTTCCTGAGGACAAGTCCATATACAAAGCCGAACACGGCACCACCTAAATGTGCAATATGTCCGCCTGGATTCTCCGCCGAAATGCTCAGCAAGTCAATGACCACAAAGGCAATCGCCAACCACTTGAATTTCAGTTGGCCGAATAACAAGAGGTTGAGCCCATAGTCGGGTTTGTAGGTCGCAGCTGCTACCAAAATGGCCAGCACCGAAGCTGAGGCACCCATGGCAACAGCGGTATTCTTCACCGTTTCAAAAACAGGGAATAAGTTGTATGCCAAGACAAAAAACAAAGCACCCACAAGGCCACCCAAACCGTATGTCAAAGCCAACTGTTTTTGCGACAAGAAACGCGTGAAGATCATTCCGCCAAACCAAAGCATCCACACATTGAAAAACAAATGCCAAAAACGTTCATGCAGGAACATGTAAGTCACTACGGTCCAAGGCCTTCTGATGAGCTCCGTCCAATCGGCCGGCACCGAAAGCCACCGCACCAAAAGGTTGGTTCCTGGCGACTTGTAGAGCCAAAGGAAAAGATTGGCGAAGGCCACCATAATCCAGATGCCCACATTGACCAGGAGGAGCCATTTCAGCACGGGATTCTCCTTGAAGAGGTCCTTCGTCACGCCACCGAAACTCGGTCGCTGATAACCATATCCATTAGAAAATCTGGTCACCGTAAAGTCTTCCTTTCTTTTTCCAAACCAAAATCAGAATCAAGCCAAACAACATGCCGCCCAAGTGAGCAAAGTGCGCCACATTGCCTCCACCGATAAAGCCACTCACCAACTCGATGACCGCATACCCAATGACAAACCACTTTGCCTTGATTGGGACAAAGAAGTACAAGTAAATCATCGAATTAGGGAACATCATGCCAAATGCGAGCAACAATCCATAAATGGCGCCTGAGGCACCCACTGTGTTCAACATGTTCAAATAGTTCGCCATGGAAATCACTTGACCGCCACCAAAATTGACACTGTCATATTGGGCTAATGTGGTGGTATATTGTATGTATTGCACCACCTCTTGGCACAATCCCGCACCAATACCACATAGCATATAAAACCACAAGAAACGCTTTGAGCCCCAAATGTTCTCAAGCGTATTACCAAACATCCACAAGGCAAACATGTTGAAAAACAAATGTTCAAAATTGCCATGCATGAACATATAGGTAATCAACTGATAGGCCCTAAAATCGCTGGCCTTGAAAAAATGAAGTCCCAAATAATCGGTCAAGTCGATTTGGAACCGATTCATGGTAAAGGTGGCCAAATAAAGCAAAACATTGATAATCAGCAAATGTTTCACAACGGGTGGCAGTACTCTAAAACCCGTTGGACTGTATTGTTCACTCATTTAAAATAATCCTCCATATTTAAAATCACATAAATTTTCTTTCCGTTGGGCGCAATCTCAGCCACATTGCAGGCAAACAATTGGTCCACAAGGTTCTGCATCTCCATCTCCGACAGTCTTGTCTGCGCCTTGATGGAGAGCTGCGCAGCCATGGTCTTGGCGAGGTTCAATTTCCGATCCAATTGCAAGTCGGTGCGATTGATTTTATAATTATCCAAAACCTGCTCCAACAAGGCCACCGCGTCGCAGCCCGAAGCATCGGATGGTGTGCCATTTATCATAAAGGTGGTTGGATTGGCTTGCTCCAACACAAATCCGAGATTCTCCAACTCAGGCAGCATCTCCTTCAGCAAAGAAGCGTCGTTCACATTGAGTGACAGCGCCTGTGGGAATAGCTCTTGCTGCGAGGCACCGCTATGGTTCTCAAGCTCCTTAAGATATTTCTCGAAGAGTATCCTCGAATGTGCCAAATTCTGGTCGATGACAATCAGTCCCGACTTCACAGGCGTAACGATATAGGACTGATTCACTTGCAGATACTGACAATTCGGCTTGGCTTCCTCTTTCTGCACCAAAGTCTCAGAAGGCAAATCCGTTCGTTCACCATAGAGCAAGCGCCAGTCACCTACAGGTTCTTTTCTCTGCGGCTGGTACGACCCTTCCCAATGCGACTCACGCGGTGCAGATTCCTTTCTGAAAGGATTGAAATTAGGGTCGATAGGAATATTGGGGATAGCCAAAGGCGATGCCATGCCCATGGCCTTGCCAAAGTCGTTGTTCAAGTCGGCCGACTCCTCAAAGTCAATCATCGGCGAGAGATTGTGCTGGCCAATGGCTTTACGCACAGCCGCGTGAAGAATGGCATACACCAGCTTGACATCCAAGAAGTTGACTTCTGTCTTGGTCGGGTGGATGTTAATGTCGATGTCGGCAGGATCCACCTCAATATTCAGGAAATAGCCAGGGAAACTGTCCTTGGGAATCATCTCCATAAACGCATTTTCGATGGCATGATGCAGATAGGCATGCTTGATAAACCGCTTATTCACAAAGAAATACTGCTCGCCACGAGTCTTTTTGGCAAATTCGGCCTTGACAATGTAGCCATCAATGCGCACACGTTCGGCCTCTTGACGGACGGGCAACAGTTTTTCCTCATAGTTGCTCCCAAACAAGCCCATGATGCGTTGCTTGAGGTTGCCTGGATACAAATGATAGACTTCCTTGCCGTCGCTATTGAGTGTAAAGCCGATTTCCGGATGCATCAATGTGACCCGAGTGAATTCCTCAATAATATGCCGCATCTCAGCTTGAGGCGATTTGAGGAAGTTGCGTCGAGCAGGCACATTGAAAAACAGGTTCTTCACCGTGAAGGTAGTACCAGATTGCATTGGCACGAGAGTCTGTTCCTTGACGACCGAGCCCTCGTTGACAATCTTCACCCCTACCTCATCCTCCTTGCGCCTCGTTTTCAGCTCCACCTGGGCGATAGCCGCAATACTGGCCAATGCCTCGCCACGGAAGCCCATGGTACGAATGGCGAACAAGTCTTCTGCTTTACTGATTTTAGAGGTGGCGTGCCGCTCGAAGCACAGTCGGGCATCGGTTTCCGACATACCACAGCCATTGTCGACAACCATAATCATCGACTTGCCAGCGTCTTTCACCACCAAATCAATTTGGGTGGCACCAGCATCCAGAGCGTTCTCCATCAGCTCCTTTACTGCTGATGCAGGACGCTGGATCACCTCGCCCGCCGCAATTTGGTTGGCGACGCTATCGGGCAGCAACTTGATGACATCCAACATACCTTATTTTCCCATCAGACCACCGACAATTGTCTGCATCAGCGGTGTACAGAAGACAAAATAGAACAGAAGCACCACAAACACCCCCAACACGATTCTTCGAATCAGTTTAGCTCGTTGCTCTTCTTTGGTCTCCTCATCCTTCTTGGCGCCCCATTTACTCCGCATCTGGGCACGGAGCTGTTCCTCATGGGTCAACTTGGAATCGAGACCGGCAGCAGCCTTTTTCTCTTCCCAAGCCTGTTCTTCAGGATTGTAATAGCGCGGTATGTAGTTGAATTTCTTTGGATTATGTCGATAAAAGAAAGCCATAACGGTAGAATTTTGATAATGCAAAGATAGCAAAAAAGTTCAACTTACAACACATACTAATCGAAGTCGCCGACTTCCTCACCCGAGGTGTCGAGAACATCGCTAGAAATGACCTCCTCACAATTGAGCGAAGCCCATTTGCCTCTCCATGTGGCATCAAGTTTGTCAATCATGTCGTCCAACTGTCCGATTTCCGTGTCGGTCATCTCCGATTCCGGATCCTGACGGTAGTTGTCCATATCGGAGCGCAGGCCGAGGATGGCGATGTTCATCATTTGAAGTTCGTCGCAATCCTCAATGGTATTAATTTGGTTTTCAATGGATGAGATTTCCTCTTCCATAGCCTTGTACTGCTTCGAGACAGTGTCATCACAAGCAGTAAAACAAATCATGGCGGCCAACATGGCAAATATTGCAATCCTTCTCATGGTAGTTTTTAGTTTGGGGCTTCAAAAATAGTGAAAAAAAATGAAACCACCTGAAAGTCGAGCCAATATTATAAATAAGGTGTAAAATGAACCCCGGGAAATCGTTTTAGATTTTCTTTCAATCCCATCATAATCAAAGGATTATAAGTAATGAACAAACCTTGTTGATTTCTTTTCAAAAAAATCGAAAAATGTTTGGGAAAGATTGGTTTGGCAATTCAAAGGAATGCCTTATCTTTGCACGGTCTTATGGAGTGGACAAAATGAAAACGAGTTTTGAAACACGAATACAATCAACTTAATTATTAACATTAAATCATTATCTATGAAAAAGTTACTTACTTTTTTCCTGGCTATGATTGCCTCCGTTGCAATGATGGCACAAGTGACAACTTCTAGTATCAGTGGTAAGATTGTTGACGAAAAGGGCCCGCTTCCGGGTGCTACCGTCATTGCTACCCACATTCCTTCCGGTAGCTCTTATTTTACCATCTCTAACAGTGAAGGCCGCTACACCATGCAAGGCATGAGAGTCGGTGGTCCTTACACTATCGAGGTCCGTTATGTGGGCTACGCCACTTCAAAGTCCGAAAACGTCACTTTGAAGTTGGGTGAAACCTATCGTGCTGACTTCACGCTTGATAGCAAGGCGAATGAGCTTGGCGAGATTGTTGTTTCAGGCGAAGCTGAAAAACCTGTTTACAACTCCACCTCAACAACTGTTAATTCAGAGGAAATCGCCGTTCTGCCTACTATCACCCGCAGCATCGTTGATGTTGTCAAAGTGTCGCCATACGCAAACAATATGAGCTTTGCCGGTAGCGACGGTCGTTCCACCAACTTCACCGTTGATGGTGCCAACTTCAACAACAACTTCGGTCTGAGCAGCAATCTCCCCGGTGGCGGCACCCCCATTTCCGTGGATGCTATTGAAGAAGTCCAGGTCGTGGTTGCTCCTTTCGACGTCCGTCAATCCAACTTCGTCGGTGGCGGCATCAACGCCATCACCAAGTCAGGTACCAACCAATTCCATGGTTCGGCTTATACTTACTACACCAACCAAACCTTCCGTGGCAACAGACTGTTGGGTGAAAACCTCGGCGTTCGTCCAGAAGAAAGCACTTGGACCTATGGTGCTACTGTCGGTGGTCCCATCGTGAAAGACAAATTGTTCTTCTTCCTTAACGCTGAAAGAACAGAAGAGCCTTCAGAAGTCATCAAATATCGTCCTGACGCAGCCAGCGCTTCAGTCCTCGACGAGATTTACGACAAACTGAAAAACGACTATGGCTACGATCCAGGTTCCTACACCAACTATCCTGGTGGTAACAACAACCTGAAGCTCTTGGCTCGTATCGACTGGAATATCAACGACAACAACAAATTGATGTTCCGTTTCAACAAGACGGGCAACACCCAATGGAACGCCCCGAACGGCAACTCCTGCGACGACAAATTCCGCAACAGAGCCTACAACCGTTCTGGCGAAAATGCTTTCCCCTTCTCGTACAACATGTATTCCATGCGCAACGACGTGATGTCCTTCGCCACTGAATTGAACAGCCGCTTCTCAACTCAAGTGAGCAACCAATTCATCTTCACTTATACTGACATCCAAGACGTTCGTGGTTCCAACTCAAAGCTCTTCCCCCACATCGACATCATGAGTGGTTACGAAGACTTTGAAGAAACTGGCAACTTCATTCCTTTCACCAGCTTTGGTTATGAGCTCTTCACCTACAATAACGGTGTGAAGAACAAGGTGTTCAACGCCACCGATAACGTGACCTACTACACGGGCAACCACAAGATCACTGCCGGTGTCAACTGGGAACGCCAAACTGCAAGCAACTCCTACATGCGTAATGGTGCGGGTTACTATCGTTTCGCCAGCGCCGAGGACTTCCTGACTGGTGCCATGCCTTTGAGCTATGTCGTCACCGTGGGTAACAACGGCGAAGCCAACCCTCGCGGCGAAATCACCTATAACCAATTCGGTGCCTATGCACAAGATGACTGGAACATCACGGACAACTTCAAGCTGAACTTTGGTGTTCGTGCCGACGGATTGTTCTTCGACAACTCACAGCTGATGACCAACAACGCACTCCTTGAATACAACATGGGAGGCAATGTCATCAATACTGGACAATGGCCCACCAATCGCGTCCAGGTTTCACCTCGTATCGGCTTCAACTGGGATGTCACCGACAACTTCACCATCCGTGGTGGTAGCGGTCTCTTCCAAGGCCGTCTGCCTTTGGTATTCTTCACCAACATGCCTCAAAACGCTGGTATGATCCAAAGCAGCTTCGTATTCAGCGGATCCATTGACAAGGACAACAACACTGTCGTTTATACGCCAGAGGTTGAGGCTGCATTGAATGCCTTGAATGTCAACGGCACCTATGTCACCGACGTCAACCAAGCCGTCCAGATACTCAACCTTCCCACCACAGTCACTCCTGAAAACGGCACATTAGCCGGTATTGGTTCCAGCTTCAACGGTGTCGATCCTAATTTCAGAATGCCTCAAATCTGGAAGTCAATGCTAGGTTTCGACTGGGATGTCCCGGTTTCGTTCCCCTTGACCTTCACTGTGGAAGGTATGTTCAACAAGACCATCTATGGTGTCCGCCTCGTTGACTGGAACCTCAAGTATGACATGATTGCCAATGCTGGTGACGATGTTCGTTTCAACGGTCCCGACAAGCGCGTCAACTACGCTCTCCTCGTTGATGGAGAAGGCAACCCGAACTACAAATACGGTGCTCAAAATGCCTATGTCCTCACCAATTCGAAAGAAGGTTATGGCTATACCATCAATGCCGCCATCAACACCACTCCTTTCAAGAACTTCAACCTCAGTGCCGCCTACACCCACACTGAGAGCAAGGAAATCTCTGGCATGCCCGGCAGCGCCGCCACATCAGCCTACTCTGGCCTCTACAGCATCGATGGTCCTACCTTCGTCGGCCTGCAACGTAGCCAATATGTCATTCCTGACAAGGTCACCGCTTCTGTGGGTTACATGTTCCCAGCCCTCTTCGATGGCGACGGCGTCAGAATCAACTTGTTCTACACTGCCTTCTCGGCTGGTGGTTATAGCTACTTCTACTCCAACGACATGAACGGCGACGGCATCAGCACCGACCTCATGTACATTCCTAACGACGTCAACGACCTCAAGTGGGTAAGTGTTGAAGATATGAATGCCTTCAAGGCTTTCATGGATAACGACCCGTATCTGAGCACCCACAAAGGAAAATATGCAGAGGCTTATGCTGGCCGCTCACCTTGGAAGCACCTACTCGATGCTCGTATTGCCAAGACCTTCAAGAAAACCTATGGCAAGACTACACATTGCTTCGAGCTCAGCGTCAACGCCGGTAATGTTCTCAACATGATTAACTCTTCATGGGGCCTCACCAAGTACAGCTGCTACGGTGCCTTCGATACCTATGCTGTCACTCCTCTGAAGGTTGACCACATCGAAAACAACACTCCTGTGTTCTCGATGAATAAGGTCGATGGTGAGTATCCTACCTCCACCTATGACAGATACGACGAAAAGAACGCCAACCAATGCTGGTCTCTGATGTTCGGTCTGAAGTATAGCTTCTAATCACAACGTTGATTCGTACAACGAAAAAAAAGAGGTCGTATGACCTCTTTTTTTCGTTATTACACCTGGATTTGTAGAGATGGCATGCACACCGTCTCTACAGCAGAACACACAAAAAAAGCACCTCGGATCGAGGTGCTTTTTCATTGCTTAATGGCTAGGGGTTATTCCTCAGCAATCTTCAGCTTGGCTTCAAGAACCTTGAGGTCTTCCTTGGCCTTGTTGATCTTCTTCTCATACTCGGCACGCATCAGCTCTGAGTTCTTGCTGTTGGAGAAGAAACCGATGTTGTTCTCCATGGCAGCAATTTCGTCGCGCAGCTTCTGGATACGGGTCTGCAAGGTGTTGCGCTCGCGGCGTACACGGTCGTTGGCATTCGGGTCATCCCTCCAGCCTTCCATCATCTCGCGGAACTCGTTGGTCGAAGCCTCGTTCTGGTTCTTGCGCATTGTGTCGAAGAAACCATCGATAAGTTCACGATACTCCTTGTTGATGGCATCCTTGTACTTCATCGGTACATAGCCGATTTCAATCCAACGCTTCTGGAAGGCCTTAATGGCTTCCATGTTCTCGTTGCGGCTCGGGCCGATTTCAAAAGCCTTGATTTCTTCAATCAAAGCCTTCTTTGCAGCAAGGTTGGCTTCCTCTTCGGTGCGGCGACCGCTGAAGTGTTCGTTCTTGCGGTTGAAGAAGGTGTCGCAAGCGGCGCGGAAACGTTTCCAAATCTTGTCGGTGTGACGCTTCGGCACGGGACCGATGGTCTTCCACTCTTCTTGCAGCTTCTTGATCTGCTCGGTGGCGTTCTTCCAATCGGTCGACTCCATCAGAGCCTCAGCCTCGATGCAGAGTTGGGTCTTGCGCTCGAGGTTTTCGGTCTGCCTATCCTTCAACGTAGCAAAGAATTCCTTCTTCTTGGCGAAGAAAGCATCCATCGTGCCACGGAAGCGTTGCCAAATCTCCTCATTGTCTTTCTTGCTGGCAGGACCAATGGTCTTCCAAACACCAAAGATTTCGGAGAGCTCATCCGACTTTTTCTGCCAAGCGTTGACGCTCGTGTAGTCCTCGGCAATCAACTCCTCAGCCTTTTCGCACAAAGCCTTCTTGGCTTCGAGGTTGCCGGTTTGTTCTTCCTCAATCTGGGCATAATGCTCACGGCGGATTTGGTTGATCTTGTCAGTAGCAGCCTTGAAGCGCTCCCAAATCTCATCCTTCTTGTCTTGAGGCACGGGACCTACTTCCTTCCAATCCTCATGAAGCTTCTGCAAAGCCTTGAAAGCCTTGGTGATTGACTTCTCATCAAGCAGTTCCTCAGCTTTCTCGCAGAGCTCGATCTTGGCATCGAGGTTCTTCTTCATGTCGAGGTCACGGAGTTCGCGGCCGATTCTGACCTTGTCGAAGAACTTCTCCACCAGGAAGTGGTAGTTGTTCCAAAGGTTGGAGTTCTCGGCAGCCGGAACAGGGCCAATCTCCTTCCAGCGGTCTTGCAAGGCACGGAAGTCATCGTAAGTCTTCTTCAGGGAGTCATCTGAAGCGATGATTTCCTTCAGCTCATCGAGAATGGCTTGCTTTTTGGCCAGGTTCTCAACCTTTTGCTTCTCCATGTCCTCGTTTTGCTTGGCTCGGTTGGCCTTGAAGATGCCAAAGGCAGCATTGAAACGCTGTTCGATGGGGTCTTCAACATGTTGGAAGCTCTCGGCTTCACCACCGCCTTGGAGGAATTGGTCGAGTTCGTTGTCCATGTCTTCCTTGTTCAACTTATTGAAATGGAGACGAATAGCCGCAACTTTGTCCTTGATGTTTTGGACATCGGAGTCTTGCACGAGTTCCTCGAGCATCTCCACAAGTTGCAGTTTGTTGA
>JAEEGF012430382.1_pt1 | contig 11319 bp, 10 predicted proteins | sample 9134171 | NCBI WGS metagenome assembly JAEEGF01 (sample SAMN16246542, study PRJNA631951) | gut metagenome | biome: gut microbiome; feature: rumen; material: AP-attached | host: Bos | place: Iran: Karaj | collected 2018-10
CTTACTATCAAAACAAATGCTGTTTCTGAAAATCAGAAAGTCACAATTCATGTTGCGGGCTACAACAACATTGAAATAGCATCCCTGGAGATCACCGTAAGCAAATAATATCTATCAAGGTATAAAACGAGGCTCCCATACTACCGATAACGGCAGTGTGGGAGCCATGGTTTTTTTTGAAACAGATCGTGATAAAATCAAATATCAGCAATGAATTATGTCTCTGATTTTGTCGGCTGCAAAAAAAACGATAATATTAACGCCTTTGAGCAGGCGGTATTCCATTTCAGTTTTCTCTGAACGGCTCGGTGAAAAAGTGAAAACTGTCTATCCATAGTTCAGCGCCCGGTTCGGGCTTAAGAATAAGACAAATATCGGTTACGTCATCAAGAGGCTTATCAAAACGGAAAAAAACGTTGCGCCTTGAGTACCATTCAAAAGAGTTCGTCGGGTTTTCTGCGTTTATTGTGCCGAGAAGACGACCGTTTTCTCCTCCCGCTATCACATCGATCGATGCTTTGCCTCCAACGCAGTAGTAGTCAAGTGAAAATCCGACTTTATCGGACAGATTGCGTATCTTCGGATATACCAGTTTTGCATTTTCAGTGCAGGAAACGCAAAAGCCGAAGAGGCATTTGTTTTCGACTTTTTTTACGTTTTCGCCTTTCATGTACCATTGCGCTTCAATCCTGTTCCAGTCAGAATCATACTGTCCTACGCCGTATTCCACTATCAGAGAATCTGTGACAAGTTCGCCGTTTTCTCTGATATGAACATAGCAAAGACCGCTCGAACGGAACGTATCTGAATGTTCTTTAACGGTTATTGCCTGAAAAAGCTGACCGTTCCACTCGCAAAAACTGCTGTGATCGGTGGTCGAAGCGGTATTCCCCATGAAATTATAAGGTCCGTAAACATTGTCGGATACGGCATAAAAACCTCCGTAGCTGAGGTAATACCTTCCGCAGAATTTGTTCAGCGAGGCTTTGTCATCGCCGCAGTGGTCAAGAGAGATTTTCTTCGGTGTTTCTGCAAGCGAAATCATATCCGGACCCAATCTGGCAATAAAATATCCGCAGCCTTCGCCGTAGCACCATGACGGACCGCCGAAAACGATATAGTATTCTCCGTCATCGTCACGAAAGACAGAGGGATCATATTCTCTTGTTGTAGTCACGTTCCCGTCAAGCAGAGGCCTTCCGAGGGCGTCTTTGAACGGTCCTCCCGGATGATCTGAAACCGCTACGCCCGTTCTGCTGTTTCCGTCGGAAAAATAGTAGTAGTATTTCCCGTTTTTTTCAGCGGAATCGACCGCCCAGCAGCAGTTTGATGGACCCATAAAAAAATCTTCAGGGTGAACGACGGATTCAAGCTTCCACTCCACCGCGTCTGCAGAGGACCAGATCTGCCAGTCATGCATGCAAAAACCGTGTGCGTCAGCAACCGCGTCATGTGACGCATAGAGATACATCCGGCCTTCAAAAATATGAATATGAGGATCGCATACTCCCATGCCGGGAATAATGGGATTCTTTTTTGAAATAACAGTTCTCTTTTTTTCTCCGCTGTAAGGCGTTGTGGGGTTCATTTTTTCTTCCTCCGTAATATGTTTATAAATCATGATTCGATGCTGTCCGGCACACCGTATCCAGCGTCGGAAATCTGCACGGGCAGTGCGGAATAACGGTCAGGTTCCGGAATGGCGCGAGCATCATCCGGATCGCTCACACGACATTTCATCCCGTTTGTTACCTCAAGTATATCACATTTGGGGAAAATAATCAAGAACATATTTGTCCATCCGACACTCTGATACAGATTTATTATTTCTTCCAGATGGAAGTTTTCGTACTTTTTATATCCATACCCTTTCCTCCTATGCCGCTCCCTGCCGTCTCTGAAGGCAGTGCGGGAGCCGTGTTTTATCCTAAACAGTAACAATATCTTAGTTTCCTTTGATTATCCTTTTGTTATTATAATTTAAATAGATCAGGCACTTCTTCAAGATTGCCTGAAAAGCCTATGGCATCGACCAGTTGAAGTCGCGTCAGCAGGGATTTTTGTTATTATCCGTTTTCTTCGGCAAAAGACCGAAATATGTATGTTTCAGGTCAGATTATCAACAAAATCGGCGCAAAACACTTGACTAACAGTTTAAAAAAATATATAATAAAATAAATAGCATAGATATTGCTTCGTATGGATAATACATTTTTTTCGAATGCCGCAACAGGGGGATAGTGTAATGAGATTAATTCAAACACCGTATATTGATTACGAGGGAAACAACCGCATTTATATAGACGCAGAGGAGGAGGGTTCCTGGACCGGTCTTCGGCTGAGTCTTGGAGGTTGGACGCGTGATTTCTCATTTGTCGCGGGAAGGATGAACAGCGTATGCGTGCCGAGACCGATGGAAAAAACCGTCCTGCATGCGCGGCTCAGCGACGGGGCGCGCTCCCGTTCGTGTTCTGTGCTTCTTGAGCCCGTACGCGAGTGGAAGGTGGGTTTCATTCTTTCATCGCACGAGGACCTCGGATATGAGGACTACTTGTACCGTTTACCCGCCGGCTGCGAGATACTCACCGAAGTCGCGATGGACTGCATGGATGCGTTTCCGGATTACAGATATTTTATCGAAACAATAGACTGGCTGCGCGGAATAGAGACTTACGGAGGCCCCGAGGTCGTCAGCCGTCTTAAAAAATTCATAGCGGACGGACGTATGGACGTAGGTTTCCTGCCTTGCGGAGTACATACGCACTGGCACGGAGCCGAACAGCTTGCCCGCTCCACGTATGCGGCAAAAAAATACGCCTCACAGTACGGCATAAATCCGGAGACTGCGCTTCTTGCGGACGTATCGGGATTCAGCACTGCCGCTGTCAGCGCGTATGCTCAGGCAGGCGTAAAATATATGATTAACGGTCACAACCGCTGGCGCGACACACAGGCTCCGTATCCGATTCCGCCCCTGTTCTGGTGGGAAGCGCCTAACGGAGAGGACAGACTGCTCTTCTGGACGCAGGAATCATATCAGGACCAGCATTTCGTCAGCGGAAGGCTCATCTGTCCCTGGAGCGAACCGAATCAGGGGTACCCGAGCAGAAACCAGCCCTCGCCTTACGAAAAGCTTTCTCTTTGCTCCGAAAAGCTCAGACAGTCTGATTTAACGGAACTTGACCTCTCTATAACCGATTACCTGAAGAGTCTTTTATCCGAACCGTGGGATACCGTACCCGTCGCGTTTTATGTTGACAGACAGCTCCCGACGCTCTACCCGAAGGCGTTCTGCGACATGATGGCGGAAAAATGGGCATGGCCGAGATTCGAGCTTACAACGCCTACCGCGTATATGCGAAGTCTCGAAAAACGCTTCGGAGACAGAATACCCACGTTCACGGGAGACCTGTCGGACCAGTGGGGAGACTTTATGACGGCGATGCCCGATATAACGTCAATGAAACGCCGCGCTCAGAGGTATTATCCGGCGGCTCAGGCGCTTTACGACGTAAGTGGAAAGGCTCTCGACGGTCGGTTTGAAGAAGCGATGGACAGGATGCACGATTTTGACGAGCACTGCTGGGCAACGAGCATCAAGGATCCCGTAGAGATGCACAGATACAATCTTCAGGTGGTAAAGGCGCAGAATGCCCGCGTAATAAACGGCATACTTAATAATACCTTCCGCGAGATCGTCGGAGAGGAGGACGACAGTCATATTACCGTTATTAATCCTCTGCCGCGCAACGTTAAAATGCCGCTGATGATTCCTCAGGATGTGGCGCTCGGCAGAACGCTTAAAGGCTACGGGTCACAGCGTATGTATGACGGACGCATCCTTACGGATCCCGTTTCACTCAATGCGCTGAGCGTCACCTCTTTTGAGACGGAAACGCATTCGGAAGGAACGAGCGGATTTGCCGATATAAAAGACGGAGAGATTTCAACGGAACGGTATAAGCTTAATTATGATCCGAATACGGGAAAAATACTTTCAATCACCGATGCAAACGGCGCTTCTCTGCTTGACGCTGAATGTCCGTATTCTCTCGGCGAATATCTGTTCGTTGAAACGGAAGGCAAGCTTTCTTCGGATTTAAGAATCACTCCCGCTAAGCGCAGCAGCTGCCGTGTCGAGGCAGGTCCTCTCTGCGTCTCTCTCATAAGAGACACGTACGAACCGCAAAGCATGGCGCATATCAGCACGGCAGTTACTCTTTACCGCGACATGGACGGTATAGACGTTGAAATCAGCGTTAAAGACGCGCTGATTGCAATGACGGGAGGCCATGCCGACAGATATAAGAAAAATATCTTTTTCGCGTTTCCTTTTGCCGCAAAAGAACCGCATTTTCTCACCGAAACTCCGCTCGGATATACGGACGGGGAAAACGGGCATCTTCCGCTTCGTTGCCGCGACTTCGTCGTCGCTCAGGACAATGTGCGCGTTGAGCAGGGGGACGGTTCTCGGGGAATAATGCTCATTTCAAACGATATGCCGGTATTCCATCTCGGAGGAATACATTACAACCGTTTTTCAAACGTTCCGGAAATCGAAAACTCGCATGTGTATGTTTACGCGGCTTCCAACCGCTGCGCTCAGCTCGCTTATCTTGAAAAGGACGAATGCCGCTTTGAAGCAAGGTTCACTGTCATTCCCTACAAAAAAGAAGACGTGCCGTCGCTTGCTTCCGTAAGCGAGGACACACTGCTTAAACCTCTTTCGTTCCGCGGCAGCAGAAACATACGGTCGGCTCTCGGTATGACCGCCCCGCAGTCCGTCCGGCTTTGCGCTTTCAAACGTTCCGAGGACGGCTTAAACTGGGCAGTCCGTGTTCGTGAATGCGCAGGAAACGACTGCGACGTCACCGTCACACTGCCGTTTGCGCCTTCTGATGCGCGGTACGCAACTATTCAGGAGAATGTCACGGAAAGAGCCGCACTGATCGACGGAAATGATGTAAAGTTTACGGCAGACGCTCATTCTTACACCACCCTCATCATACGTATGAAGGACGACAAAGGCACAAAAAAAACTCCGGAAGACGAACAAATGGTAAAAAATTTGTTCATTTTCCGGACTTATGAGGGCAAAACGGCGGTCTGCTGGGAAAAGAGCAAAACAGGCGAAAACGGCATCTACACCGTATATTCGGACGGTATTCCCGTCGCGGAAGTTAAAAACGAACCCTTCCTTTCGCAGTTTACCGTTATCCCGTATGAGATAAACAAAAACATTACCGTAAAATTCAAACCGGAAAAATAAAAAGATTATGAATAAACTTTACCTATACCTTTTCGAGCCCTTCAACAATCTTTCCAAAAGAGCTTTTGAAAAAGGTCAATCAGAAGGACGACTACGACGCCATAGCGGATGAGATTCTCCGGCTCCGGGATATGCGAAAACAGGCCGAAGTCGACAGCGTAGTCAAGGACGAACAGATGCGTCTGATCCAAGACCTGCAGGACTTCATCAAGAGCCAGCCCACAACGATCACGGAGTTTGACGAGGTACTGGTAAAACGACTGATTGAAAAAATCACTGTCTTCGAGCAACACTTCACCGTGGGCTTCAAGTCCGGTGTTACAATTGAAATCGAAGCGTAATTTCATAAACACTAAACACAGAAACACCTCCGAGCCGTTACGGTTCAGAGGTGCCTTTGTCTTTATGCCGCTCCCTGCCGTCTCTGAAGGCAGTGTGGGCGCCTCGATGTGATGCACAAATGAGAATTTGTAAGATTAGTTTTCGTCTTGTTATGTTGTTTTGGGCTTTTTATTGCTTTTGCCCACCGTATACGGCAGTAAGTCCTTCATAACATGGCTTCAAATAATCTTCAACAATTTTTGCTATCGTTGATTCCTGCTCTCCCACAAGCTGGGAAATTGCGGTATTCGTATGTCCTGCCTGATCAAGGATATTCAGCAATTTTTCATCAAAAAAAGCATACTGTGAATTTATTTCGGCTTCAAGTATTACTTCCGCATCTCTTCTGTCAAAAAATATCTGAGATGACATCATTTCAACGATATCGTCCTTTGTTTTATATTCTTCAAAGGGTTCAAACATCGCATCAAGAACTGTCAGCGAAGCGTTTGTGTCTTTTGCGTTGAACGGAATACCGGTTGCGTATGCAAGAGACTGATGAAATGCCGAGTATGTTCCCGGTTTTGCTTTCGGACCCTGCGGAAAGGGAACTACTCCTACATTGTCCATCTGATACATGATATACTGTGTATTGCGAGTAAGCTCATATGTCCAGGCAAGATACATTACAGCCTCACCGTTTATAAAGCCTTCAGGGCTGTCACTTCCACCGTTTGCTTTTCCCTTATACATTTCAGAAATATATCTTCCTCTTTCCATTGCCTCTATGCCTGCATCCGTAAGAATACCGCATACTATATTCCCGTTATCGTTCGTTATCAGCGAAACACCGTTTGAAATAACCATATTTGTATAAAAATATCTTCCGAATCCGCCTTTATATGAGTAGATGGTGTGTCCCGCATCTTCAAAAGTAAAATTGTCAAGACATTCCTCGAAGCGATCCCATGTCCAGTCAATAGCCTCAACGTATTCTCTCGGATCTGTTACCGAAAGCTTTGATATAAGGTTTTCGTTAATCGCAAGCACATGTGCCGAGTTTGTATACATAACTTCGGGCCAGGCAAAGGGGACAACCGCATAAAGATCGTCTTTCCACAAAACGGAAGTAAGCATATTGGGAGTACCCCATTTATCGTAGTCCGTCACATCAATATATGAAGAAAGGCCTGTAAGATATCCGCCTCGTATAGAATTCATCATTCTCAGGGATCCCGCCGTTATTATATCTATCGTCTGATCCCCGGTCATAATTCCCGCTCTCAGAAGGTCGTTGTTTGCGCTGTGGCTAATCGTGATTTTACAATTTAGAGCTGTTTCGACCTTTTTTTTGTGTTCAATCATCATATCCGAACGCGGAGTGCCTTCTATAAATCCGAAGTTTGAATCATTGTTGAGACCTGCTGCGTCAGTCCATCCCCAGAGTATATTATACCCATCAAGGTTTATTCCAGAAAAAGCAGTTTCATCGTATTCTGGCACAATTTCCGGTTCGGGCACAGCGCACGCGCAAATCGAAAGTAAAAACATTATACAAACTGCAATTATGATTACTCTTTTCATTATAACCTGTTACTCCTTTACTTTATATAATATTATACCACATATACCACACAAAAATCAATACCTTTCTCTCAATTTCTAGCGCGAATGTTCATCAGCTGATTAAACGGTACTTGATGTTTCGTTTTGTCCACGGTTGGTGAAATAAAGTATACAATTTGTGGATTATCAGTGTTTTTATTGTCATCATACCGGAAGAAGCAGAGATACATCACTGTTCACAGCAAGATTGACATACGCTTGACCTTCAAATACGGCACAGAGATTAAAGTATAATCCCATAAACACAGAAACACCTCCGAGCCGTTATGGTTCAGAGGTGCCTTTGTCTTTATGCCGCTCCCCGCCGCGGTGATGGCAGTATGGGAGCCTTGTTTTATTCTTCCATAGATATTGTGATTGTTACGTCTCCATTGGAGAGTAAATTTCTCAATTCAGTATCTGTCAGATCTGTAATTCGTCCCAAACGGGTATATGCCCAGCTGTTGGAACCATAAAACACAACGATATTATTCCCGGAATAGAGGACGATATCGCCTGCCTGTGTAGTTGTTTGAACGTCATTTCGCGGAATTCTTGTTCCGATACTGCCGACCTGCTCGAAGCCGCCGTACATAGACATTTGGATCACCAGCGGTTCATCCTTGCAAAGGTCTTTTAGAGCCTCGACTGATTCATTATCTTCCCAATTAACCTGAACATACGTATCTCCGATTTTCATTTGCATGTTCATTTCAGTGCTCTCCTCCGTTTCCGGAGCTTCATCATTTTTTGACGAAGCTGCTGTTTCATCAGGTATCACCGTGCTCCCTGACTGTACTTGCGCGGGAATTGATGTATCATTTTTTCCCGCAGAAGCTCCTGATCCGTCATCCTCCACGCTGCAAGCAGTCAGCAATATTGTTATGACCAGAAAGCAAATCGGCAATACACGTATTTTCTTTTTCACTCGTCTGTCCCTCCATTCGAACTATTGTTTTTTGAATGGCTCCTCCAGACTCAAATCAAACACTGCTTCCTTTGGCAAGGTCTGTATCAGCCTGTTGTCCTCTTCATCCAGATGCGCAATGATCATCTGACGATAGGAGGCTGATTGTTCCTCGCCGCCGTAGAGGATGGCAAGCCAGCCGCCGTATGTGTTGATATCTCCGTTTTTCCAGCCGTCCTGCAGTTCGGTCTCGTCAATCGCTCCGTCCTCCAGTTCACAGCAGTAATCCACGCCGGAATCCTCGCCTGTCACAGTTATCGGAAGGCGGTTCATAAAGTCCCTCGCCGCAAAGCTGTCATTCATTTTCGCCTTAACCGTAACATTGCCGGAGCGGATAACAAGGCGCGGCACATTGTGATCATCAGGATCGGTAAGCGCAGCACCGGCTTCACGAATACGGGCAAGCAACTCATCGGACTTGTTTTCTTCACCGGCTGCCGTAAAAATGCCCATATCCTCCAGATGAAGGTATTCAAGGAATGAGTTACGATAGGTAAAGATCGCGCCGTCATATACACCGTGATCGCCGGAAGAAAGAAGGAGCATCGCCTTCTTCAGCTTTTTCGGATACCCCTGCGCATAGATACGATTGACGGCGCACTGGAGCTGCCCGGAAAGGCCGTGATAGTAGATCGGGGAAGCCAAGACGATCATCTCCGCTTCATCGAGCACGGGATAGATCTTCTGCATATCGTCCTTCTGCACACACTGCCGGAATGCTTTGGTATGGCAGTATTCGCAGGCAAGGCAGCCTTCACAAACGGGGGAAGCTGGGACATATCAGGCTGTGCAAGAACTACTTCATTGCTTTCGTTTACGGTCATCTCGTGCGGGCCGTAGCTGTAACTCCCTGCGTCCACATCAGCCCAGCGATGCTTGCTGACATACTCACGGACGGCATCCTTCTGTGCTTCGGTGTAGCTGTCCATCATACCCTTGCCGATGCTGCGGGAGAGGTCGTACATGGAAGTTGTTGCGACAGCCTTGATACGGGTGTCGATGGAAGCCGCGGAAATTGCCATGCCTGCCAGACCACAGATGCCCATCAGGCCGATCTTCTCGCGGTCAACATAGGGCAGAGAGCCAAGATAGTCAACCGCTGCAAGGAAATCCTCGGTGTTGATGTCGGTGGAAGCCGCATTGCGGACAGCGCCGCCGCTCTCACCGGTGAAGGACTGGTCGAAGGCCATTGCGACAAAACCCATCTTTGCAAACTCCTGTGCATACAGGCCGGAAGCCATTTCCTTTACGCCGCCAAACGGACCGGCGACAGCGATCGCCTGATTCTTTTTCCCCTCGCAGTCAGCCGGAAGGAAGAGATGACCGGCAAGCTCGATGCCGAAACGATTGGTGAAGCGTACCTCCTCCATTTTTATGTCCTCATAGATTTCAAAAACTCGTGTGTCTGCCATGATCGTATCCTCCTTAAAGGTAATATATTTAGCCGAGTCTTTTCTCAGATTTTTAGCTTATTTATATTATACACTAAAAAGACTTGACTTTGAAGTCTGAATCGCTTATAATAATATAAGGTGAAACTTATAATGGAACGGAGGTTGTTACAGCAATGTATAATCCGGCAATTGATACATTTATCCGGGTCGCAGAGCTTGGCTCTTTTTCAAAGGCGGCAGAGGAAGCTCTTACTTTTAAAAGCCTGACCGCCGGTCATTCATATATTCTGAAATACTCTGTGGTGGATATAACGGGAAATACAAACTCATGGCAATCAGATCCTTTTTCGGTGTATGTTGAAGCCACCACCGTCAGCGTTGCGCCTACCATTTTTGCTGAAACTGTCTCAGATGGCAAGAAAATCAGAATTTCATGCTCGGACAGTGCTGCAACTATTCATTATACGATTAACGGAGGTGCGGAAAAAACCGGCAACGCGGCTATAGAAGAAATATTGACAAACGAGGGCGGTTATAATATAACTGCCTGGACAACAAAAAACGGTTACGAGAACAGCGTTGAAACGTTCGCATCTGTGAGCGTAGGCAGGGCAGTTGCACCAATTATCAGCAATTCTGTTATTACGGAAGACAGCGCTTATGTTACTATAAGAGGTTCTGAAGAAATGTTTTATACTACCGACGGAAGCATTCCCACAACGCAAAGCAACAAATATATGGGGCCTGTTTATCTAAATTCCAACAGCGTTGTAAATGCAATTGCTGTTGAATACGGGAAGCAGATAAGCGAGGTATCCTCCAAGTCGATTATTCTTTCTGTCCCCGAAAGGCCTGTAATAAGTTTGTTCAATACAAAAGACAAAATTGCCGCTGGAAAGGTAGCAACGGTTAAATGGCAGGAGGTTGAAAATGCTACCGCATATGATGCCGTTTTATACCTCAACGGCTCTCCAGTTGACAGTGCCGAAAATATACACGGTACAATCGCCTCTTTTACACTCAGTGATGTTGGTGTGTATTCAATTCAGATCAGCGCGAAAAATTTTATCGGCTCAAGTGCACCGAGCAATTCAATTTCAGTCGAATCGATGGCGCCTGTTACCGTAACAGTTATAGATCATATAATACGAGAAGGTCCTTTATTATATGCATCTCAGATACTGTGTTAATCTTTCGTTCCGTCCCTTTGCTCTGCAGAGAGAAAATCATGAGGCTTCGGCATATCGACGCCCTCTATTTCAGGAATATCGAGGACCGTGATCTTTCTGTTACCCGGGTTTCCGCTTATTATTTTGTCGGCTATCGCAGTCTTCTTCCTTCCCGCTCCCGGTCTTGCGCCTCCGCGCCCGCCTGTGTTGTTTGATTTTGTAGGCATGTTATCACCTCCTGAAAATCGATGCCTTAATTACCCGCCTGAAATCGCTTTTTTCGCGCGTGTGACCCCGCGCTCGGTGATCGGACTTAAAGCCACAGAGATTTTGATGCCACCTTGGGGCATAATTAAAAAATATTTGAACTGTTGACAAAACACTTGATTATCTAAACTGAAGACCGAAACCGCCAAAGTGTATAGTAAATACGTGCCAAAGTGTATAATAAAATTGCGCCAAAGTGTATAATACGGTTGACATTTGCATGGATTTATGGGATGATGCAACAGTAATGGAGGGTTTTAAGAATGAATGCTTGGAACCCTTGGCGTTTAACGGATAGACATTCTTGACAAATGAGTATATTTTGTG
>JAEEGF010068123.1_pt1 | contig 11318 bp, 4 predicted proteins | sample 9134171 | NCBI WGS metagenome assembly JAEEGF01 (sample SAMN16246542, study PRJNA631951) | gut metagenome | biome: gut microbiome; feature: rumen; material: AP-attached | host: Bos | place: Iran: Karaj | collected 2018-10
TTTTGCTGAATAAAACATCATATTGTTTTATGATATTTTATATAACTTTTAATTTTTATATTATTTGTTTATTTTTTATAAATAAAGACTAATTTCTTTAAGAATTTGGTTATTCTATATTTTTTATTTAATAAAAATAGTTTCATTTTTTTGATCTTATATATATAAATATTTTTATAAAAGATTAATTTAATTATTTATATTTATTTACCTTTAATTTTTTTTTAATTAAGTTCACAGATTTTCCTTGTATTATTCCAAATATTTATTTTTATTTTTTTTGCCTAAAAAATAATATAACCTAACCGAAAAAAGCAAACAAAAAACTAGTAAATAAATAAGATGATAAGTAAATTAAATAAAGAATCAAACAATAAACAAAAAAAGAATTTAGAAAAAATAAAATAATAAATATATAAATATTTATATTATATTATTAATAAAAACTTAATTTTTTAAATGTCTCAAGAATCAAAAAACAAAGATAAATTTCCAAGAAAATTAGTAAAAATAATATCATTTTCAACAAATCATGAAGGTTTAAGTCCTCAAAATATAATATCAAATTATTTATCAGCATTAAACATTCAAAACGTTCCTTTAAATAAGCCGTTGGTAGAATATGAAAGAGAAATTCATTTTATGAATATTCATATTAAATTTTTATGTTTAGAACTTTTAGTTGATGATGAAGTTGATCAAAAACAATTTGTTACTTTATGTGGAAAAGCACAAACTTTTATGTTTTTCATTGATTTAGAATATGATAAATCTTTTTATAATTTAGAATCTATTATTGATTTCATAAGAAATAAAATTGATCCTGATTTCAAAATTTTTATTTATGGTGTTTATAAAGATAAAAGTAATATTCAATCTAATCTTAATGAAAAAAAATTAGAAAGCTATCTTGATGCACAAAGAATTTTCTTCCATTATAGTGAAGTTGATTTAAATGATATAGAAACTTTAATTAAAATTTTCGATAGTGTTGCTATGGAAGGTATTAATAATATGTCTGAAAATCCTACTAATAATATTGATGATGGACAAAGTAGTTCTAAATGCAATATTCTATAAATTTTTAATTAGTTGAAATAAAAATTAAAATTTTATTTATAATTAATAAAAGGTAATTTAAGCATTTTTTTTTTGGAAAAAACAATTTTTTTTTTGTTTTATTTTTTTTTGATTTTCCAAATATTTTTTTATTTATATTTTTATTAAAATATATATTTTAAAATCCCAAAAAAAATTATTTACATTATAATATTTTTTATTTATTCATTTTCTAAACTTGTTAAAGTAGTTTGTGTTTCATTTCTAATATGTTTTCCAATTTTAAAATCTTGTTTTTTTAATTCTTCAATTTCTAAACATTTTGAAATATAATTTTGTTCTTTGATTTCTAATTCTTTTTTCATTTGATTAATAATTAATTCATTTTCAAGTAAATTATTATTTTTTTCTTTTTTTAATTCTTTAATTTCTTTTTCTAGTTGTCTTACACGAAATTGTTTTTCAATTCTTTCATCAATTAACATATCCATCCCTCCTTTTCATAGAGGTCAAAAAAAGACCTCCACATATAATATGTGAAAGTCTTGTTCTTTTACATAGTTTGATCCGAGTATTAACTGTCTTGACGAATCAAATGACTTGTTTAGAAGTAGAACTACTCCCTTTCAATGCTTTAAATTATAGCACATTTTCTTATTTTTGTCAAGATGTGCAAAGTATGTGTCTACTTATTGACCAATTAAATTATTAAAATAATCCTCAAAATTCTTTTGAATATTACTTATTAATTCATTTAGTTTTTTAGAAGATTCTATATACTTATTATAATCTTCATAACTATGTAGTTTATCAAATAAATCTTCTAATTTATTTTCTATATCTAAATCTTTATTACTTAGTCTTTCTGATTCTTTTTGAAGATTAGTTATTTCTTTTATTAAAGATTTTATATCTGAATTATTATTTAATATCTCATCATATTTTTTATATTCTTTATACTCTTCAGTATTTAGAATATCTAATTTTAAATCTTCAATATCACTTAAAACATTATTCATCTATTTCTCCATCAAGTGACCATGTTTTAGCTTCAGTTATTTTAACATTAATAATTTTACCAATATAATCTTTAGGACATTTAACATTAACTAATTTCATAGTATCAGTATATCCACAGCATAAGTCTTCATTCTTTTCTGATACTCCTTCGATTAATACTGGTACTATTGTATTTAATAATTTATCATTATTTTCTTTATAGTATTCGTTAACTAATTTATTTAATCTTGCTAATCTTTCTTCTTTTTCTTTTAGCGAAACATTATCTTCCATAGAAGCAGCAGGAGTATTTTCTCTTGGTGAATATATAAAAGTATATGCTCCATCATATTTACACTTCTCTACTACATCAAGTGTTTCTAAGAAATCTTCTTCTGTTTCTCCAGGAAAACCTACTATTATATCTGTAGTAACTGATGCATTCTTTATTTTAGATTTAATTTTATTAAATAATTCTAAGTAACTTTCTTTAGTATATCTTCTACCCATTAATTTAAGTATTTTATTTGATCCACTTTGAAGTGGTAAATGTATATAAGGCATAATATTATCATATTTTGCAATTATATCTATCATTTCATCAGAGAAATCCCATGGATGAGAAGTAACAAATCTTACTCTTGGTATATTAGTTTTTGCTACTAATTCAAGTAGTTCTGCAAAAGATATTCCGTCCTCTAGATCTTTACCATAAGCATTAACATTTTGTCCAAGAAGTGTTACTTCTTTATAACCAAGTTTAATAATATCATCTATTTCTTTTAAGATATCTTCTTTTCTTCTACTTCTTTGTTTTCCTCTTGTATAAGGAACTATACAGTAAGTACAGAATTTATCACATCCATACATAATATTAACAAATGCTTTATACATACTATCTCTTTTGACAGGAAGATTTTCTATTATATCTCCTTCTTTAGAGAATACTTCTACTACTTGTTCATTTTTATCTATTGCTTCACTAATTAACTGTGGTAAATTTTGAATATTATGAGTACCAAATACTATATCTACAGTTTTCTTTTTTCTTTCTAGTTCATCTACTACAGATACTTCTTGTGCCATACATCCACATACTGCTAGTAATATATTTGGTTTAGTTTCTTTTAAATGTTGAATTCTACCTATCATACCAAATACTTTATTATGAGCATTCTCTCTAATAGCACATGTATTAAGTAAAATAATATCTGCATCTTCCATACTATCTGTTTTAGTAAATGACATATCTTCAAGTATTGCAGATATAGTTTCACTATCTCTAACATTAGCTTGACAACCATAAGTAATTAAATGATACTTTTTACCTATACCTATTTTACTTAATTCATTATTCATAATATAAGCATCAGTAAGAACTTTAACTTCTTCTTTAGTTCTTCTTTTTGCTTTTAAATAAGATGGTCTTTCTTTTTCCATATAGCACCTCTTTAACAAAAAGTATTATATCAAAAAAAGAAACTATTTTAAATAGTTTCTTTTATAGACTTACGTTTTATATTCAATAATAGAATAATTAATAATGTAATTACTATTAATCCTATTAAAGGATATATTATTCTAAATTGTCCAGTTTGAATAGATACTATTAATGTAGCTACTGCAGATGCTGTCATATGACCATATTCTGAAGTAAAGTTTTCTCTTACATTGGAACTTAAAGTACCATCTTCATATACTGTAAATTGTAATTCATTATCTAAATTATCTTTTAACATATATTCACCAGTACTTAAGTTGTTAATATATATTCTACCTTTTATAGATTTTAAGTTTTCTGTTTCTTTACCGATACTATATTTACCAGCACCGTCAGAATCAACTTTTAATGGTGCATATGTACCATTTTCTAATCTATATAATTTGTAAGTCTTTGCAGTATCAAGTGCATTACCATCTTCCATCTTAGTAATAATAATATCTTTAGAAGTATTATCAGTACCAAATACATTTGCTAGGAATCTAGATAAGCTTGATTGTAAATTTTCACCATTTCTTGAACCATTTCTTAATGTAATATTATCTGGAATAACAAATCCATTATCATTAATATTATGGTAGTTAAGATTAATAGTTAAAGTATATTGTGGATCTAATACTAGATCTGCATCAAGTTCTACCGAGAAGTAGAATTGATCACCTATCTTAACTTCTGGGCATCCATAGTCTTCAGAATAGTTTCTAACACTTGCATCAATTGCTTCTTGAACTGTGTTGTAGCAAATACCTTCAACACAAGCAATCTTAACATCTGTTTCTCCTAATCCTTTTAATGTCATTGAATATGTTCCAGTTAAGTTTCCAAATTCATCATAATCAGTTGAAATATAAGGAACATAATTTTCTTCTACATCATCAATTTGTGCATCGATTACAATTGGTTTATTACTTACGAATTTACCATCATAGAAGTTAAATTCATTTCCTTTATGGGTGATTGCATACCCACCTAAATTACTAATTAGTGGTGAAACTGTATTAACATTTCCATCCTTATTACCAATAGTTAGGTATCCGCCTCGGTCATTTTTAATTGATGTAATTTGACCACCTAAAATTGTTAAATAACATCCACTTGATGAAATACAGTTTTCTACAGTTCTAAATGTACCATTATTAATAGTCATTTTCCAATCATTTTCCGCATAATTAACTGTACCTCCATTGATTACTGCAGTATGTTTAAGTTCACTAGCAACATAAATATTTCTTTCGTCCACATTATTATTTAATTCAGTAATTACTCCCGAATTAACAACTATGTATCCTGCATTTCCTACATAACGAACAGTTGCACCAGCAATAGTAATACTTCCCACATTTCTTATAATGTCTATTTTACCAGCACTAAGTGTTACTGTATCTGATGATTTATTATATAGTGTATCTATTTTTGATTCAGAATCTAGTGTTAATGAACCTATATTTATTATTTCCTCTTTAATTTCTCCTGAAACTAATGATAATGATCCTGTTTGGTTATTTGTAGCCTTAATTATAGTTGCACCATTAACTGCCATTGTTCCAGCGTTAGTTGCCTTATCTACAGTTCCACCATTGATGTATAATGTGCCTGTATTTGTGGCATTTTTAATATTACCATCCATTAATGTGAACTCTGAAGCATTATTTAATTTATAAATTGTACCAATATTAACAACAACAGTTCCTGATGTATTAGTAATACTTCCTATTCCACCATATGTTGTAGTAAGGTCATTTAGATATGCTTCATCAGTTATTGTTAATGTTGCATTACTATCAACATTAAGATTTGCATCATAGAATCTTCCATTTAAGTCTATTGTTAAATCTTTATCTACACTTATATCATAATCAGTTAATAATTCAGAAGAACTGTAGAATATTCTTAATTTGTCGCCAGATGATGAATTATTAATAGCTTCTCGTATTGATGTATATGGTGTATCAGTAGTTACATTAAGAACTTTATTTGCGCTATTATCTAGTACATATCTTGCTCCATCTGAATATGGATTAAATATAGTGAATCCATCTTCTTTATCATTGAAGTGACATAATCTATTAGTATTTAAATGAACTAATCCACCATAATGGTTAAGTCCTTGGAAATCAGCTTGACATGATACATCTTCCATATCATTTCCACTAGCACTACTACCATCTTTAACATTAAGATTAACTGGTTGTGTAGTATTTTCAATAAATACTTTATCAATATAACCACTCTCTTGAGTAATAGTAGATCTACGAGCATACAATCCATATGTATAATCTCTTACATTAGTTGCAGGAACTATATATCCATTCTTTATTGTAACAGTTGCTTCTTGTGCTTCTATTGCAGAGACAGAATAATCTAGTCCACGGTTAGAGCCAGTTGGTTCATCTGTAATATCATATATATGAACATATGGTTGACCACAGAATGAATCTCTATATAGATTATCTCCAACACGGTAATAATAGTCACCGCAGAAATGCGCTAATCTAGTTAGACTATCATCAAAGCCAATAGATCCAGATTCTATAATTAAATTCTTTCCATCTCCAACATAAATTGCTCCATTGTTTATTAGATATTTTCCATTAAATGATCCACTAATACTACCGCTAATTCTTGTTGTTACTGCAGCATTATTTGTACAAGATCTATTTACAGTATAATCAAAATCATACCAAGCTTCTTCTAAGCCATATGTTTTAAATGTTCCAGACAATGTAGCATTATTACCACCAGTACCATGATATGTTTCACCTTTTGTTACTACATCAACATTAGTTAAAGTAGTATTACCTCCATTATCAGTTACACCTTTTCCGCCACCTCTAATAATAGTATCTGTAGCAGTCAATGTTCCAGTATTTGAAATAGAATATGGATATCTACCATCAATAGTTCCACCAGTAATTGTTAATGTTCCACTGTTATCAATACCCCTAGCAGCAATAACATTTGTATTATCCATTGTCATTGTTCCATTATTTCTAATAACACTATCATGTATTAATCCAACAGCTCCATCATTATCTTTTATTGCTTCAATAGTAGAATCACTAATATCAATTGTTCCATTATTTACGATTGCTAAGAATGTATAATCACCATCGAAGTATAAGTAATCAATATTCATTGTAGCATCAGCATTATTAATTATTGATTCAGTAAGTAATACATGTACATCATTTTTCTCTTTTACAACATAATAATCATAATCTGCTTCTAAACTATCAGTTGTATTAACCTTTATATAAGTTGGATTATTACAATCAGATGTATCATTTGAATCTCCAACAAAATTAATTGTTCCACTATTTGTAATTACATTAGCTTGTAATGTTTCAAAATATCCTTGATAAATATTCATTGTTGCATTTTCATTGTTCTTAAACATTGTTCCTAATGCTTTTATATTTGCTGCACTAACTCTATTTAAGTCTACTGTACCATTATTTGTTATTATTCTTGCTCCAGAAACTGATTCAAATATTGGTTCTCCAGAAAGCGAACCATAGTTTGAAGCTCCATAAACACTTACAATTCCGTTATTAATAATGAATGGAACTTCTACTTTTTCTCCTGTATCAGGATCACTAGTATCAACATTATTAATCTTTACGTGACTTGTGCCTACTGTATAGTTATCTGGTACAGTTTCACTGCCACTATATGGAATAAATTCATTAGTTACTGGTACTCTATCAGCAGGATCAATTGATTGATATTGATAGAAGTATGGAGTATCAGAAGCTTTCATGTAACTAAAGTATAATTCAAATACTTTTCCTTCTTGAATTACATATGAAGTAGCATCTGAGAAATTAGTATAATCTCTAACCCAAATTAGCTTATCACCTATATTAGCTTCATCGAATGCTAATTGAACATCGAAGTAGTATACACCAGTTGTATAGTTAAGTATCAATGGTAATATATCAAGATATTTTTCTTGCGGACTAATATCTCTTCTATATGCAATGTCATAGCCTTCTTCGATTTCTTCAACATGCATATCTATAGGATTACTTGATCCTTTAAATACACCATCATAGAAATATAAATTATTTGGAGATGTTTCTGTTCCAGTTGCACTTATACCAAATGTACTACCTGAAATTTCAGGATTTGTTTTAGAAACATTTAATTTACTTGTTCCTTCAATTAAATCTCCTTTGGTACCAATAGTTACTGTAGTACCAGAAGCATTATTCATTAATATACCTGTTGAAGATGATGAATTAATCTTACCACCAGTTACAGTTACTTTATTTCCAGAACCTTCTAATACTAATGTACCATTTACAGTTCCAGATGTTTGGTTATATGTATTTCCACCTTCTAGTAAATTGAATTGTAATCTGTCATATTGACCACCAGAAATATTAATTGTATTTCCACTAAGCATTGAAGCATATATTGTTGGTCTACTTGATTTACCCCCAAATTTAGAGTTTTCTAAGTTTAATGTTGAGCCTTCAAATACTCCTAATGTTTGTTCTTGAGCTATACTACTATATCTCGAATCTTCATTTGCATCAAAATCAGAAATTGTTACTTCAGAATTATTTACAGTGAATAAAGGTTTAAGGGTTGCATATGTTTGTGATAAATTTTCATCTTTCCAAATTTCATAGTAGTTATTATTTTCAGCAGTATCGAAGTAACCTCCAGTTACAGTTATATCTGCATTTGTTCCAAATATCGTATTCGAATTATATGTACCATCATTAATAGTTAATGTACTCTTGTTTTCATTATTTTCACCAAGAGATACAATATCAAGTCCTGATGATGAAACATTATCAATAGTTAAGTTTGAATTATTCTTAATTAAGTTACTTTGTTTAAAGTAATTATCAACATTATTAGTATTAGTTGTACCATTAAATGTCATAGTACCATTATTTTCATATCCGAATTCACCAACAATATTATCAGTACCTGAACCTGTAATAGTTAAAGTACCATTATTATTTATTAATCCGTTTTTACTATATGAATTTAATTTTGAACCTGCAGCATAATTAATTGTTAAATTCTTACCTTCAGGAACTGTTACTCTATTAGCAGAGTCATAATTTCCTGAAATATTTATTACTGAATTATCAGGTGCTTCACTAATTGCTGTTTGTAATGATTTATATGGAGTTCCATTTACATCAATAAGATTTGCTCTTGTTGAATTATCAACAGAAGCAAGGCTTATTTGACCTGATGAATTACTGTTATCATATAAAACATCATATCCACTAGCAATATTATTAATCGGAATATCCATAACATCTGTCATATCAGTAACAGAAGCATTTTGAATACTACCATCATAGTAATTAACTTCACATAAGTTATTAGATGACATTGGATATTCTCTTTCATCTAATAGTGTAAATTGTTGATTTGTATATTCCCCAGAAACTTGTACTGGTCTTCCATTTGTATCTGCTGCTACTGTTCCCCACCAGTCATTTCTATGAGTAATTCTTTCGTATTGTGCAAATGTGAATTCGATAGAATCTAATGTAGGTGTACCATGAGAATTACAATTACCTGTAATTGCATATTTATTACTTGTTGTAGTAATAGTTGGTCCATTTGTAATATCACCATCATCATCACCAATAGTAACAGTTGCCTTTAAATATCCATATGCAGCAGTTCTTGGTGTAACTTGTCCTCTTCTCCAGTAATAAACTGTGAATGGACGGTTGTCTATTGCTGGTTTATTATTGCCTGTAATGACACTATCACCTTTTACAGTCAAATCATTACGGTTAATAATACCTGTAGAAACAGTTGTACCATCTACAACCATAGTTGCGTCATTCACAAGTGCAGTTCCTGTTATTGAACCACCTCTAATATTAGCAGTTCCTTTTACAGTAATCATAGTCGAACCTTCAGCTATACCAAAGTGTCCAGTATCACCTGCGTTTATATACATGAATGTATATAAATTATTTAATGTTCCAACATTTGTACCATTAGTATTTAATTCACCCATATTATAAATACTAGAAATCTCTGCACCTGTTGTATTTGTGGTACCAAAGTTCAAAATTGTAGGTGCTGTAGCAGATGTAATAGTAGAAGTCTTTCCATCTTCTTCTATGATATTAAGATCTCCACCAAAGTTACGAATCGCATTAACTTCTGTCACAGTATTATATATATTAAGTTCTGTATCAGCAAAGTTGTATGAAATAGGATCATATCCTCCACCATACTTATATGTATTATTTTGATAGATATCATTAAATCCTACACCATCATATAATGATGCTTTACCAAAGTTTGTTATTTGTCCTGTTAATGTAGACCCATCATCTACTCTTACAATACCTTTATTATAGATAACACCATCGTTTCTATCATACCATCCAGTATAACCACTTTGTGTCGCTTCCTTTATACGATAACTATATTGATTATTATATAAAGATTGAGATAAATAATTATCATAACCATTACTTACTGAAACAGTATTACAACTATCTGTTAAGCTAATACTTGATGAATGAAGATCTAGTGATGCATCATCATTAACCATAATACCTGTACCATTTTGTCCAGTAATCTCTATGTTACTTAATTCATAGGTACCTGCATTATATCTTATTCCTGTTGCACCATATTCTCTTTGATTTGAACAAGATGAAGAATTTAATGTGATTTTTAAATTACCATTGTTTATTAAGTTTCCGCCTTCATTAACAATACCTGTACTATTAGCAGCATATACATTAATAACTGGATCTGCTTCTGCGATTAATGTTCCTTCATTATGAATACCTTCTGATGAATTAACATCAAATATTACATTCTTTATTGTTAATGTTGAATCTTTTCTATTTCTAATAATACCTGTACCACTATCATTTGTCATTATTGATTTAGCACCAAGTATTGGTTCAGTTTTAATGTTATATGTTTTTTCTAGATTGTTTTTCATTTCTGCATATTCATCACCAATTATGCAAGAAATTTTAGCATATCCATCACCAGTATTACCTGTCATAGTTGATGTGCCATCATGAGTAGGAATACTTTGATTTCCAGCGATAGTTGTTCCTGTAGTGAATACGTGGTTAGTAACTTCATATGCATCTACTATTGTTGCATTAGGAGTATATACATATCCAGAGCCTCCACCGCCTCCACGGTCATCGTCTCCGGAACTATCTGGTGTAGCACCACCGCCACCGAACCAGCCGCCGCCTCCGGCACCGCCGTATCCACCAGATTCAGATATTCCAGGTCCACCTTTACCAAAACTTCCTCCAGTTCCAGGTGATGTTTGTGTTGCACCAGTTCCTCCTGTACCATAGTTTTCAGTTGCAGAAAGTCCAGATGTTCCACCACCTGCTTTACCAGGTTTACTTGAAGCTCCATCAGAACCTCCACCACCTGCAACAATAATTCTATTTAATAGTGAATCTCCTTCAACTCTCATATCAGTAGCTCCACCACCACCGTTATAAGATGTCCTTGATCCTCCTCCGTTGAATCCTCCGCTAGAACCTCCAGTATTACCAGAGCCTCCAACGTATACATAAACTGTTTCACCTTCTTGAAGTTCAATTATACCTTGTGAGTAACCACCTTTACCACCGTTATTAGCGTTACTTCTATAGCCACCTTGAGCTCCCCAAACTTCAAGTTTATATAAACCTGTTTCTGGGACTACAAATGTTTGTACATCTCCAGTATAATCAAATTCATAAATATCAGATGCATCAATATTATTTATATCAATGCC
>JAEEGF011494201.1_pt1 | contig 11318 bp, 6 predicted proteins | sample 9134171 | NCBI WGS metagenome assembly JAEEGF01 (sample SAMN16246542, study PRJNA631951) | gut metagenome | biome: gut microbiome; feature: rumen; material: AP-attached | host: Bos | place: Iran: Karaj | collected 2018-10
TGTACTTCATCGATACGGCAGGTGCATCGCCCAATCAGGCCAAGCCAGAACATATCGTTGACCTCGATATGGTTGGTACGGGCTATGCCGTAGATGCCTTTGGTGAAGTTATGGCTGAGGGTGGTGCAGGACTCATCATCAGCAGTCAGGCTGCTTATATGTACCCAATCCCTAACGACATCGAGTTGCAATTGGTGAACACCCCGACCGCTCAGCTGAAAGATGTAAAGTTCATTCAGGAGGTGGCCATGCAGAACAGCGGTTTTGCCTATATGATTGCCAAGCGCATGAACCATCTGCAGGCACAGCGTGCTGCTGCCACTTCATGGCGTAAGCGTCGTGCCCGCATCAATACCATCTCTCCAGGAGTTATCGTAACCCCGCTTGCCTACGACGAGTTCAATGCCAACGGTGAGGGTTACCAGCGCATGATTGATGCTTCAGCCGCCCAACGCACAGGCACCAGCGACGAGATTGCAGAGGCAGCAGCCTTCCTGCTGGGTGAACATGCAAAATTCATTACCGGCACCGACCTGCTCATAGACGGTGGCGTTATTGCAAGCATACGCACAGGGGAATACAAATTAGGATAAAGACAAACCATCATGAATATCAAGAATATTATCACAGCCGCTTTGGCTTTGCTTGTATCCACGGCTTGCAGCGGCGGCGCAAAACAGGAGAAAATTATGGCAAAGGACGGAAAGGCAATTGTGGTGTTCTTCTCGCATGCGGGAGACAACTACGCAGTAGGAAACATTGAGGTGGGAAACACAAAGATTGTGGCAGACTACATCACAGAGTTGACGGGTGCAGAGCAGTTTGAAATCGTTACCCACAAGTATGACGGCATGGCCTACAACCCGCTCATCAAACTGGCCCAGGAAGAAGCTAAGAACGGCGAACTGCCAGCGTATGAGGGCGACATTGATTTGTCAAAGTACGATACGGTGTTCATTGGTGGCCCCGTCTGGTGGGGCACCTATCCGCAAGTGATGTTCACCTTCTTCAAGAAGCATGCTAACGACCTGAAAGGTAAAACCGTCATTCCTTTCACCACTCATGAAGGTTCTGGATTGGCCAACTGTGTGGAGGATGTGAAGGAAGCTTTCCCTGGTGCAAATGTCACAAAGGGCTTCAGCATATACGGTCACGAAGTGCGCACGGAGAAGAAAAAGGTTGAGAAATGGCTGAAAAGCCTCACCCTCATCCCCCTTCCGAATGGCGAGGGGAGTAAATAGCCAAATCATTAAATCAATTGTAAATGGTAAATCGTCAAATTGTAAATCAATAATATGGAGTATATTACATTATCAAACGGTGTCAAGATGCCGACCTTGGGCTACGGTGTGTTTCTCGTAAGCCCTAACGAGTGTGAACGTTGTGTGAGTGATGCTTTGAGTGTGGGCTACCGCCTGATTGATACGGCACAGGCCTATCAGAATGAGGAGGGCGTGGGTAATGCCTGGCGCAAGAGTGGCATCAAACGCGAGGATCTGTTCCTTGTAACAAAGGTATGGATATCCAATGCTGGCGAGGAAAAAGCTGCCAAGAGCATCGACGAGAGCCTGCGCAAGTTGCAGACAGAGTATATTGACCTGTTGCTTATCCATCAGGCTTATGGTGACGTATTCGGCACTTGGCGGGCTATGGAGAAGGCCTATCGTGCTGGCAAAGTCCGCGCCATCGGCGTGAGCAACTTTCAGGCAGGCCGTTTCTTCGACTTTGCCCACTATGTAGATGTGAAACCGATGGTGAACCAGTTGGAATGCAACACCCTCTCTCAGCAGACGGGCATTGAGCCGATTCATGGCGAGTTTGGCACTAAAATGATGGCATGGTATCCACTCGGTGGACAAGGTACTGACGGCATCGTAAAGAGTGAATTACTGGCTTCTATAGGTGCCAAGTACAACAAGACCGCTGCTCAGGTAGCCCTCCGTTGGCTCACCCAGCGTGGCATCGTGGCTATTCCTAAGTCGAGCCATAAGGAGCGCATGGCGCAAAACATCGACATCTTTGACTTCTCGCTGAGTGACGATGATATGGCTCAGATTGCTAAGATGAACCAGCATGACGCTGGTACCAGAAATTTCGGCGACCCACAGTTTGTGAAGTACTTGATTGAAACTTACGGTTAAACGAGAGCAGAGGGAGGATCAGGTGTGAAGTTCTGTGCTAAGATTGGCATGAACTACGCATCTTGCTCTCCATTCCGCGTGCCCATCGCACGTCTTGCCGCCGCGCAGGCAGCCGTCGAGGAATAAGCAGGAAGTGCTGAAAATCGGTAAATTAAGAGGTGGGTGCTTGGCAAACAGGCACCCGCCTCGTATTGTTTGTTCTTTGATAGTATCTAAATCTTTGTTAATTAACTTGCTGAAAATTGAATTTTTCGAGCAAAGTGCCTATATTTGTATTTGATTTTAAAATAGCGGTCAAGAGAACCGATATGAGATTCCCTTTTATTCTTAAATAATTATTTGGTAAACGATTATGGAAAATAGAATTTTATGTTTGCTCAATAGCAAGGCTTTCCAGGAGCTAAAATCCTTTTATGAGGAAACTACAATTTTCAATGTCATTGGTGCGGAGCGTAGCGAGACACGCCATAGTGCTTTCTTAAGTTGGTTGTTTTCTCCCGATTCTAGCCATGGATTGGGAATGGAGCCATTGAAACTATTCCTCAGGTTGGTTGCAACCCTAAAATGGGGTCGACAAATATTTGATGGTTCCCTATATACAAAGGTATTGGCAGGAAACTATGAATTGGAACTGCTGGAACCCATTGAGTTGGAAAAGAATGTGGGAAAACTGAGTGATGGTAAGGGACAAGACAAAGACCGCATAGACGTATGGATGGTGGCAGGCTTGACTTATGAGGATAATGGCGAGATCCGTCAGAAAGCCTTTCCTATTGTCATAGAAAACAAGATCTATGCAAAAGAGGGTGGTCCTAAGAAAGGTAGTGCCTTATGGCAAACTGAACGGTATTACAATGCAATGAACGATTATTGTGCAGCACAACAAAAATCTCCGGATATCATCTACAAACCGATTGGGGTCATGCTTTCACCAAAAGAGACTGATACCGCACATAGTGAGCAATTTACCAACCTCACTTACCAGCAATTATTGAAATATGTTTTGGAACCTGTTGCCGCAATGGCGATGCAAGATGCTGACAAAGAGTTCATTAATGCTTATATCCGAAATCTGAGCAAACCATCTGTTTCCGGTACTCACGTTTACTCCGTGCTTGCCATCAGCGAACAGGAGCGTGAACTCATCAATAAGCTCTATGAGGTGGACGAAGACTTATTCCAACAAGCACTTATTGCAACTTACGGTAATCAGGCAAAGAGCATTCTTGGTAAAGATATCTTTATACAGTTAGAAGACAGTATTGGAGAGAACGCAGTTTTATTAAGGGAATTGTGGGATGGCAACGAAGATATCTTCAGGGCCGTCATCTTTCAGCAATTTCCAGACCAGGCAAAAACACTTGAGAAGCTGTTCAAGACGAGTAATCGTGACAGTTCGAAGTATCGGGTGTATTTCGGTGAAGATGAAATCTTCCCAGACAGGCGATTGTCGAAAAGCATGGCAGCGTGTGCCATCTTTAAAGCCTATCTTAAGCAATATCCTGAAACGACCTTGGAGAATTTACAGAAAGCTTTCCCCTGCATCGATATCAATGAATATTATTATGACAACTATTACAAGGAGTTATTCTATATTTATGATGACACCTGCGTAGATGAGCATGGCGAAATTGCATTATCCTTTACTGCTGATAAACGTATGAATGTTCCTTCGTTGGCCAAATGGGATTTCTATCTGAACGATGCTCAGTTGCTGCCCATCAAAAACGGAACAGAAAAAGCCATGTGCGTAAAGATGTGGCGCAAAGGAGATTTCGACCGACTGATAGATTACGTTCAGAAGAAGGACTACAGTTCCTTCATCACCATCGAAGAATGCCTGTAGATACAGAAATATATAAACACCCAGAAACTATCCTAGACAGAATCATCATTAGAATTTTGAATTTGTAGAGAATATGATGTGTATAGTAAATATGCAGAACCAGTTATATACAGTATTGAAGTCCATCCGTTTTTCTTTTAATTGAAATAAGAAATTGGTAACTTGAAGTGTTTTTGGCCTTATTTATAAAAAAACAAACACATTCTGCAAGAAAAACGTGCAGAGTGAACGTAAAGTCAGAAGAAATTGCTAACTTTGCAAACAAAGTTTGCAGAACGTGCTGAAAAGTCGTAATGCAATCTTGTGATCTAACAGTTAGTGTTTAACAACAAAAATATCGAAACAAGTAGTCGAAGTGGCAAAAATGGTCAGTTATTTTGAGGAAATGGGGTGCAGAATGTGCAGTACATGCTCATAATGTTTCCCAAATGTTTCCCAAATTTGCTGTAAAGTACTGATAATCAGTGTTCGTTAGCCGCCGCACAGGCTGCTGTAGAGGAGTAAAAATCACTCTTACATAATTTGCAAAGGGACCTGCCCAAACGGACAGGTCCCTTTTTATTAATACGCTCAGTGTGTATACAAAGAAAGCAAAAGTTGTCAAATCAATAATGGCATCATGGTTCAAACAAAATCACATGAGTAAGATCTCACTTAAACGTTATTTCAGTTTGTAGAACAGAGAGTAAAGCACGGGGATGATAATGAGCACAATGATGGTTCCTGCAATGAGTCCACCCATGATGGCAGCAGCCATCGAGCCAAACATATCATCAAAAAGCAACGGTACCATACCCAGCACGGTGGTGAGTGAAGCCATAGTCACTGGTCGTAGGCGTGAGAGTGATGCGTCAATAAGTGCCTGTTGGCTGTCTTTCCCACTTCGTAACTGCAGTTGCATCTCATCGACAAGCACGATACCGTTTTTAAGTATCATACCCACCAGTCCCAATACACCAACGATGGCAACGAAACCGAAGTTCTGACCGGAGAGAAGCATGGCTGGGATGACACCTACAAAGACGAACGGAATGCAACAGAAGAGTAGCAATGATGTGCGGTAGCTGCGGAACAACCATACCAGAATACCGAACATCAGCAGTATTGCCAGTGGGTAATTGGCAAAGAGGTTCTCTATCGACATGTCTGTTGCTTTCTTCTCACCTCCCCATTCTATTTCGTAGCCAGTAGGAATCTGTAATTTGTCAATCTCCTTTTCCAGAATCTTACGTGCCTCTTCAATGCCATAGCCGGGAGCCGGTGCTCCTTCAATAGTATGTACGCGTTTTCCGTTGTAATGCGGAATGACGGGCTCTTCCCATTCTATTCTTATACCGTCGCTTACCTCTGCAAGTTGTGCTGTGTTTGTAAGCTGCGGTATTTTACCGTCCTTAAAGGCTTTCAGCAACTGCTCTTTGTCGGTTATCTTGTTGAGGTCGGGCAGCATACTGAATACTGTCGCATCGTCGAGATTAGCCTGTGGTTGTCCCTTTCCGTCTGTGATGTTCACGTAGATATTATTTCTCTCGGTGCCGCTGTAGAATACTCCCACAGGAAGTCCGTCTGTAGCTGACATCAGCGACAAACCCACATCGGAACGTGTGATGCCCTTCTGACGGGCACTGGGCTGATTATAGGCAACGTGCAGGGTGGGGTAGCGCGGCATCCAGTCACTCGTTACAGGAGCCATAACGCCTTTGTCGCGGACGATGGTCATCGTAGTGTCAGCCAACTGATGTAATATGGCAGGATCAGGTCCTGTAAACATTATCTCAATGGGGTAGCGCATGAACATCAGGTTATACTCCTTTACCTTCACGTAGGCGTCAGGATAGTCTGCGGAAAGTTGTTCCTGCAACTCATCGATGTGCTTGTTGATGGTACTTGCATCCTTGAAGTCAACAATCAGTTCACCATAGGAAAGAGACGGCAGTGCCACAGAACGTACCAGGTTGTAACGACAGGGGGTGGCTCCTACTGACGTGGTGACGTGTGTCACGTAGTCTTTAGCCATCAGCTTCTTACGCATGCTCTCAAGGTCTGACTTAACCTGACGGGGGTCGTGACCTTCTGGTAACTGATACTCTATATACAGCTGGTCATACTTCATATCCGGGAACAGTCCCTGTGGCATCAGCTGGTAGCCAAGCCCGGCCCCCAATAGCAAAAGCAGCATCAGTGACACTGTCAGCTTACGATGGCGAAGCGACTTACCCAGCACGTCTGAGAGCATGTGATGCCAGCGACTGTTGTATATGTCTTTTGTCGCCCGCTCTTCTTTTGTCACTAGCCACCGCTTTGCAAGTATAGGTATGAATATCAAAGCCAATATCCATGACAGGAACAGCGATACTGCCAGCACTATGAACATATCCCGGATGTAGAGTCCTGTGACATCGGGGCTTAGATAGATAGGCAGGAATGCCAGAATGGCTATTAATGTGGCTCCCAACAATGGGATGGCTGTCTTCCGTCCGATGGATGTGAGCGCTTCCATGTGTGACTTTCCTGCAAGGCTATCGACTAAGATTCCATCGACAATAACGACAGCATTATCCACCAACATACCCATCGCCAGGACGAATGATGCCAAAGAAACGCGCTGCAGGGTTCCGTCGAAATAGTATAGCACAAAGATGGTACCTAACACGGTAATAACCAGTGTGATACCCAGGATGAGTCCCGAGCGGAAATTCATGCAGAAGATGAGCAACACGATCACCAGCATGACAGATTCGAAGAGGTTCAACATGAAGGTTCCCAGTGCTGAGCTTACGCGTTCAGGTTGGTAGAATATCTTCTCACATTTCACACCGGCAGGCAGGCGGTTGCTTTCAATCTCCTCAATCTTCTTGGTTACTTCATTTCCGACCTTTATGATATCGGTTCCTGAAGCTGCAGAGATACTGATGCCCAGGGCATGTTGTCCGTCGCGCAGCATTTCCTCACGCAGAGTCTTCTCCTCGTCTAATGTTACTTCAGCTATATCACCCAGTCGGATCTGGTCGTTCTGATGTCCTTGAATGACAAGACTCTTAATATCGTCTGGAGTCTGATAGCGGTCATCCACACACACACGGATACGTCGTCCGCCACTTTGGAAGTAGCCTGAATAGACGTTGGCATTCTGTCCGTTAAGTGTGGCAATGACTTCAGCAGGCAATACTCCCAGATGTGCGAGCTGGTCCTGTCGCAGTGATACATTGATGCAGCGAGGTATCTTGCCGTAGATGTCAATACGTCCTACATCATCTATTGTCTGTAACTCGCGTTTTATCATGTCGGCATAGGCTTCCAAATCCTTCGGACTCATGCCGTCGCCAGTCAGGGCATAGAACATACCCGACACATCACCGAAGTCGTCCTTCACCATATACTGCGCACCTGACGGCAACTGTGTTTCTTCTAACCTGTAGCGCATCAGTTCCCATTTTCGCTGAAGCTCATCAGCGGGCACCTCCGGGTCGAGTGTTACAAGGATGTTGCACATGTCGGCATAGCTATAGCTTTGCAGGAAACTGACGTCGCCTATCTTGTCGATACTTTTCTCAAGCGGGTCGGTGAGTTCAAGTTCTACCTGATGCGAAGAGGCACCAGGGTAGATGCCAACCACCACAGCTTGTCGCACAACTATCTCTGGGTCTTCCAGTTTGGGCATGACATAATATGCCAGCAGTCCACCCAGCGAAAGGATGGTAATGAAAAGTGCCACCAACCTTTGGTTGTTCAATGCCCAACGCGAAAAATCAATCTTCATCATGGATTTCTCAAAGTTATTTCAGGTTTCCCACGTTCAGACTGGAAGCTTTCTTAATCACGCTTACTTTCTGTCCGTCGGTTAAATGATGAACGCCGGAAGCTACTACCTGGCTACAGTTCTGCAAGCCTGAGGAAATGACAAAGCTTTCATCGTTCTCCAAACGTTCGATCTTTACCTCTGTCTTTTTCACTGTGGAGCTCTTCTTGTCATATACGAATACGAAGCTCTTCTGTCCTTCTGTCCACACCGCTCCCATGGGTATCTTAATACCATTATTGGTTGTCTGCTTCTGGTCTGTTTCTACCATTGCGGTCATTCCCGGTGTGATATTCGGAACATTTTCTTTCAGTGACAGGCGCATCTCGTACAGGTGATTGTCATTGGCGGTAGCAGCTACACTCCTTACGGTAAGCGGGAAAGATTTTCCAGGTATCGAGTTGAAGGTTGCCGTGTAGGTAGTTTCCTGTTTACGCTGTGCATAGGCACGCTCAGGGATATTAATGACCACATCGACCCCCTTAGAGGAATAAACCGACAGCACGGGCAGCCCCGGACCAGTAGTCTCCTTCGCCTCTTTGTAAATATCCTCAACATACCCGCTGAAGGGTGCGCATATCACGCAGTCAGACAACTGGTTGCGATGGTGTGTCAGCTTTTCCGTAATCTGTTGTAGTCCGTAGCGGGCCTTGTCGTAGTTGTTGTCGCTCACCGCACGTTCCTTGTGCATCGCCATGATACGTTCACACTCAGCCTTAACCTGACTGTATTCTGCCTCTGTTGCTCGCAGTTGTGTGCGGTAGTCGCGGTCGTCAAGGCGTGCTATTACTTGTCCGGCATTTATGTGGTCACCTTCTTTTACCAATACTTGTGCAATGGTGCCCGCAACCTTAAACGACAGGTTTGTCTTGTTCATAGCCTCCGTCTTAGCAGGGTAAGACGCATTGGCTCCTGTTGTCGATGGGATTATCTCAACGACATTCACCAGTTGTGGCTGATTGTTCTGATTCTTCTCTTTGCAAGCTGTCATCAGACAGAGTGACAAGGTAAGTGCAAGCACTTGTGTGCCGTAGTTAATAAAAAACTTTCTCATTGTTGTATTCTTCCAGCAGCTTTACGCCATTTCATCATTTTTACTTTTGCCATATAACGCGACTCTACAAGTTGGGCATAAGCCTCTTGCCACAACACTTGTGCTGTAAGCAGGTCGCTCAATGTCTCCATGCCCACAGAATAGGCACTGCGGCTGAGGTGCAGGTTCTCCTCGCACTGTTCTAAGTTGCGTTTCCTGAGTTGCAGTTCCAGTTGTGCCTCGTCTACGTCATTGGCTTGCTGTTGCAGATCCAGGTTCATCTTGTCTGTCAGTTCCTCCTGACGAAGCACCTCTTGGTGAAACGCCTCCTTGGCAGCAGCGACCTTATGTTTGGTTTCATTAGCGTGGAAGAGGGGCACTTTCAGCACTGCTCCCACAGCCATATTGAATCTACCGCGGAACAGTTTGTTGTTCTGCAGTTCCATACCGTCAACCATTCCTGCGTTAAATAACAATCCCAGCTGTGGCATATATGCCGATTTCTCCATGCGCACCTTTTCGTACGCCATCTGCGAGCTCAGTTCAAGCATGTGGTATTCAGTTCTGTCGGTAGCGCTGGCATTCTTATCGACAAGTTCCACATTGTCCTCGTCATGTTGTATCACCGGATCAATCATGCTGTCAAGTGGTTTACCTATGAGTTGACAAAGGTTCATCCTTGCCAGTCGTATCCCATTTTCTGCCTGACGGATTTTCAGTTCGGCATCAGACTTCTTCACTGCCACTTTCATCTCGTCATTATGACTTGCCATACCATGTCTCACGGCACTATTCACCTCGTGTTCTATTTGTGTCAGCAGAGAGTCGTATTTGTGTGCCACCTCTTCCATCTCCTTGGCTTTTATCAAGAGCTGGTATGCTTCATAGACTTCCACGAGAATCTTCTCACGGGCAAGTTCCTGTGCATGAGTGGCTATCTTCACGCCCAGCAGTCCCATCCTGTTGGCAGTAGAGATCTTTCCGCCGGTATAGATGGGTTGTTCTAGCGTGATATTTGCTGCCAGCACATTTTTAGCTTTGAAATCTATCTCAGGATTCAGTGGCTGAGTGGCTTGCGTGACTCTCTGTGATATCTGTCTGCGCAAAGCGTCATTGACAACAAGTGGAAACGTGTTCTGTATTTGTTGTCCGATAAAGTTGCCAATAGGTGTGGCGATATCCATGAGAGCGCTTGTATGAAGCGTGCTATAGATATCTGCCGCATTCAGGCTGATGTTTGGAAAGAAGTTGGCATAGACCGATTTCTGCGTATGCTTGTACTGGTTCACCAAGTGGTTGGTAGCCCGTATCTGCTTGTTCGACATCATTGCCATCGTAACACAGTCATCAAGGGTCAATACTTGCGCCTTGACGATTCCTGCTAAAGATAGCAGACATGTAAGCATTGCCGGTCTGATTAAACTACTTATGGGAGTATTTTTCATAAACATAATCATTCATTCAATATTAAAATGACACCGCCTCTAACTTTCCGTTAACAGGTTTCAGGTAACCATCATGCTCTGATCCGTAGTAGGTGGAATCGGTTTTACAGATAAAGCTCATCCTGAACTCCTGCTGTTGCTTGTAACCCTTCACCTCAAAGCCCTTGGGCAGTATTGTTGCCAAGTCATCATCAAGGCGTTTCAACAGTTCGTAATCCATCTGCACACCCTCTTCCAATACCAGGTGAGCCACTATGCGCGGATGTTGTGTCTTGTCGCTGTCAATAGCAGTGACGAGGCTCTCCTTGACATCCTTGTCCTGGCGCAGTCGGTTGGCTATGTCGAAGAGGTAGACGGGAGTGCCGTCGGGAGTCACTACGGACTTGCCCATGCGTCCGTATATGTAAACCAATCCGTCTTCATCCATCTCACAGAGGTCGCCGGTATGTATCCAACCGTCTTCTTCCGCACAAGGCACTAGCTTGCCGTTGTCCAGATAGCCCGCCAGTCGGGTAGGGGTGTTCACCCACAACTCACCTCGCTGATTATATCCTAACTCATGGCCGTCTTTATCGAATATACCTACGATGAAACCCGGGTATGGATAGCCGACACTGATTGCGAGTTTGTCGTTCCGTTTGTCAATGACTTCAGGGCGGTAGTCAACGGTGATGACAGAGAATACCTCACTCATGCCGTAGCCCGACACGATGCCTGTGGGTGCATTGCACTTTCTGATCAGTTTGTCCATCCAAGCCAGTTTCTCCGGCGTACATCCTTCGCCTCCCATGATAGGCAGTCTGAAATGGCTCAAGTCAACTTTCTTGCCTTGTGCCAGCAGCTGTTCTACCTCACGGAAGAAGCCTGCCCACAGGGGACCGGGCACCAGCGTCATATTGGGACGTGTTTTTTTCAAGTTTTTATTGAAGGTGTCTTGGTTCAGGCGTGGCTCCATGTATATCGTCATGCCATAAACCAATGGCACCAGTACCAATACGAACAGGCCTGTGCAAACGAAGGGTGGCAGTTGACAAAGTGATGTGTTGTCGGGTACGAA
>JAEEGF011535546.1_pt1 | contig 11318 bp, 8 predicted proteins | sample 9134171 | NCBI WGS metagenome assembly JAEEGF01 (sample SAMN16246542, study PRJNA631951) | gut metagenome | biome: gut microbiome; feature: rumen; material: AP-attached | host: Bos | place: Iran: Karaj | collected 2018-10
GTGCCGGTGCACACTGAGTCCAAGGTAACTTAAAAAGCCCCTGGCTCCTATTATCTATATAAGGTACGCCCACGCGGAACGATACCACGGCGCCCTGATCACCAGGTAATAGACCTGGGAATCGGTATAGACACCATTCTCAAGAGCCCTGACTTCAAGCGTATAGGAACCGGGCTGGATATGACTGAACGAGATGACGTTACTGCCGACTGCCGTCTGTGACCATTCTTTCGTGCCATTCATCCTGTACTCGAAGATCACGTTCTCCGCGTTCGAATAGTCAAAGAGCGAAAACTCCATCGAGAACGTGTTGTCGATATACGAGAGTGAGAAATGATGGTTGTCAGCCAACGGTCTCTTCATCACGGGGTCGCCATCCGATAACGTACCACTATTCACGGGGTTGTCACCGATCAGCAGGCTCGTCAGATGTACCTTTGCCTGAGAAGAATGGCTCTCGCGCAGGGCTGCAGGATGGAAGGACGTGATACCATCGCTGATACCGAAATAGATATCACCTGTGGACCGTTGCATCGAAAGACCACGCACATACTCACGGGTGGTCAGACCATTTCCGTTCACATGAGTGACCCATTGCTTGTTGTCGCGCTGATACTGCCAGATACCCAAGGTCGTACTGCACCACAGGTCACCGAACTGATCTTGCTCGATACCGCTGATCACCTTACCAACCAAGGCCTCTGCCCCAGGATAAGGCTCTGCCGTCGCCTTTTGCCTATTATAGAGGTATAGACCCATGTCGGTTCCTATGATGATACGATGGTCAATATCCTCATACAGCGAGGTGATGGTCTTACCTTCGAGTTGTACCTCCCAGCCCTGAGACTTAAAAGTGTCTTTCACCGGATCATAACAACTCAGGTTCGACGAGGTACCGATCCACAGCAGGCCTCGTCTGTCGGTCATCATAACCATGATCCAGTTGTTATGAAGGCGTCCGCGTTTCGGATCGTTATTTGACATGGAGAAGTTCTTGAACGCCTTGGTTTTCGTATCATAGGAGCAGAATCCCTTGGAGTAAGTTGAGAAGAACAGTTTCCCGTAACCATCGTCAGCCATGGTGTTGATATAGTCGCTTTCGAAATGGACCACCTTCGTATAGGCACCTGTCGTAGGTTGATAACTGTACAGTCCGTCACCAGAACCAATCCAGTAACTGCCGCCACTGTCACGATAGATGGAATAGGTCTTTGGCGGTGTAGCAGGATGAGCAACCACATTTCCTTTCGCATCAAAGCCATAGACACCATTGTTCTGGACAGCCAACCAGGTCATGCCATCATCACCCTGGCAGAACGAGGTCACCGAACCACCGATCTTCACATTCTGGGCGGAGAGGCTCCAAGTAGAGAACTGAGGCTCATGCTGTGGCAAAAGCAACAAACCACGCTTCAGACAGCCCACCCAAAGGTTGTCCTGATCATCCTCGAACAAGGCCCAGACGTTGCTGGTGTTCAGGTCGAATGTAGAACTGGGATATTCGTAACGGCGCAGTTTATGCGACCCCTGTGGTACCCAACAAAGACCCTTGCCCAACGTTCCGATAAACAGATTCCCTTTCCTGTCGCAGAGTACCGAGCGCAACTGCACATCTTCATTACCAAGTACACTCAGATCGATGAAATCAGACAGAAGTTGTCCACCACGATAATACAACAACCCACGCTGACATACCATCAACACACCGCCTTGGTAGTTGACGAATGCTGTCACCGGTCCGTAGGGTGAACTAAAATAACGGATGCTCTTATCTGGTCTTCTGCACGTAAAATCCGCCCCTGAACCTCCTTTCCAGAAGTTTCCTTCATCGTCTATCAGGATATGATTGAAGTAATCAAGGTCGCCATGGGTGTAGTTTTCCACCTGTTCTGCTTTCCGGGTTACGGTATTCACCCTGAAAAGTCCATAGCCAGCTGTACCAACCAACAGATGTCCATCATCCTCCTGTACGATATCATTGATACGAGGTGAGGCTTTACTCGGGAGGACGATCCGCTCGAACTGTTCAGTATCACTGTTATAATGTGCCAGACCAGTTCCCGTTCCTACCCACAGACTTCCCCGCTTATCTACAAATAAGTAGGTGATATTATTACTCAGAACCGTCGTGGCATTGTTCGCATCATGCAGAAAGTTCGTGAAACGATAACCGTCGTATCTGTTCAGTCCATACTCCGTTCCAATCCAGATATAACCTGCCTGATCCTGACATATACACGTGATCAGGTTACTGGAGAGTCTTTCAGAAGTATAGAAGTGCCTGGTCTGTCCTGTCATCATGAGACAGAACGACAAACTATATAATAAAAAAAACAGTTTCCTCATAGAGCAGTTGGTTATTGTGTTGCAAAGATACAGAAAATATATGAAACAACGGCACGATTTAACGAGAAATGTTTCAAAAATGTCTCATTCCACGTCTCAAAGGTAGAAAATACTCTCTGGTCCCATATTAAAAAGGAGATCGAGGACAGAGAGATTCTCCAGAAAACCATGTTTCGTCTGATACACCTGGTAATAGGTCTTGGCCTCAAAGTCATCATCCTGTGCAGGGTGTTTCGGGTTGATGGCAGTCCGAAAATCGCTGATACCATCTTCTCCTCTCTCCGGTCCCTGAGCCTGCCGAAGGGTTATCCACTCTCCACTATATTCAACCATCGGCTGAATATCAATCAATTCGCACATCTTCTGACGGATCGCCTCATTGAAATCAAGTAGGAAGGTCCATCGTTTCTCAAAGAAAGGGCGGATATCATCCTGATAATACTCAAAGAACGGCGATTCCCCATAGGCGGACTGCAGTGCATTCCAATGCAGATGACGCCAGTTGCCATGATCACTGATACGGAGGTCCTTGATACATTCTGCAGACTTCTCCACAGGAACCGTCAAAGCCTGGACACCATTGGTGGTGGCTATGAGACAACGGTTACGATAGGTCTGCTTCTGAAAACTCTCCCATTGTTCTATGATCACATGTTCAGCCCGATGCAGTTTCTGATACCACTGCACCGGGCCGAAATAGGTTGTACTCAACAGAACCTTATTTGATGTCATCCACAATACGCCCTAAACGATTCCATCGGATGCCTGCAAAGCCCCGACGGTCAGGATTACTGGACCACCAGATGAAGATCGGCTTACCCACGATATGATCCTCAGGCACAAAGCCCCAGTAGCGTGAGTCGGCAGAATTATGACGGTTGTCACCCATCATCCAGTAGTAGTCCATCTTGAAGGTATAGTCACGCGCTTCCTTACCGTTGATGTAGATATGCCCATCCTCAATCGTCAGCGTATTACCCTCATAGACGCGGATCGGTCGCTCATAGATAGCGATATTATCCAATGTCAGACGGATCTTCTCACCTTTCTTCGGAATCCACACAGGCCCATAGTTATCGCGGGTCCAACCCTTATTACCGTTCAGGGGATAGATCTCCAGGTCGTTGGCTTCCGTATTCAGTTTGATACTCTCCACGATGTCCTTTCTGGCCTGCAAGGTAGTCAGCGCATATTTCGTAAGCGGCATATAACCCGTTGTGTTCAAGCTGGTCAGATCTTCCATCGAGATACCCAACTGATCCATCAGATCCTCGGGGATAGCCTGCTTCAGTTTCACATAATAGGTGTATTGTACATTCTCCGGCTCCTTATTCTTCTTACCGTCGAGATAGACGATACGGTTGCGGATCTCCAGTGTCTGACCAGGCAGACCCACACAACGCTTCACATAGTTCTCCCTACGGTCTGCAGGACGCGTGATGATCTCACCGTACTCGGCCTGGTTCCGCCACAGTTCGTTACGACCTGCCTCGTAGATGGTCTCGAAATACTTGATACGTTCTTCTGCAGACAGCGTACGGGGATCTGGACGGTTCGGATACAACTGATAGCCGATACCATAACACATCTGGTAATAGTCGTAGGCCTGATACTGCGGGGCAGAACAGAGCGTATCACCTGCAGGGAAGTTGAACACGACAATATCGTTGAGTTCCACCTTACCCAATCCCTTTACACGACGATAATCCCAATGGGGCCAGTCAATATAACTCTTACACTCCACCACGGGCAGCGTGTGCTGGGTCAACGGCATCGTCAACGGGGTCTGTGGGATACGGGGACCGTAACTCACCTTCGACACAAAAAGGTAGTCACCCGTCAGCAACGACTTCTCCAGAGAACTGGATGGAATCACGTAGTTCTGGAAGAAGAACTGGTTGATGAAATAGACGGCTACGAGGGCGAAAACGAGCGCATCGATCCAAGACATCACGAACTTCACGGGTCGCTCTGACTCCTTCCACCACTGCCATTTGATCTTCTTAGTGATATAGACGTCAAAGATAAACGGTATGACGAGCAGTCCCCACCACGACTCTACCCAATAGAGGAAGAGCAGATAAAGCACCAGCACGCCAATAAACTTCGCCCACTGCACCTTAGGATTGAATTCTTTCTTTTTTACCATTTTAGCTAAAAATATCGTTTACATCGATTTGACGCAACGGTGTTATAGCAAGTTGCATCATCACCTGATCTTTAACCTACGTTTTAGAATTTAAACATATCTGAGATGGTTAGCAAACCCTGATGATCCTTTGTATATTCAGCAGCCAGAACTGCGCCGAGAGCAAAGCCCTTACGACTATGAGCATCGTGAGTAATCGTAATCAAGTCAGCATCAGAATCATAGCGGATGGTATGGATGCCAGGTACCTCACCACGGCGGATATGATCCACACGCAGATACTTCTTGTCAGTGGTATCCTCCTTCCAAGCCTCCTTGCGGTCGATATTCTCCACAATCTCCTCAGCCAGCGTGATAGCCGTACCACTGGGATGGTCGAGTTTATGCACATGATGCGTCTCCTCCATCTCCACGTCATACTGAGGGAACTGGTTCATGATCTTTGCCAGATAACGGTTCACGGCAGAGAAGATGGCCACACCGATCGAGAAGTTCGAAGCCCAGAAGAGCGTCTTACCATCGGCACAAGCCTGACGAACCTCGTCGCCATGTTCCTTCATCCAGCCAGTAGAGCCACTGACCACCTTCACGCCCTTCGCCCAGGCCTTCAGGTAGTTACCATAAGCCGCCTGAGGCGCAGTGAACTCAATTGCCACATCAGCCGACGCAAATGCCGGACTGTCAAAATCCTGTTGATTGTCAATATCGATGATACTCACAATCTCATGACCACGGTCGCGGGCAATCTGCTCTATCATCTTACCCATTTTTCCGTAACCGATTAATGCTATCTTCATATCTTAATTCGAATGGTTTAATTTCTTATAGTACTTGAGAGGAGTTTTTAACTTAACGTCTGGATGCAGAATCTGGATAAAGTCACCCAACAACCAGTCCGGATGGAATGGCGACTCCTCATAGAAACGGGAAGTTTGCACATTACAGCCATAGACCTCCTCGGTCTGGTAAGCACGGAACTGCTTATAACCTTCTTTCTCTTCACCGAACGCTTCGAGGCTAATGGGCTTGGTGCCCTCATAACGGAACATCCACACTTCTGTGTCGAAGGCTTCTTCAAGCACCGTCTCGAACGACAGGGGAAGCGAACCGCTATGCTCATCGTCTTCCCACGGATAACGCCCTCCGGCATCCTTGATCATCTGGCCGATGGTACTATGCCCACCTGGTACATACCAGACGGAGCCTACCTGCTTGTCCATCATCACCGAACGACCCTTACCAGCATCCTTGGCCTGTTCTTTCAGGTCGTTATAGTTCTTATCCACCTCCGCAAAGAGTTTATCGGCCTTCTTCTGCTTGCCGAAAAGCAGACCATAGAAGCGCATCCACTCGGCACGGGCCAACGGCGACACCTCCATATACTCTGCACACTCCACAAGGGGAATGTCGAGATCCTCTAACTTACCATAGCCACCGCTGTTCTCGAAAGGCGACAACAGGATGGCATCAGGATGCAGATCAATGATTTTCTCTATCACAGGACTCATCCCATCGCCACAGTCGCTGATACGTTTCCTTCTTATCTGACTTTGGATCCAGGGGATTTTGATATATTTCAGATCAGCCACACCCGCAATCTTATCCTTACAGCCCAGATCCATCAGCAAAGAACAATGGACGGTGGTAAAGACCACAGCCTTCTTCAAAGGCGTACGAATCACCGTACCCTTCGGCAGATGGACGGGCAACTCCTGGTTACGGGGCACCAGGACATACGTGTGGAGTGCCTTGCCATCCTCCCAGGGATTGCCAATCGTCGCCACCGTATAACCATCGTACTTAACGATGGAGATCAGTGACGCGTATTTGAAATCCACTTTGTCACCGCCTCCCTGCTGGGCGGACGGACCACCGCAGGAAAGCAGCGACAAAGCGAGGATGAGTCCACAGAGAATTCTCATTAATAGATAATCTTTTGGGTACCGTAAGAGAACTCGATCATATGAGGCTCAACACCCGTCTGGAAAGACTCTACAAACTGACCGGGATTTGAATTAATACCATATCCCTGATATACATTCACGAAGCCAGGTATTGCATAGGAGGGGTAACCTGTATCGGGATCCTTCTGACGGGAAGCAATAAAGATATTACCCGTCATCGGATCAACTGCAATAGCTGCAGGAGAAACAATCGGATGGCTCGAATCACCAAACAGATTCAGTGTTGTCGGATAGCTAGAACGGATATCATAGACACTATAGCTTGGACCTGCGGTACTGCCAAAAGGATCATTGAAGGTATAGATCAAATAGCCGGCAGCTGCCATACCTGTAGCATTGGGAATCACCAGCGATACAGTATTGTTGCTAATCTTATACACGCCAGCATCATGCTGAGTATAATCACCAGTATCATAGTGACCATAGTCGAGCACATAGAGCACATCGCCTGCCACAGCTATCTCCTGCGGATTCTTCACCTTGTCATACTCGCTATTGGTGATGCTGCCACTCGTCATATCTATTTTGGAAATAGAGCCCTTACCCATGCTCCAATCGCTGTTAGCCACATAGAGTGACACGGCATTCTTATCGTCAATACCGAAAGTTAAGCCCTCCGGGTGAGAGCCAACCTGATACTTCTTCTGCAGAGCGAAGCTCGTGGTGTCGATAGCTGCCACACAGCCTTTGTCACCAGTACCGTATGTGGTGAAATACACCTTACCATCGAAAGCTTCTACACGGCGGGGACCCTTACCGTCTTCTTCACCCAACAGATCTATGGTGCTGACCTTCTTCAGCTCCTGTGAGTTTCTGGCATCCAAGACAAAGATGGTGTTCTCGTCATAACCTACAATATACACCTTCTGACCATACACCAGTACATCGTTAGCGGTACCGCCAAGACTCTCACCATTAACCATTTGATAGACATTCTGCTGGGCTGAAGGTGTCGTGGTAGCATAATTGATATAAGTAAGGCTACCATCGATGCTATTAGTTGCACTACCATTGTTGATGATAAACACCCCTTTGGTCACAACGACCTCAGTAGGAATGTCACTACTCTTCGAATCGTCTCCAAGACAACCTGTGAGGAGGGTAGAACCCATCACCATCACAGCAAAACTTAACAGATATTTTTTCATTTTCTCGTTATTGTATTTTTAAAGTTGATATTTCAGTGATACTTGCCAACTGCGCCCGGGCATCGGGTAGAGGCGTACGATCTCATACTGCTGGTCAAAGAGGTTCTTCAGGTCGAAACGGGCTTCCAACGACTGACCGTTCCAGCAGAACGTATGCCAGGCCGTCAAACCTGTGTCCCAATAGCCGTCGATCTCCGTTCCCTCGTAATGCTGGTTGTTGGCCCAACGACTACTCACACCAGAACCATGCAGGGAGAGACTCACCCAGGGGTTCTCCCATCCGATGGCTACACTGCCCGTATGCTTCGGCATGTAGGCTATCTGATAACCGTAGAAGGGCGAATCAGGATTCGTGTGGTTCTCTGCCAACTGATAATTGTAGTTGCCCGACACCTGCAGACTGTTCTGCTGATTGAGCCGACAGGTCAAGTTGGCTGTCAGTTCCCCGCCAAACACATCCACCTTTCCCACGTTGATACAGGTCCAGATAAACATATTATAAGGTACGGCCACGATCATATCTTTCACGTGGTTGTAATAGCCGTCGAGCGTCATCTGGAAATCACAGTCTTCCGATGCCGTGTTATAGGTCATACCTATATTATATTGGTCTGTGCTCTCTGGCAACAGATCGGTACTGCCCAAGTGATAGTAATAACTCTCATTGAAGGTGGGCGAGCGGAAAATGTTCTTATACGAGGCCCTTAGGAAGAGATCCTGATCCGCAACCAGCCTGTAAGACAGCGAGACGGATGGCGACAGGCGCCGCATGTTTCTGGCACTCTCACCCTGTTGGGCATCATTCAGATAGAGCGAATAGAGTAGACGGGCTAAGGCCGTCAGCCTACCAGTGCGGTATTTCGCCGTAGCCGACTGAAGGATCGTGTGGCGATAAGGCTTGTTGTTGATGGTCCGCTCTGCCGAACTGGTGAGATTGTTATACCCATAGTCCAACGAATAGTCGAAGTTCCACAGATCCGATGGTGTATAGAGCACGGCTGCTGAGGTATAGGCCTCACGCTGCCAGTAGCTGGCATCATTCTGGTTTTTCGCCGTTGACGGATCCTTATAGATCGAAGCGTTCCAGTTGAACTTCGCATTCCACTTCAACGACCAGTCCGAACGGTTGTGCGTGAGATACTGCAGCTGACCGAAGGCATTGCGGTCGCGAAGGGTCTCCTTGCTCACATTCGTATAGTAATGTACCTGTCCTGGCAACTGACGATCGTTGTCGTAGTAATACACCTTACCGCTGAGACGGTTGAAAGCATCAGGCGTCCACACGAAGTTCAGCTCTCCATGCCCTGTTTTCATCCTGCTGTTCTTGCGATAGTCCTTCACCACATGCGTCACATTCTTCACCTCGTAAGGGTAGTCGTTCTCTGCATAGGTGTATTCGCCCACCACTGAGAGGGCAAAGGTCTCGCTCAGATTCTGCTCATAGCGCAGGAACGGACTCACATAACCGAAGGAGCCAGCCTTCACCTGAGCCGTCAAGTGCGGATGCTTGTCGCCTGTCAGCATACCGATCGTCTGGATATTCAGCACGGCAGAAGCAGAAGCATTGCGGGCAGGGATAAAGATGTCGTCATTATCGCCCACCACCAATGAGAGATACTCTACATTATCGAGTGAATAGCGTGAGAGGTCGATCTCCCCACTCTGACAGTCGCTTAGCATGATTCCGTCATAACTCACACCCGTATGCTTGGCATTGAAGCCACGAACAGACACCGTCTTCAGACCCCCTGCCCCACCATAGTCGCGCAAGGTGATACCAGCCATACGATGCAGGGCGTCAGCCACATCCGTCACACCCAGACTCAGCATCTGCTCACGGTCGAGGATGCGGAGGGGCGCCGTACTCCTCACCTCGTGCTGACGACGACTCTCTGTCACCGTCACTTCACGAAGCTGATGGGTCCTGTCCGTAATGGTATCATTGCGAACAGCCTGCCCTTGAGCGATATTCGTCATCAGGCAGGCTATCAGTAGTATGTGTCTGTTTCGCCTCATTGCGCTGCAAAGTTACATAAAAATTGCGAAACACACACATTTTTCACAAAAATTACCTATGTGAGCAGGCGATGGCCCAAATCTTCCCGCTGACAGATGCCGATAATCTGACTCACCACCTCATCCATCTTCGGCACCTGTGCCACATAATACGAGGGATAATCGGCACAAAGCACCACCAAGTTCATCGCCCTCACGCGGATGCCATAATGCGTCTCCAGCATATAACGATAGAGGTTCTGTTGCAGACAATAATGATAGAACGAGGTATCGGGCAGGTTGATGCCGTTCAGACTCATCTTCCCGTTGAAACCCTCCGTGATAGGCTGTCCAAAGGCGTTCACCACTTTTGCGCTGCGCTTCCAGTCGTAGATCGTAAACGAGCCGTCATCCTCCTGACAGATCAAATCGATGGTGCCTGCTATATTCAGCGCCGTATCATAGACGGGCCATTCCTGACGATAGGGCTGGATGGCATAATCTTTCACGAACTGCAGGAAATGCTGCTTTTCTTTCTCAACAGATATCTCTTCTATCTCACCTCGATAGCAGAAGGGATAGATGGTCTCAAACGTGCCGTCACGGAAGTAGTTCTCCGTCTGGGCATGCATAAACGTTCCCACCTCACTGGCCATCGTGCCGATTCTGTCCCAGCGGTCGAGTGCCTCCTCTACAGGGATACCTTTGTTCTGCCATTGGCGCTCTGCTGCTGCCAAGGGATTGAAGCACTCGAAGAAGTAACCCACCAACGAACTCACAGGCAACAGTCGCTGCCTGCCCTGATAGATATAGATATGTTCATAGGGCTCGAAGTCGATATGCGCATCCTGTTCATAGCGGCCTGCATCCCTGAAGGTGGCCATCTTCTCCTGCATATCAGCAGTCCGAGGGAAGGGCTTCATCTGCGCCATACACTGATGCTCCGCTGAGGTCATCGTGTAGTATGAAGGTTCATGGGGTGTCTGGGTAGTGATTGTCTGCGCCCTCGCCGCCATCTTCTGCGCCTCCATTTTCGTCCAGCGTTTCACGGGTGGCAAAGGTTTTTCTGATAACTGAGGCAAAGATAGATGAGGCACGCGTACCTTCAATAATTCTATCAGATAATCGGCACAAGCCTGATGGTGGTTCCAAACCTGTCGTTCAGAAAATCTTACCACCGTCCAGCCTAAACGTGCCAACAGACCATCGCGATAATCATCGCCACACGTCAGATAGTGCTGGGGCGCTCTGGTACAAGAGTCAAAGGGCTCGTCGATCTCCACAGCGATCCGCACGTCAGGACGCTCATCCACCAGGATCACCAGATCAGGACAGATCAGCGACAAGGCATCCGCCACACAGATGCCCACGTCGTTTCTGAACGTCAGTCCCTCTGGCAGTTGCTCACCCAACCACTCACAGAAACGGGCCTTCAACCTGCTCACCTCATGGCGGCAGTCTTCGCGAAAGGGGTAAAGCACCGTTCCCGACTCTGGAAGGTGCAGGATAGGATAGGTATCTTGTATCACTGTATCAAGCCTCACCTTTAGTGAGGTCAAAGGGTGCGATGGGGGCGGCTTGCTGATTGGGAATGCGGATCGGTCCAAACTCATTCTCGTAGCGCATGATATTCTCCTGAAGGGCTGCCAGCAGTCGCTTGGCGTGCTCTGGTGCAAGAATCACACGGCTCTTTACCTGGGCTTTCGGCACCCCAGG
>JAEEGF011087428.1_pt1 | contig 11317 bp, 9 predicted proteins | sample 9134171 | NCBI WGS metagenome assembly JAEEGF01 (sample SAMN16246542, study PRJNA631951) | gut metagenome | biome: gut microbiome; feature: rumen; material: AP-attached | host: Bos | place: Iran: Karaj | collected 2018-10
CAAGTGGTTTTGCGCTACGAGTAAGGTCTTTCATGAATTCAATGGAGCTGATTGGAAAATGTAGGTCATACATATACTGACGAGAATGGCACATATTATAGTTTGTTTGGTCAAACATACAAAAAAGACGATAAGGATTTAAAGGCAGTAAAAAACATTGATAAAGCTATAATTGAGTATATTAAATACAAAGCTTTTTACTCTCAAAAACCTTCTTCAAATAAAAAAAATACTGATCCCGCTATAGAACATGAGCCTGATATAAAAAGAGAGTCTCCAGATTCTTATTTTGGCGGAGCGTATGAATTCAAACAAAATAAAGGTATATTCAGGTTGAGTGACCCATACGTACATCGTCTAGCCTATGGAGAAAAAGAAGTAAACACAACTTATCGTGTTCCAAAGGTTGATGAAAATGCTTATGCTCATGCAATAACTATGATGGTGTCTGATAAATTTGGAGATTACGCAGGTCATCATAGTGAGGGCATTTGTATAAGATTTATAAATGATGGAAATTATGAGCCTGTTTCGGTCGTTTTCAAAAACAAGGATGTTGCAAATAGGAACGTTAATTTTTTTAACAGACTCAAAGATTTTTATTTTTCAAAATATAAAATAAAATAACAATGAAATATTTTTATATTATAGTCATATTGGCTCACCTTTTTATCTCTTGTGGATCCAATGATTCAAAGATTAAAAGTATTTCTTATGGAGAAAGAAGTGATCTTAATTTTGAAATGGATAAATTCTTTCTGAACAATTTAAGATACCCAAGTGGAACAAGGGATTATTGTAGGAGATTCTATTTGCAGGACAGTTTGAATAATTTCAAGTTTGCTCGTAGATTTTCGGAACAACCTGACGTAAGTTTCAACTCTTACGAGAAGTATAATAATTTTATGAATTCTGTTTATTCTACTTATATTAAACAAAATTATACAATGGTTTGCTACTTCTCTTGGCCGCGCTTTTTTAGAAATCAGCGCGACAATGACATATACTGCAAAGACGGAAAAGTTTTTGCTGATATCGAAGATACCGACAGTATATGCTATTCGTATGATATCAGGAATGCGATGCACGAATACTATTTTTGCGAAAAGACAGAGGATGATTTTGAAGATGAAAGATTTAGAACAATAATGAAACTTACGTGCGTAAGAGCGTACAGCAAAGACTCTCTTTTTGTCGATTTGCCAAAGTCTGTATTTAACGATGGAAAAGCATATCACGATATGCGCTTAATCGTCGATTCTGTTATATTGCAGATTAACAAAAGAAATCCGGATGCAAAAACATTCCACTATGCAATAAGATATCACAAGAATGGTAAGTTTGAGTCGGCAGACAAAGAGTGGGACTCGCTGCCAACAGAAATAACAAGCAACAAGAATCTTATACACTATATGGATTCTTGCGTAAGAATTGACAAAAGGGTAGACTTCATTCAATTCTACAGATGTGTGTATTTGGATTAGAGCGGCTCGTATGATTAGCATGAGTGCCTTGCAAATTGAAAAACATGCTCCTCCTTTAGTGATGAAAGGCGGTTGCTAAAAATTGAAAAACTCATTTAATACCATACAGAAAAATGAAAAGATTATTATCATTTGCCATAATGGCAGTTCTTATGCTTACTGCATTGGCACAGACGCAGAAATTCTGCATTTCGAAAGACGGCAAGACGGCAAAAATCGTTGTTGCCGACAACGACTGGAAGGGCGTAATCCGCGCCGCAAACGATTTGGCTCAGGACATCGGACGCGTTTCCGGCACGCCGTCAGAAGTGGTGAAGTCTGCTCAGAAAACGCCCGTCATCATCGCCGGAACAATAGGTAAAAGCGCGGAAATAGACCGTCTTGTAAAACAGAAGAAAATCAACGTCAGCAAAGTCCGCGGACAATGGGAGTCGTACCTCATCGATGTTGTCGACGGCAACCTCGTAATCGCCGGCAGCGACAAACGCGGCACTATCTACGGCATTTACGAAATCAGTCAGAGAATAGGCGTTTCGCCGTGGTACTGGATGGCTGATGTTCCTGTAACGCACCGCGACGAAGTCTATTACGATGGCGGCAGAATCGTTCAGCCGTCGCCGAAGGTAAAATACCGCGGCATTTTCATCAACGACGAGTGGCCATCGTTCGGCACTTGGTGTCAGAATCATTTCGGCGGAGTAAACTCCAAGGCATACGCTCATATTTTTGAACTGCTTCTGCGCCTGAAAGCCAACTACTTCTGGCCTGCTATGTGGGCAACGGCGTTCAACGAGGACGACCCCGAATCGCCTCGCCTTGCCGACGAATACGGTATCGTAATGGGAACGTCGCACCACGAGCCTATGATGCGCTCACACCGCGAATATCTCAACCGCAAAGACAAAATCGGCGCGTGGGATTACGCTTCGAACAAAGAAAATATCGACAGATTTTTCCGTGAGGGCATGGAGCGCAACAAGAAATTCGACAATCTTGTTACAATCGGAATGCGCGGCGACGGCGATGTTGCAATGGGCAAGGGCGACGATGCCGAAAATATGAAAACCTTGAAGAAGGTGATTGAGGGTCAGCGAAAAATCATCAAGGATATCTACGGTAAGCCCGATGCCGTTCCACAGTTGTGGGCGATTTTTACGGAGGTTCAGCGATATTATGACGCAGGTTTTACCGTGCCCGACGATGTTACGCTGCTCTTGTGCGACAACAACTGGGGATATATCCGCCGCAAGGGGCGCGACTTTGAGCGCAAACGCAAGGGCGGTCTCGGACTCTATTATCATATCGACATGAACGGCGGTCCTTGGAACGACCGCTGGGTTAACACCACCACAATTCCGAAACTCCGTGAGCAGCTGCATCTTGCATACGCAAGCGGAATAGACAGAATTTGGATTATCAACGTCGGCGACCTCAAACCGAAAGAAGTTCCGATAGATTTCATTATGCACTACGCTTGGAATCCTGATGCTGTTCAGCCAGGCGACGAAACGGCTTATTTAGAGAACTTTACGAAGAGTGTCTTCGGCGAGAAATTTGCTGCCGAAACCGCCGACATCATCGCGAAATATTCAAAATACAATCTCTGGCGCAAACCCGAGGCACAAGTTCCGGGAATTTTCAATAATGAGGAGATGCTGAAAACAGGCAGTCTGTGGCAGTCGCTTGTTTTGCGTTGCGAGGCGTTGAAAGAACAGATACCAGCCGAGGCTCAGGACGCATTCTATCAGTTGGTTTATTATCCGGTTGTTGCAAGTGCTGGCGTGGCTCAGATTTACAACTGCGCTACAATCGGCGACAGTCTGGCAATCAATTACTTGATGGAAAAAGACAAACGCCTTTCCGATTATTACAACAAGCATATTTCGGGCGGAAAATGGGATGGCATGATGCTCGATAATCACATCGGCTACACTCAATGGTCTATTCCTGAAAAGAATTTCCATCCGATGACGCTCGGCTACAAGGTTACTCACAATCTCAGCCCGAAAGCCGAAACAAAAGAATATTCCATCGCCGCCGGAAATTACACACGTAAGGACGAAGGATGGATTTTTCTGCCCGGACTTGGACGCGGCGACGGCTGCATGGGCGCAAAAGATGTTATGAAAGAAAATTCGGGCGCAAAGCTTGAATACGAAATCGACTTGTCGGAGGAAAAGAAAATCGCGGTCGGAATCCTGCCGACTCAGGATATTCTGCCGGTGCGCGGTTTAAGACTCGGCGTTCAGATTGACGGTGGCGAAGTTAAGGTGATTGATGCCCGACAAGGCATAGTTGACACATTCTTGGAATACACGCCTCAGAATCTTGCCCACTCAAAAGTTTTGAAACCGCTGCCACCTCGCAGCCGTCTTTCGTTGAGCGGTTTTGTTGACGGTCGTCAGCTGCCACGTCGCGACGAGGTTTTCGACAATCTGCGCTGGCTCGAAGTCAATTTTGAAAACATCTCCGCCGGAAAGCACACTCTAAAAATTGTGATGATTGACCCTGAAATCGTTGTAGAACAGATAGTTGTAAATCCAGATAATTCAAGATACAGCTATTTCGGAAAGCAATAAAATGTTTTCTCACACTTAATAACTAATTTGCACCGCTGGCAATATCGCTGGCGGTGCAAAAATAAGACTATGATTGCAAGAGAGTAGGCGTTTGAATGTATCAACTCAGCCTTTCATTTTTCAATTTTCAACTTAAAAAAACTACTGCGGAAACCTCTTCATGTTTTCTTTTCCCATGTCGTAGCCGCTGATGTCGTAGCGTCCGTTGTCTGTAAGCTTGTACCACGGCGAGTTTGTTGCTCTGTCTACTACGATGTGAATCTGCTGTGCAGGCATCCAGCTTTGTGCCACCATGAAAATCTTTTCGCCTTTCTGGTTTACAGCCATATCCACTATTGTTACTACGTGCCCGTAAAACCTCTCGTTCACGTAAACCAGGCAGTCGCCCACCTTCAGGTCTTTCGGGGCTACAGGCTTCATCTCTTTGCCCATCGACGTGCTGTTGCAGTAAGTAAACACGTTGTCGAGATACTTGCGGAAGGTGGCATACGAGTACGACTTGTGTCTCTGCGCCCATGTGCTGAACCGTAGCGGTTTGCCGCTGCCGAGGGCTGTGAAATAAATGCGGTTGTAAGCCTTTATGCTGTACAGATATTCGGCCCACAGGCGCATGGCGGCATCGGCACATTGCTGCAAGTCCTTGTCGCCCACATCGATGTCGAGTACGGCGTAGGCATTCTGATAGTTTATTATTTGCCCATCGAACGTGTGAACCGTTCTGTCGCCCGTCAGTTTGATTTTTCTGAGGAAATTGCCGTATCCGTCGCACTTCACCCTTGTGTATCCGGCGGGAACGGGAATCTCGCCTATGGTCTTCTGTGCTATTGCTGATAAAGGACTGCACATCAATATGATGACAAGTAAATCTTTTAATCTCATGGTTATTATTCCGTTGGTTAATTTCTGCAAAAATAAGAAAAAACTAAATGTTAAAGGATTATATTACAAAATCCTTCTAATCCAGCGATTGGCTGTTTCCATTCCCCATTGGACATGCCATTTTCTGCCATTGGTTTTATCAAGTAAGATAAATAGAAACATGTTTTTTGTTGGATATAATTCAAAACTTCCAGATCCATATCCCAAACCATATGTCAAATCTTCGTTATTTATCGTTATGCAACCTTCGTTATTAGAATCAAGTGACAGTTGCACTTGTTTTATTATTCCTGTTTTTGTGTCTAATTCTAAAAAAATATATGTGTTTTCTGTTTGATATAGTTTGTATCGTTGTTTTAATGAAATGTCAAAATCAATTTGTTCAAGCCATGAGTTATTAATCCTAAGTAAACTATCAGTTATTACTTTGGGTGAAGTTTTTTGTGTCTGTTGAGTGTTTCTCCTTGTTTGTGCATAACTAGATGAAGCACATAACAATATTGATATTAGTGTGATAAAACCTTTCATGTTTTTATAAAAAAGATGTTAATAAAGCGTGCTCGATAGTTATCGATGCATAATTTGTTGGCAAATATAGTCATAATTCTATAAAAAGAAATCTTTGGTGTGGGTATATTTGGGATTTTCCATCTGTCTCTGTAAGAAAAAATCGCAAACTCCCTATGCACTATGCGCGGAAGTTTGCGACTGCTCTAAATATAATTGGTTGTTTGTGTATATCAAATGCTCTCGCTTATCGACTGGAGCACATAATCGAGAATTTCTGGCGTGTGAGTCTCGGAGATAAAGTTGCCCTCGAACTGCGACGGACTGACGTATATGCCACGCTGAAGCATGTTATTGAAGTAGCGCGCAAAACGCTCTTGGTCGCTGCGCTTTGTGTCTTGGAAATTGCGCACCTCGCTCTTGTTGAAGAATAGTGTGAACATAGAGCCGCAATGGTTAAGCTGAATATCCTTGCCAGCGATAATCTCTTTCAGGCGGCTGATGAAACGGTCGCTCTTCTCATTGAGTTTCTTGTAGAAGTCGGGATGCGAAAGTTGCGTGAGCGTCTCTATTCCGGCTGCCATTGCTACAGGATTTCCACTGAGCGTACCGGCCTGATATACAGGACCATCGGGAGCAAGAACCTTCATAATGTCGGCACGTCCACCAAAGGCCGCTGCAGGGAATCCACCACCAACAATCTTGCCTACGGTGGTCATATCTGGCTTGATACCAAAGAGTTGCTGAGCTCCACCACGCGACAGACGGAATCCGGTTATCACCTCATCGAAAATGAGCAGACTGCCATGTTGCTCAGTCACTTCGCGCGCAGCCTTCAGGAAGTCGAGCGAAGGGCAGACAACGCCCATATTGCAAGCCACTGGCTCAAGAATTACGGCAGCCACCTTGTCGCCGTTAGTTTTGAAATAGTTGCGCAAGGCATCAATATCGTTGTACGGAAGTACGGCTGTGTATTTAGTAAACCCTTCTGGAACGCCGGCCGACGATGCATTGCTGATATTTGCCACGCCCGAGCCTGCCGAAACAAGCAGATGGTCGGCATGTCCGTGATAGTTACCTTCGAACTTTACGAGAATGTCGCGTCCCGTGTATCCGCGAGCCACGCGAATTGCCGACATTGTAGCCTCCGTGCCGCTGTTTACAAAGCGCAGACGCTCCATCGAAGGAATTGCCTCGCGCACCTTCTCGGCAAGAACCGTTTCGTTAAGCGTTGGGATGCCGTAGCTGCTTCCGTTGCCGATAGCCTCGATGGCGGCGCGGTTTACGCGTTCGTTGCTGTGTCCGAGGATGAAAACGCCCCACGACATGCAGAAGTCAATTATCTTGTTGCCGTCGATGTCGGTAATATATGCACCCTTCGCTTCTTTGACGAAAAGCGGCGTTGCGCCCACGCTTTTAAGCGCCCTCACTGGGCTGTTCACGCCTCCCGGAATGACCTGCTGCGCACGTTGGAAGGCTTCTGCTGATTTTATTCTTTCGTTTATGCCCATTTCTGCATGAATTCTTTAGCGTAATAAGATATGATGTACTTCGCTCCGGCACGTTTGATAGCTATCAAACTTTCGTACACAACGCGCTGCTCGTCGAGATAGCCAGCCTTTGCAGCTGCCTTGAGCATTGAATATTCGCCGCTTACCTGATATGCCACCATTGGGATATTAGGGAATTTCTGAACGCCGCGAGCTATGATGTCGAGATAAGGCATGGCAGGCTTAACCATAGTCCAATCTGCACCCTCCTCTATGTCGGCTGCAATCTCGTCAAGTCCTTGGTCGTGAGTGCGATAGTCCATCTGATAAGTCTTTCTGTCGCCAAATGATGGGGCAGAGTCGGCAGCATCGCGGAACGGACCGTAGAAAGCCGATGCGTACTTGGCTGAGTAAGCCAGAATCTTGCACTTGTCGCGCAATCCCGTCTCGACGAGCTTGTTGTGCAGAGCCTCAATCTGACCGTCCATCATTGCCGACGGAGCAACGAAGTCGGCTCCAGCCTTGGCATGAACATAGGCCATCTGCGCCAAAAGTGGAAGGGTTGAATCGTTTTCCACATCGTGGTTGTGAAGCAGTCCGCAGTGGCCGTGGCTTGTGTACTCGCACAGGCATACGTCGGTAATAACGATAATTTCCGGAACGGCAGCCTTTATCGCCTTCACGGCACGGCAAACCAAGGCATCCTCGGCGTATGCAAGAGTACCTTTCTCGTCCTTCTGGCTGTCTTCGATTACGCCGAAAAGCAGCACTTTGTTTATGCCGAGCGTGTAAATCTCTTTTATGTCGGTGATGAGTGTATCGATAGAGAAACGGAAGATTCCCGGCATTGATGAAATCTCATCTTTCACGCCGTTGCCCTCAACTACGAAGTAAGGGTAAATGAAGTCGTCGACGCTGATTTTCACGTCGGCATATTGGTCGCGCACATCCTGCGACGTGCGGTAGGTTCTGAAACGTTTAAATTGTTGCATTTTTTTATGTTTTTTGTTGTCGATGCAAAGATATGAATAATAGGCGGTGTGGCAAATACTTTTTTTATCATCTTAGTCCACCTTGCACACCATCAGATACTCCTCGTCGTTTTCTGTAATGACCTCAAAGCCAAGTTGCTTGTACATTCTGTAGGCGTAATTTGTTTTCTGAACGGATAGCGATACCTGCGTATAGCCCTCGTCTTTAAGCAGTTGGAGCATCTGCTGCATAAGGCGTGTGCCGATGCCTTGCTTGCGATATTGCGGATAGAGCGCGATGGCGAGCGACGGCGTTTGGTTGTCAATGTGTCCGTAGTCGTTCATTATGCGAACCCAAACTGCGCCGACAATCTTCCCGTCCGTTTCGGCAACCAGACAGAAGTCGCCTTTGTGTTTGCCGAAGTCTTCTACATATACTTGTAAATCAGGCTTTTTGATGATGTCTCTGGATGGCGGTTCAATGCCTTCGGGTATAAAAATCGCTTCGTAGAGAAAATCGTCGAGAAGCGGGATTTCGTTGTCTTTTATCTTTCTGATTCTGCAAGTCATAAGTTCTTCCAGTCTTTTCTGTGTTATTGCGCCGCGCGTCACAAGCTCCTTATTTTGTGGAAGATAGCCGTATATCTTGACGAAGTTGTCAATCGTGCTGGGCGATGTGAAAACGATGCGGTCGATGGTTGTGAGGTCTATTTTCCTGACATTTTTCGGCATCTGGTTTATGTAGGCGATAACCGTAGAGACCTCGTAGCCCAAATTCCGCAGTCCTTCGGGAATGATGGGCAGCGCGATGCTTGAGCGCGGAATCAGAACTTTTCTGTCGCCGCCAAGCCGTTCGAACAGACGGATTACGCCGTAAGAATCGTCGACATCGGGCTGAATTATCTCGTCGATGCCGTGTTTCCTCAGGGCGGTCGCCGTTGTGCTGCCAATCGCCACAACCTTCACTCCGTCTGGAATGTGCGGCTCGTAGTCTGCTTCGAACCAATATTTTACGGCATATCGGCTTGTAAACAGAATATAGTCGAACTTAGCTGCATCGGCCACGGTACGCCGCAGAGCCTCGCCATCGGCTGGCGGAACAATCTCGATGAGCGGAGTGTGAATGTACTCATCGTTGGGCGGCGTGAGGCCTGTAAACAGCGTTGTCATAGAATGTTGTCTTTTGCAAACATCTTTTTTAGCGCATCGTTGCCTTTTCGGGCGGTGATGGCGAGCCGTCCTTGCATAGGGTGCGTCTCGAACGGCAGAATCTCGGTTATCTCGTCTTCCATGCCCAGTCTTTTCAGGGCGCAGGTGGCAACGATGGCAGAATCAATCTTACCGCTCCGAACCTGAGCCACGCGCTCCTCTATGCAGCCGCGAATGCCTACGATTTTCAAGTCGGGGCGCAGCTTCTGAAGCTCTGCCTTGCGCAGCGGCGAACTTGTGCCCACGGTGCTTCCGGCAGGCAGACTGAGCAGCGGCGTGTGGTCGCGGCTCACCAGTGAGTCGGTCTTGTCGGTAGCCTCGTACAAGGCTATAACCTCCAATCCGTCAGGCTGTTGCTGCGGAAGGTCCTTTGCCGAATGGATGGCGATGTCGGCTTCGCCGTCGAGCAGAGCCTCGTCGAGTTCGCGTGTAAATATGTCATCGGGTGCTTCGCCGTTGAGGAGCGATATTTTCTTATGCGTATCGCCGTACGACTTACACAAAATCGTCTCGAACTGAATTTCAGGGAAACGCTTCTTTATCTCCTCAACCTGAATTTGCGACAGACGGCTGTCGCGCGCAATCACCTTTACCGTCTTGCAATGTTGCTTTCGGCGTTCCATAATCTCCTGAAGTTCATCTATTTCCTCTTCGATAAGTTGTTCAGCCTTCTTAACCTCGTCTTCTCTTACCGAGATGTTGCTCTGCACCTTTCGTTCCACGTTGTGAAGGTTGTAAAGTGTTACGTTGCTCATCTGACCGATGCGAGGGTCGATGTCGCGCGGAAAGGCAAGATCGAACGCCACAATGTCGCGGTCAGCTGGCATCTCTTCCTTTCTCACAACCACGTCGGGAGCCGAAGTGGCGCAAATCAGAATGTCGGTAAACTTCAGAAATTCCTGCTTATTGCACAGCGAGCACGCCTTTATGTCGTACTGCTGGGCGATGTCGGCCGCCTTTTGCAGCGTTCGGTTTGCAAGCAGAATATGCTGTGCTCCCTTGTTTTTCAGGAACTTGATGATATCCTCGGTCAGCTTGTTTACGCCGATTATTGTTATCTGCGCGTTGCGGAAGTCGATGTTCTGTTGCTCGATAATCTCGATTGTGGCGAGGCTGTGGCTCACCGCTCCGTGCGAAATCTGAGTTTCTGTTCGCACGCGCTTGCCTATCTGGAGGGCGCACTCAAACAGCTTGTGCATTCCGGCAGGGAGTTTCTGCTCCTTGCGTGCCGTGAGATAAGCCTCCTTCACCTGTCCCTGAACGGCTCTTTCGCCCACGATGGCAGATTCGAGTCCGCACACAACGCGGAACAAGTGTCGTGCCACATCCTCGGGAATGTCGCCGTTGCCGTAGTACAGTTCTATTCGGTTGCAGGTCTGTAGAAAGACCGATGCTCCCTTGTCATCCTTGTTAATCTTTTTGAAATAGTCTTCGCGCTCGCCAAGCGTTGTGTTGTGGTGGCTGATTGACTCGTATTGTATCATTACCAGTTTGTTTCTTTTATCCAGTTTGTCAGGAATTTAGCGTTCTCGAAAGGCGTTTCTGCCAATACGCCGTGTCCAAGGTTTATAATCCAGTTTCGGTGCTCTGCAAAGAAAGGCTTGTACCTCTCCATAGTCGCCGCGATATCGTTTTTCGGTGCGAGCAGCAGGTGAGGGTCGATGTTGCCCTGCAGTCCCACCTCGGGATGAACAATCCGTCGTGCCTCGTCGAGCGGCATCTGCCAGTCTATGCTCACGAAGTTGCAGATGTCGGGCGTTATGCTTTTCAGTCCTGTGCCGAGTCCTTTCGGGAAGAAGATTACGGGAATGCCCATCTCTCGCACCGCCATACTTATTCGTGAAACTGCGGGTAGGAAATATTCTACATAAATATCGGCAGGCAGAAGTCCGGCATGACTCTCGAAAATCTGAAAGGCATCCACTCCGTGCTCAACCTGCTTCTTGGCATACTCTATTGTGAGCGATGTCACGGCATCCGTAAGCCTCATCATCTCCTCGCGATTGGCATAGAAGAAGTGCTTCACCCTTGGAAATGAAGCCTGAGTGCTTGCACCCTGAAGCATGTAGCACAAGGTTGTGAGCGGTGCTCCGCAGAAGCCGATGAGCGGCGTGTCTTTGTGCTGCTGCTTGAAGATGTCTATTGCGTCGTAAACGAAGTTGAGTTTATCTGGCTTAATATCAAGCAACTGCGATGGC
>JAEEGF010132177.1_pt1 | contig 11316 bp, 10 predicted proteins | sample 9134171 | NCBI WGS metagenome assembly JAEEGF01 (sample SAMN16246542, study PRJNA631951) | gut metagenome | biome: gut microbiome; feature: rumen; material: AP-attached | host: Bos | place: Iran: Karaj | collected 2018-10
CGTGACGGTTATGATTTATATGCTATCAGATAATCCTTTTTTACTGATAAGAACTCAATATTGAAGACCATAAAACCCGGCATGTATCAGAGATACATGCCGGGTTAAAGTTTATTAAATATTCAGGAATTTGCAGGAACAACAAAAATGTCGGTATCAGTCAATATATGCACCGTAATATTCGTCATTGCCTTCGGGGTCTTTGTCAGTTTTCCAGGCGTTGGACTGAGAGAGATACTTTGCCATCTCAATCAGATTAGACAAATCGCCTGTATGAACATGTTCGATGACAGAATCAATGGAATCCCCTTCCCAGTCTGTATGGGTGATGAGGAACATAACATCTGAAGAATAAATAATATCTGCCATAAAAGCTTCAAATACTCTCCCGCCGAAAGCATAGCCGCCGTGAACATCAGCATCGCTGTTATAGTCAAGCTTGTCCCAGCTGTAAATGACGCCATCTACTGAAGCCTTGAATGCAGTTACTTCATCATAACGGTTATGTTTTGTATCATAGAACTCGATCCGGAGTTCCGGACCCCAGCCTTCTTTGACGTAGTTATCAAAGAGAAATGCCCGGACTTTGATGTCCGCTTCAACAAAACTCTTTTCATAACCACCGATCAGGCTCCAGTTGCCGAAGCCGAAACGCGAGAACTTTCTGCTGTTTTCAAAAACAGATTTGTCAAATCCACCGGCAGCCATGGCAGATGTGCCAATAATAGAAAGAACAAAAACAAGGACAAGGAGTGCTGAGATTATCCTTTTCATATATTTTTCCTCCATATGATATTTTTAGGATTATACCACTGATTGAATTATACTGGAGAAACAGGCAGAATTCAACAGAAAAAACGAAAATTTAATCAAAATAATCAATTGCGGGTCTATAAAAAGAAATAAATGAATAAACTGTAATTTTTACAGCAGGAACTATGAAGTATCTTGCACAGTTGTGCAAAATAATATATGATTATGATATTAATAAAAATTAATAAAAAACATCCATCGTCAATAAAGGAGGGAAAAGCTATGCCGGGAAAACAGAAATGCAGGATACTGAAGGAAATACGGCAACGTATTGCCGATGAAAATGATATCCCATATGTGACCAGAGAGTGCCATTTTCAGGGTGAATGTACCGGAACCTGCCCCCGATGCGAAAGCGAACTGCGATATCTTGAGCAGCAGCTTGCCCGCAGAGTTTCACTGGGTAAAAAAGTGGCTGTTGCCGCATTGTGTGCCGGCATGACATTGTCTGCTTCGGGCTGCAGTGCAGTTGAACAGATTACAGAAACCATCCTTAATCAGGCAGGACTGTCAGGGACATCTGCTGTTGCAACAGATCCGACGGAATCTCCGCAGGTGTATGTAACGACAGGAGAAGTAGCATATCCGGAACCATCTGCTGAGCCAGTACCGATTCCAGAGGATGTTGAACTAATGGGAGATATTGCCTATATTCCAGATATAGAAAACGATGGATAAATGCCTGTATCCTCTTCTCGGAATTGCCAGGCTGCGGATGGAGACTGACGGACAGGGAATTACAACGTTGATTGCCGGGGCGGGTTGTCCGCTGAATTGCCGCTGGTGTATCAATAAACGTCTGCTGCGGGAGGCAACGGCTGAAGCTGTAACGGCAGAGGAACTGCTGGAGAGGGTAAAAACGGATGATTTATATTTCCGGGCAACAGGCGGAGGAATCACCTTCGGCGGAGGAGAGCCGCTGCTGCATGCCTCTTTCATGCGGCGTTTCAGGGATATCTGTCCAAGAGAATGGCATATCTGTGCGGAAACCAGCCTGGCAGTTTCTGCATCACTGGTCAGGGAAGCCAGCAGTGCGGTCGATATGTTTTTTGTTGACTGCAAGGACATGAATACTGAGATCTATCAACGATATACAGGCGGTGACGGATTACTGATGCAGAAAAACCTCAGGTTGTTATTGCAGTTAGCCGGGGCTGAGCGTATTACAGTCCGTGTGCCGGGAATACCAGAGTATAACAGTGATGAAGATCAGGAAAAAAGTGCTGAAAAACTCCGCGCAATAGGAATTACAAAGATTGAACGGTTTGATTATGTTATTCGCCCGGATATGAAATCCTGAATATTAGGAGCAGAGATGATTTCCGACAAGCTGAATGAACTGTATAAAAATGCGATTCCGACTTTTACTCCGTTTCCTTCTCCGGATAATCCGCTGTATCAAGCATGGAAGGAATCGGTTTCCCAAAAACCTAACACATGGGCAGAAAAGCTGGCATATCTCAAAGCGACTCCTGCACTTCTGAGACAGTTCTGTATTCTGGGATGGGCATTTTTGCTGACAGGAATTGCAGCATGTGTCTGGTTTTACCTTGCTCAGAGGCGTTTTGACAAGGCCAATGCGCGGTTGACAGCACATGCAGAGGGAACAATAAAATCAGTTGTGACACGGGCTGTCGGCAAAAAAACGGTGCGTGAAGCAACCATCGATTATGAATACAATATGCAGAGCTATTCTGAACAATATTATCTTCCTTTTTTTGAACAGTTTGAAGAAGGGCAGAAAATCAGGATTATTCTTGATCCACACATGCCGGAGGCTTCCAGAATTGAAGGCCCGATTACAGAGAAGCCGGCAGATAAGATCTGGGTCGGAGCTGTGTTTGTTATTGCCGGGCTGGTTATGCTTATCCTGGCACTTTACTAGAAGAATATAGTATTTCAGGGAGGTATTCCAAATGAACAGAATCATATCCTTACTGCTTGCTCTGCTGCTGACTTTATCTCTGTGCATAACAGCAACAGCAGAAGAAGACAGCCGAATGAAGATCATCAGCTGTCCGGAACAGGAATTTTCAACACTATGCAAGCCGGGCTATCCGTGGAAGTTTTCCGAGAGAGACGGTGTAACTATTTATACTGAACATGAAAACAGCATTCCCTATGTCCTTGTATACCGGAGTGAGGACTGGATTATGGACGCCGAAAACCTGATCCGAGAACAGTATACACCCTACATGCAGAAAAAGTATGGGGACGACCTGGTTGCCGTAACGGAATTCGATGAATATACTCTGGGCGGAAGGCCAGTGTCTGCAGCTCTTTATACCTATAAACTACAGGGATATCTGATCGATATGATCCGCGCATATGAAAACGTCAACGGGCACACTGTAAGCTATACCGCAAAGTATATACAGGGACAGGGAGAAGCAACGCTGGCAGCGCTGGATGCCGCAGTACAGAATTACCGCCCGTTTGCGGACTACTACTCATCTGAAAGCAACCGCTGGCGCTACAGTATCATTCCGACGGAAGACGGAGGAACCATCTTTCTCTTCAATGAAGTATTTATCACCATTCCGGCTGACTGGGCGGGGAAATATGACATTAAAATCAATGAGAGAAGTATTTCCTTCTATCAGTCGCTGAGCCGCAGCCTGTGGAATTCCAGAGAAGGCCTCGAAGGCGGACTGCTGTTTTCTCTCGGTTATTCCGAAACAGAGGACTTCCGCAATATACCTTCTTATGATGAACTGGGGAAAGGATCGGATGGATACTATTATCTGATCTATCCGACAGACTACCAGGCATATCAGAAAATCCCTGCTGCAAAAAATGAATATGATGCCATGTGGAAAGAAATCAATTATATTGCTGAGAACTCCTATCTTTTTACTCTCGCAAAGTAAGCGAAAAAGGGAATGCTAAGACATGCTGACTATAACTGTGTTGATCCTTGCCTCGGCTTTGCTGCTGGCAATGGTATTTAACCTTGTACTGAAACCGCGCTTTTCGGCCATATTGACAACTGTCTGTATGATCACAGCATTGGCAGGCGGACTTTTGATTTACGGTACAGGCTACTCACAGGCGACGGGAGATGCCGCACTCAGTATACTTCGTACGCCTTTTGCAGTGGTGCGTATGTTTGTCGGTGTAAATGATTTATCAGGCATCTCCGGAACTACTTTTGTGAGCACAAAAGCAGGAATTCTCTTTTTTTGGGTTATTCATCTGTGCGCTTTTTACTCCATGGCAAGTGCAGCCATGTTTACACTAGGTGCTGAGCTTTTACGGCATCTGCGGATTTTTCTTTCCCGCAAGGGAGAACTGGTGCTGATTTACGGGGTTAATGACGGGAGTATTGAGCTGGGTAAGGACTGCCTTTCCACAGGTGGCTGCTCGGTCATTTTTGCCGGGGAGAGTATTTCACCGGAGGATGCAGCAAAACTGAATAACCTTGGAATGGCTGTCATTGTCGGAGAATGTGTTTCTAAGCCTGGAAAGGCTGTCATACGGAAACTGCACCTGAAAAATAGAAAACTTGCCGTTTATGCTCTTTCAGAGGAGGAAGATCAGAATCTGATTTTTGCTGAGAAGCTTTTACAGGCGCTTCAGGAAGCTGAAATCCCTGCCCGGCAGACCGGCATTACATTGCCGGGAGAGGAAAGTATTATTTCACCGATGCTTCAGGTAACAGGAGACAGATACGGGTACGGTTTTGTTCATGTGGTGGATGAGCCGGAGATAGCTGCCCGGGCTGTGATCCGTATCTGCCCGCCTTGGGAAGCACTGTCATTTGACGGGAACGGCAGAGCGGAAGAGGATTATTCCTGTGCAGTAATCGGATTCGGAAAACACGGACAAGCTATGCTGAAGCAATTAGTCATGAACGGCCAGTTTGCTGGTTCCCGCTTTCATGCAGCAGTGTTTTCTCCGGTTTGGGAAGAAGAAGCCGGAGCTGTTTTTTCCGACAGCCCGGAAATATTTCTGCAATATGATATACAGTGCTTCCGCGCCGATGCCAGAAGCCGTTTGTTTTATTCGTGGCTGGAGAAACAGCTTAAGACACTGAAACTGATTGCAGTCTGTACCGGAGACGAGGCGCTCAACAATGAGATCACAAATGATCTGATGCTGTTCCTGAAACGAAGGAAGGCAGAAAACATCTGTGTAGTCCAGTGCGGAAAGAGCGGAGTGCGCTATCAGTCTGCTGTCGGCGGCCCGGTGGAAAGAACCAGCATTTATGCAAGATCGTTTCTCTCAGCTGAAATTGCCGACAGAAATGCCATGATACTCAACAGCAGCTATGACAGCTCTGAACAGTCTGCATGGGAAAAATGGCTGGCCTGCGACGGCTTTGGCAGGTCTTCGTCACGGGCATCCGCTGATTTTATTCCTGCTATGATCAGAATATCTCATAGCAGCCGGGAGGAGATCCTTAACGGGGAATGGAATCTCACCCCGAAAATGCTGGAAACATTGGGAGAGACGGAACATCTCCGCTGGATGGCCTTCCATTTTGTAATGGGATACAGTGTAATGAGTTCTGACAGAATGGAAGAAAATGCACGTATTCTGGCAGAGAGTCAGAAGGCAGGAATACCCTGTTCTGTCCGTGTTACGAAAGACAGTGATAACCGTCTGCACGCCTGTCTGATTCCCTGGGAGGAGCTTGATAAACTGTCTCAGCGGGAAAAAGAGCTGACCGGCAGGGAAGTAGACTATAAACAGATTGATAAAAACAATGTACTTTCTCTGCCGATGATCCTTCAGGCAGAGAAAGAAACAGGAACGTTTTCTGGAAAAAACACTCCATAACGATAAAAAAATAATACTGTTTTCAGAAAAACCGGCATGACAGAAGCGCATGCCGGTTTCTGCATACTGCTCCGTCAGAGGTAAAGCTGTTTTAAAAAGTAAACACGAAGTATCTTGCATAGAAGAAGAAAAAGTAATATGATAAAATATGAGGAAATGTATACCTTTTCAAACCGAAAAAAGAGGTAAAAACATGGCACTGCAGGTAATAAAAGACACGGATGCATATGATTCCAAAGGAAAACTGCGGTTCTGCCCGAATTTCAGCGCTCTGATGTATGATACCCCTGATGAAGCTGCCGTGAAGGAAGTGCTGCGCAAAACTTACGGGGAAGGGAAATTGGAGAAAACAGGCGAAAGACGCTATACCTATATAACCGACAGCAAAACGTATTTTGTAAGCCAGTTCTGATAAAGAGAAAGAAATATTATGAATCTGCAACATAAAACCAGATGGATGAAGGAAGAGAACGGGACGAATGAACCACGCACAATGAGTGAACCGCGCGGCAAGCCGCGGGTGTATTTTTCCTGCCATCCGGATGACTTTGAATTAGCTTTTCCTCTGATTTCGGAGGATATACTACGGCATGCTAACTGCTGCATCTGGTATGATACGGAACCGCAGGATCCTGCCGCTATGACAATAGAAGAGCAGAAAGAATACTATGCAAGCCTGGAGGAAATGCAGCTGCTGGTGCTGGGCGTTACATCCCGATTTATTAATTCGGAAAGCAGGGCAAGGGATGTCGAGCTGAAGTTTGCCATAGAAAAGCATATCCCTGTGCTGCCGATTATGCTGGAACAGGGACTGGCCAGAGAATTCAACAAGAAAACCAATACCGCTATTCAGGTTGTGAACCGTTATTCGGACGATCCTACAGTGATCCCTTATGATGAGGTTCTGGAAACCTATCTGAAATCCGTTCTGATCGGGGATGAACTGGCGGAGAAAGTCCGCAATGCGTTTGATGCCTATGTTTTCCTGAGCTATCGGAAAAAGGACCGTGAACACGCACAGCGGCTGATGCGCATTATCCATGACAATCCCGGATATCAGGATATTGCCATCTGGTATGACGAATTTCTGGTGCCGGGTGAGAAGTATAACGAAGCCATCGAAGATGCCCTCAGAAAGAGCACGCTGTTTGCTTTGGCTGTGACAAAGAATCTGGAAGAAGACGGCAATTATGTGATGAGCAAAGAATACCCGAAGGCTCACAGCAGATCGGAGAAGGAAAAACAATTCCAGATCGTTTCGGTTGAGTTGTATGATGAAAAGAAAAATCCGCCGCAGCGCATTAAACTGGACAACCTGAAAGATCATAAGGAATTTCCGGTAAAGGAAATCCTGGATGTACACGACGAACATATCCGGCCGGAGGTAAATCAGGCTTTTCTGGATGCTCTCGAGAGAATCAGCAAAAAGGAAAATGACGGTACTCCCGAACACCGGTTTTTTATCGGGCTGGCATATCTGTGTGGAATTGACATGGAAATCAATACGGAACGGGCACTTAAACTTATTGATTCTGCTGCACGAGCCGGGGAACCGGAAAAACCCTGTTTTGAAGCGACGGAAAAGCTGGCAGATATGTATCTGACGGGAGATGGTGTACCGAGAAACACGGAAAAGGCGATTGAGTATCAGGAATTGCTTTGCATGCAGTACAGGAAGGAGTATGAACAGCACTATTCTCCCGATGAGCACAGGGGCTTCGGCACGAAGTACTTCCGGGCACTGATCAGACTCTCTGATATTCTGAGAGATACCGGAAAACCGCAGGATGCTGTTTCCCGTGCGGAAGAAGCGCTGAACCTGGCGCATAGTCTGACAGATGAAGTAGGCAAGCGGGAAGTTGAGCGTGACACAGCTGTCATCTGTACCCGTCTGGGAAGACTCTGCCAGGCACAGGGTGAGATCAACAAAGCTGAAAAGTATTATCTGCAGGCTACCGGAATTTATGACAAACTCTTCCGTGACATCGGCACTACGCGTGCCAGAAGAGATCTTTCCATTGCAAAGGAACGACTTGGCGATATCGCCAGAAAACAGGAAAAAAGGGAACTTGCGCTGGCTTATTACCGAGAAGCTTATAAGATCCGGGAAGAGCTTGTAAAAAATAGCATCTCCCACCGCGCACAGCGGGATTTCTCTGTTATCCTTACAAAACTCGGTTCAGCACTCAGGGAAAGTCACAGAGATTTTTCAGAGGTAAAAGACTGCTTTGACAGAGCTTATGAAATAGATAAAATGATTGCCGCAGAGGAAAAAACCCCACAGGCAAAGGACGATCTGGGCGTTAGTCTTGTGAAACAGGGAGATCTGTACAAGGAAGAAAAACAGTATGCTGAAGCTGCCGCTATCTATCGGGAGGCCCAAAGAATCTTCGGAGAACTTACCAAAGCACGTGACTCCGTGACTTTCCGAAAACACTATGCTACGAGCTGTGAAAAGCTTGCCAGTGCACAGAAACGTTTTCTTCCGGCAGAGGAAGTTGTTCCCGTTTTCGAGGAGGCAATTACAGCAAGAAGGGCTTTGCGGAAAGATTATGACTCTCCGGTAAATGCCAAAGAACTGGCTGTTGCCTGCTTCAACGCCGGTGTATTTATGGACGATGAAAAACACCTTACGGAAGCTTTAAAAATCTGGAATGAAATCTGCCCGGAGCATCCGGAATATGAAAAATACAAGGTTAAAACAGAAAAAGCCCTGCGGCAGCTTCACGGGGAAGCACAGAACTGACAGGACAGACAATATAAATTTTTAATCATACAGAGAGGTTGAAAAAATGGCATATACTGCATTCGAAAAGATGAGGAAAGTAAATTTCGAAAAATTCGGAAAAGACGTTGGCCCAGCCCAGCCCATGCTCTATGGCTTCGGGCTAGAGAAGACAGACCTGAAGTCTGCCGCGCTCCGCTTTCTGCATGAACGCTGCGAAGAGCTGAAGTTTGACGCCACAATTGAGGAGTGGGAAGAGAAATCCGGTATTTATCAGGGCACCAGTCTGAAAGCAAATCAGATTCCTTATAATATGCAGATGGATATCAACCGTATTTGCCTGGAGAAGGCGCTGGAACAGTTTATCGATTCCGGTGTGGCAGAAGACGCCTATGATGTCTACTACTGTTACCTGGAGATTTTTTTCGACCATTACGGGAAATCGAAAAAAATGGTAGAGCTCCTGTCAGAGTTTGAGGCAAATGGGAGCTCTCTGCTAATGAAGCACAGAGATCATTACTCACACTCCGTTTATGTGTTTGCTCTGGGTCTGGCCATCTATGAAACTAACAGCAACTACCGGAAGGCGTTCAAAAAGTTTTATCATTTCAGTCTGGATGACAGAAATAAGAGTGAAGCAAAAAAAGCTGCCAATTGCTTTCTGGAGTACTGGGGGCTGACAGCGCTTTTCCATGATATCGGCTATCCTTTTGAGCTGCCGTTTGAACAGGTAATGAGCTATTTTGAAGTAGACCAGAAGAAGCGGAAAAATGTCAGTCTCTATATTGCCTATCACAATCTGGATGTTCTGACAAAAATCAGCGAGGAAGCCAAAGCCTGCTTTAAGGAACTATATCACAGGGAGTTTGCCAGTACCTGTGAGCTGCTGGCATATGATATAACGGCAAAACTGGGAAAGGCGTACGGCTTTTCATATAAAAATATGCTGAGTGTTATCAGCAGAAAACCAGCATTACCGAATGATTTCAATTATTTTATGGATCATGCTTTTTTCAGTGCCTGCAGGCTCTATCAGGAGCTGACAGCGTCAATCGGCGCCGGAAAAATCAATAAGATGCATGTGGATGCTCTCTCTGCCATCATGCTGCACAACAGCCTGTTTAAGTTTAATGTTGCGGTTGGAGATTATAAAAAGCCGCTCTGTATGGAGCAGCATCCTCTGGCTTTTCTGCTGATGCTCTGTGATGAACTGCAGTGCTGGGACAGAACGGCATACGGCCGCAATTCCAGAAAAGAACTTCATCCAATGGCGGTTGATTTTGACTTCAGCAGGAATGGCGTATCAGCCTGTTATTATTATGACAGTGCGGAGCTTGATAAAATTAATGAATTCAGGAAAGAGTACAGAAAATGGGAAGATGACGGAGAGAAAGGGGAAGCTCCGCGTCTCAAAGCCTACAGCGATATGGCTGAAAAAGAGCAGCGGTTTACGGCTGATATTGAAAAAATTGTCAACACGGAAAATATTCCGCTGCATATCCGGCCGGGTATCCGGAAAACGGACCGCAGAAGCAAACATATTTTCCTTTCCAGCAGCAACTTCCTGCACTTGTACGATTTTGCGGTTTCTCTGCACGGCAGGAACAAGCCGGATAAATCTGTTGAAGAACTGGAAAAACAGTTTGATGCCCTGTCGCTGGAGTATCAGCTATCTACGCTGAACCGCGCAAAACACTTCAGCCGGTATCTTGATGCCATTAACTGTTTCTATACCGATAAACCGGTGGATTATGAAATGGTTACGGAATTCAATGCAGAACAGGCAGCAATTTTTGCTCCTATGGAGCACGAACGGTGGCTGCGGGAACACCAGATGCATGGCTGGATTTTCGGAGAGGATTACGAATACGTTCCGCTTGGGGCAGCAAATAAGGAAGAAGACAAAAAACTTCGCCAGAATCTCCGGGAGCAGATGCGCTGCCACAAACTGATGATGGACGGGGAACTCAGCCCGGAGCGAGTGAGAGATCATTATCTGTCTCTGCCGGAAGCTGACCAGGACAAAGACTGGAAACCCTTCAACGCCATGCTGAAATTGCTCAAACGCTTTGACGGACTTCGCATCTATAAGCTGGATGACAGATTTTCAAAATAATACAATCTTCAGAAAACAGAAAGGAGAGCAGCGGTGCGGGAACTGACAAAACGGCAAAAGCAGACGGCGTTAAAAACCGTGGAGGAGATCCTTCAGCGCTGCCGGCCTCTTCTGGTAGGATTCGGGGGCAGCATCGCCTACGGTCTTCATACACCGGAATCGGATATCGATATCCGAGGGATTTTTTTGAATCCGCGGGAGGAATGGATCGGGTTGAAACCGGAGACAGAGAATTTTCGCCTGAATGATTCGGACACGGTGCTTTATGGCCTACGGAAGGCTATGAAGCTGCTTCTGGGCTGCAATCCAAATGTGATCGAGCTTCTGGGCCTTCGCCCGGAGCACATTCTCTACTGCACAGAAGAAGGGCGCAAAATTCTGGATCAACCTTCCGTTTTCCTGTCGAAAAAAGCGATATTTACCTTCAGCTCTTTTGCCGTCAAACTCCGAAAACATATCCAGGTTGAGGTTGCAGAGGGAAAAGCAGACCGGAAGATTCTTTGCAAGGAAATGTCACATCTGATCCGGATTTATGCCATGGGAGGCGAACTGCTGGAAAACGGAATTGTTTCGACATATCGTGAACGGGAGCATGAACTGCTTACAGATATCCGGGCCGGGAAGTATCTTGACCGGCATAAGGTGCCTACAAGGGAGTATGAGCGTCTGCTGGAAAATTATATGGGTGCCTTCAGTGCTGCAGCGATAAGAACGTACCTCCCTCCTGAGCCGGACTGGGAAAAAGCCAACGAACTGACGATGGAGATTGCAGGAGCATATCTTTGATATGAAGAGGAGGTGCCACAAATGTCGGCAAGAATCAAAATGAGCGTTCTTCGCCTGCCGTGTGAATGTGTCGGGGTTGATGACCGCTGGGCTT
>JAEEGF011193810.1_pt1 | contig 11316 bp, 9 predicted proteins | sample 9134171 | NCBI WGS metagenome assembly JAEEGF01 (sample SAMN16246542, study PRJNA631951) | gut metagenome | biome: gut microbiome; feature: rumen; material: AP-attached | host: Bos | place: Iran: Karaj | collected 2018-10
CCTCGATGAACTTACCCTGTACAGGAGCCTTTGAATCTGAAACGATGATTCTGTAGAAAGGAACCTTCTTCTTACCAATTCTCTTTAATCTGATCTTTACTGCCATTTTAAATTTCCTCCATTTAAAAAATTAAATTATTGTTGTTAGTTTTATATGTATCAAACAGCTGTTGCTGCATAGACATATCAATTTAAGTGCTCTGCTCAAAAGAACTTACCGCCGCCAAATGGATTACCGAACTTACCGAATTTACCGAATCCCTTTTTGCCGCCCATAAGACCGGGCATCTGCTTCATCATCTTGTTCATCTGTTCAAACTGTTTGATGAATCTGTTTACGGCTGCTATATCATTACCGGATCCCTTGGCGATCCTGTATTTCCTCTGAGGGCTCATGAGCTTAGGATTCTTGCGCTCCTGAGGTGTCATTGAAAGAACAATAGCTTCAAGTCTTGCAAGTTCCTTCTCATCAGGGAGCTGATCATCTCCGATCTTGCCCATTCCGGGAAGCATTCCCATGATGGCACCAAGTCCGCCCATGCTTCTCATCTGCTTCATGCTCTCTAGATACATCTCGAAATCGAGTTTGCCCTTCTTCATCTTCTGGGCCATCTCTTTTTCTTTTTCCGCATCCATCTGAGCGTTGGCTTCAACAGCCTTGTCTATAAGACTCAGCACATCGCCCATTCCGAGGATCCTGCCGGCCATTCTGTCGGGATAAAACTGCTCAAGATCTGAGAGCTTCTCACCCATACCGACATAAAGAATAGGCTTACCTGTTACTGCCTTGGTTGAAAGAGCCGCACCACCACGTGAGTCACCGTCCATCTTGGAGAGGATTATTCCGTCTACTCCAACCTTGTCATTGAACTCAGATGCCACATTGACTGCATCCTGACCTGTCATTGCATCTACAACAAGCAGTGTCTGATGAACAGTTACCGCTTCCTTGATGTCAATGAGCTCTTTCATCATTGCTTCATCTATCTGAAGTCGACCGGCCGTATCGATGATAACAACGTTATTGTTATTCTTCTTGGCGTGGTCGATAGAAGCCTTAGCTATCTCAACAGGACTTACATCAGTTCCCATTGAAAAGAAATCTACCTGCTGCTTCTCAGCGTTGATCTTGAGCTGATCTATAGCAGCCGGTCTGTAAACGTCGCAGGCAACAAGAAGTGGCTTTCTGCCCTTAAGCTTGATCTTACCTGCTATCTTGGCTGCAGTTGTTGTCTTACCTGCACCCTGGAGACCGCACATCATAAGAACTGTGATCTCATTGACGGGTCTGAACTGTATCTCAGTTGTCTCAGAACCCATAAGGCTGGTCATCTCTTCATTAACAATCTTGATGACCATCTGTCCGGGATTGAGTCCGTTCAAGACACCCTCGCCGACAGCCCTTTCCTGAACCGAGTTAATAAACTGTTTAACTACCTTAAAGCTTACGTCAGCTTCGAGAAGAGCCATCTTAACTTCTTTTAAGGCAGCCTTAACATCGTCCTCTGTAAGGACGCCCTTATTTCTAAGGCCTTTAAATACATTTTGAAGTTTGTCAGTCAGACTTTCAAAAGCCATTAACCAAGCTCCTCTAATATTTTCTCTGAAATAGTAATCAGATCCTCATTGCCTCCGGACACTTCCTTAAGTCTCTCTGCCTGAGTCTTGATAGCCTCAAACCTTTTGATCATGTGAAGCTTGTCCTCGTATTCCTGAAGGGATCTGGTACATCTCTTGATGAGGTCATGTACTCCCTGCTTACTGATGCCATGTTCATCTGCTATCTCAGTAAGTGACATATCGTTGTAAACAGCTGCTTCATATATCTGTTTCTGATGTTCTGTAAGCAGTTCGCCGTAGAAATCGTACAGCAAACCCTGTTCAACGATTTTCTCCATAGTTAACCTCACCCTCTGATATGCACAATGAGTATAATATACAAAAAAAATATAGGTGTCAAGTATTTTTTCTTGACACCTATATCTTAACCTCCGACGGCATTATCCCAAGTTGATTCTTAAAAGCCCTGCTAAAGGATGAATAGTCCCTGAATCCGCATTCTATGCAGGCCGAAGTCGCCGGCATACCTCCCATGATGTAACTCCTTGCAAGGAGAATGCGCTTCTCAGATATGTACTGATGGATCGAATAACCCGTTTCGTTCTTGAAAGTGCGCATCATGTGATACTTACTCATATAAAAGCGATCTGCTAAAAGGTCTATAGAAAGGTCTTTATTAAGGTTATTACCAATGTACTCTATGATCTCAATGATCTTTCTGTTATAGCGGGCTTCAGGCTTGAAGCCGAAATCCTCTGAAATACATGCTTTATTAAAGGCAATAAGAGCTTTCATCAGGTCAAGCCTTGTTGTAAGCTTACCTGCATACTCACTGTCCTGCTTTTTTTCGTCCTTTTCAACTATCTCAAACATATTGAATATATCGGCGCTGATATTGGCAGGGAATCGCACAACATAGCTCTTTAGCTCTTTTGCCTTGTCAAAGGAATCAAGCAGTTCGAATCTGCCAAGAAAATCATCAGAAAGATAAAGGATTATCCTGTCGTAGACTTTAGAGTTACCCTCTGATATGATCTCAGGCTTATGGATCAAAAACCTGTTAACAAGCACAAAATCGAAGGGCATGAGGTCATACTCCAGCCCTTCGATAAAGTATTTAACATTTCCGTCCAGTATCAGGATAAGTTTGTGAAAATCGTGATAATGAAAAGGCGTATCGAAGGATTCGTTTGTCTTTATATGAAAGAAATGAAAATCCTCGTTTAAATAGCCTTTCTGCTCATAAGCTTCATAAGACAATGAAGCGTCATATCCATTTTCCATATTAGTAATCCGTTATACAGATATTAAGATCTACGTCTCCGTCAATTCCGTCAACTCTGCCGGATGAGGTATACTGCCAGATGTTGAAATGATATGGATAATAAAGAGGTGTTCCGTAATATGCTATCCAGGTGTCGTAATTATCAACATCCCCTGCATCCATAAGCAGTGTAAAGCTCTTCACATTGCCATATACCATAGGCTTATAGCCTGCATTTGATACCATGTCACAGAAAGTCTTAACAACAAGCTCGTACTCATCCGTTGTAAGATTTACTGTTCTTGCGGAATCTGATTCTGCGGACTCCACATCAATTACTACAGGATATGTTATCTTGTAGGGCTCGATAAGGTCCAGGATAAGCTGAACTTCCTCTTTTGCCTCATCTTCATCAAGAGCCTGTGAATAGAAATAAACACCTACATCGATGCCGTTTTCGGTAGCACCCTCGATATTGGCCTCGAAGAAATCATCTACAAGGAGCTTACCTTCTGTTGTTCCGCGAAGACCTGCTCTAATAATGGCAAAGTCGATTCCGGCGGCTTTTACCTTTTCCCAGTTTATCTCTCCCTGGAATCTGGAAACGTCGATACCGTGTTTGATCTCGACGGTAGAATCATCTCCTACATACTCAAGGAAACCGTCACTGCCGATCTCGAAATCCTCCTCACCGAATCCGTGGTGTTCGATCTCGTCAGAAATCGGGAAGAAATAATATCTTCCGCCGCTGGCCACAACTATCTGATCAGGGAAAAGAGATCTGATCGTACTTGTAGCTCCGTCGCCGTTTTCAAGCTTTTGCTGGATCATCTTCCTGATGGAATTGGTGGTCTCAACCTCAGCTTCTGCCTTGGCATCTGCCACAAGCTTAGAAGCCTCGGCCTCCGTATAATAGCCTTCCTGATTGAGCGCATCAAGCTCACTTCTTATGGCGTCTTCCTGTCTCTGAAGATTGGCATTTCTTATAAGAAGAACAATGCTGAAGATCAGAGCCATTAAAGCCACAAGGCTCAGGAAAATAATGGAAACAATGTTTTGTGTATTTCTAACTCCCCTGCGAAGTTTGTAATCCCCTGAATTTGCCATACCTTACATTCTCTCGTCGAAATAACTTTTGTATCCCTCACCAAAAATCTCGCTGGCGCTGGTGACTATCATAAACGCGTTCGGATCCTCTTCTCTTACGATATCCTCAGCCATAGGTGAAAGTCTCTTTTTGATAGCGCACATTATTACCTTCTTCTTCTCGCCGCTGTATGCCCCCTGAGCGAATACGTGCGTTGCGCCTATATCCAGCTCGTCCAGCAGCCTTGCGGTAATAATATCCGGTCTGTCTGAAATGATGTAAATAAGCTTGGCTCCGTCTCTTCCGTAAAGTACAAAGTCAACAACAGCGCTGACAACAAGTACAGAAAGGAAAGAATACATTGCAGCTGCAAGATCATGAAATACAAATGCAGCTATTACCAGAACGACCATATCGGTCATGATATAGAGTATTCCGGTCTTTAAATGCGGATACCGTAGCCTTAACAGTTTAATTATAACATCCGTTCCGCCGCTTGTGGCATGACATTTAAATATAAGTCCTATTGCTACGGCAGTCATGGCACTTCCGATTGTTACAGCCAGTATCATGTCGTGTATTATGTACTGGCCGAAGTACTTGGTACAAAGATCCGTAAATACAGAGATCATTGTTGTGGCATAGATCGTTGATATAGTAAATCTGATGCCGAATTTCATTATGGCTATAAGTAGGATCGGTATGTTAAGTATAAGAAACCACATACCGGTTCCTATTCCTACAAGCCTGTTAAGTACAATTGCAAGTCCTGTCATACCACCGGGAGCCAGGTTATTGGGATCTACCAAAAGACTGGTTCCAACTCCGTAGATAAGAGCTGCAAATGTTATTATCAGATACTCTTTGAGTCTCTTCTTTGGAGATATTTTCTTTGAATTCATTAAATATTGGTCCTTACGATCCTGGGTTTGTAACCGTGCTCGTTAAGAGCATTTATGATCTGCTCCTTGTGATCGGTTCCAAAAGCTTCCAGAGTTATTCTGAGCTCAACAGCCGCATTTCTGTTAATGGAAACAAACTGGTTATGCTCTAATTTTATTACATTTCCCTTTACATCGGCAATAATTCCGGATACTCTTGATAATTCACCGGGCTTGTCGGGTAAAAGAACTGATACCGTAAATATACGGTCTCTCATGATAAGTCCCTGCTGAACAACCGAAGACATGGTGATGATGTCCATGTTTCCGCCTGAAAGCACGCAGGCAACCTTCTTGTCTTTAAGATCAAGCTGCTTGAGAGCTGCAACTGACAAAAGTCCTGAGTTCTCTACAACCATCTTGTGATTCTCAACCATATCAAGGAAAGAAACAACAAGGTCTTCATCGGGAACTGTGATTATCTCATCGATGTTCTTGCGAAGATAAGGGAAGATATGCTCTCCGGGTGTCTTAACTGCTGTACCGTCAGCAATTGTGTTGACAGTAGGAAGAGTTACAACATGACCTGCTTTGAAGGATTCCTGCATGCAGTTAGCACCTGCAGGCTCAACACCTATAACCTTGATCTTGGGATTAAGAAGTTTAGCCAGAGTTGAAACGCCGGTTGCAAGTCCGCCGCCTCCGATAGGAACAAGGATCACGTCAACTGTAGGGAGCTCTTTGATGATCTCCATGGCAATTGTGCCCTGTCCTGTAGCTACGTCAAGGTCATCAAAGGGATGAACAAGTGTGTAGCCGTTCTCTTCAGCAAGCTCTAAAGCCTTCTGATAAGCCTCGTCATAAACATCTCCATAAAGAACAACTTCCGCTCCCAGAGCCTTGGTCCTGTTAACCTTGATAAGAGGAGTTGAAGTAGGCATGCAGATAACAGCCTTTACTCCATACCGCCCCGCAGCATAAGCAACGCCCTGAGCGTGGTTTCCGGCAGATGCAGTAATAAGACCTTTGCTGCGCTCTTCATCAGTTAATGTTGTAATCTTGTAATAAGCTCCGCGAACCTTGTAAGCACCGGTTCTCTGAAGGTTTTCAGGCTTTAAATATACCTTGCCGCCTGTAATTGAGCTCCAATAGTCACTGTAAATAAGCTTGGTCTCAAGGGTTACCTTTTTGACATCCTCGTAAGCTTCTTCAAATTTGTCCAGGGTCATCTTCTTTTCGTCAGCCATCACTGTTCTCCTGTTCTTCATCTTGTTCTATGTCATCTCTTTGAACATCAAAGAGTGCATCTACAAATTCATCCGAATTAAAGCGCTCAAGGTCATCGATACCTTCGCCGACACCGACATACTTAACCGGAATATTAAGCTCAGATACAATGGCAACTGCAATTCCGCCCTTGGCGGTTCCGTCAAGCTTGGTAAGGACTATACCTGTAAGATCGGCAGCTTCGCCGAACTCTCTGGCCTGATTGATAGCATTCTGACCGGTAGTTCCGTCAAGAACAATGAAGTTCTCACGCCAGATTCCCGGAAGTTCCTTATCAATTATCCTGTTCATCTTGGCAAGCTCTTCCATAAGGTTCTTTTTGTTATGAAGTCTTCCTGCGGTATCAACGATAAGAATATCGCAGTCTCTTGCCTTGAAAGCAGATGTAGCATCATATATTACGCTGGCCGGATCTCCTCCCTCTCTTCCGGTAATAATGGGAGTCTGAGCTCTTTCAGCCCAGGTAGCAAGCTGCTCTGTAGCAGCTGCTCTGTATGTATCCGCAGCAGCGATAATGACTTTTTTGCCTTTGTTTCTGAATATCGAAGCAAGCTTGCCGACTGTGGTTGTCTTTCCGACGCCGTTGACGCCTATGATGAAGATTATTGTCTTCTTGTCTTCAAAGGCATAGTCATCACCGTCAGTCTTCATCTGCTCTCTGATATTCTCAATCAGAAGCTTCTTGCACTCCTTGCGATGGATGATACCGTTTTCTTTTACCTGCTCACGCAGTTTATCAAGAATCCTGCTGGTTGCATTAATTCCGATATCAGCCATGATAAGGACTTCCTCGAGTTCTTCGTAGAAATCCTCGTCTATAAATGCATCGTCGTAAAAGACATTGTCCATTCCCCAGAGGAATTTATCCCTGGTCTTAGCAAGTCCTATCTGTAATTTTGCAAAAAAGCCCTTTGCCATTAATTTGTAAGCTCCTTATCAATCAGGTTTACGCTAACAAGGATTGATACACCCTTTTCCTGCATGGTGATTCCGTAAAGTCTGTCAGCACTTTCCATTGTACCTCTTCTGTGAGTGATGACAATAAACTGTGTGCTGGACAGCTTGTGAAGGTATTTAGCAAATCGAACGACGTTGTTCTCATCGAGAGCCGCCTCGATCTCATCAAGAAGACAGAACGGTGAAGGCTTCAGGTTCTGAATAGCAAATAAAAGAGCTATCGCAGTAAGAGCCTTCTCTCCTCCGGACATCTGCATCATGTTTACAAGCTTTTTGCCCGGTGGCTGAGCGTTGATCCTGATTCCTGCCTCAAGTACATCTTCTCCCTCGGCAAGTTCAAGTGCTCCGTGACCTCCGCCAAACATCTCTTTGAATACCTTATCAAACTCTTTGTTAATGAGTTCAAACTGCTCGATGAACTGCTTGCGCATGGATTCATCAAGATCCTTGATGATCTCTTTGAGCTGCTGCTCAGCAACAATAAGATCATCATGCTGGGTCTTCATGAATGTATATCTCTCCATGAGATTCTTGTAATCCTCAATGGCGTTTACATTCACGTCTCCAAGCTTCTTGATCGAATCCTTAAGGGAATGAGTTTCCTTCCTCATAGAAGGTATATCAGTCATTTCCTCATCTCTCATGGCAGCTGCGTCAGCAAGTGTTATCTCATACTCGTTCCACATATAGTTGATCTGTGACTCGATCGCTTCCTGACACTTCTCTTTTCTGCTGACAAGTCTGATAACCTCTTTTTCAAGGTCTGACATCTGCTTGTTGAGTTCCTGAGTCTTCTCAAAGAAGTCTTTTTGAGAGAGAGAAAGAGCATTCTTGGCTTCCTTCTTTTCCTCAAGTTCCTTGGTTGCTCCGGTCTGAACATCTGTTGAGGCTTCGATGGTAAGTCTTATCTCCTCAATGTCCTTCCTGCTCTGCTCCAGGGTCTCATTATTCTTCTTGATTGTTTCAAGGATTTCCTCAAGGGACTCCTCTTCGCTCTCAATATCACTGTTTATACGATCCAGGTTCTGTTTCTGGAAATCCTGTTTCTGGACGATCTTCTCGAACTCAATATCCCATTTAGCGACATTTTCATTCTTGGCTTCTTCATCCTGATGGAGAGTTTCAAGCTGTCCCTGGAAGGATTCAACCTTCTCGGAACACTTCTTCTCAAGTTCTTCAGATTCAGCCAGCTGAGTCATAGCTTCTTCCTTCTCAGCTGCAATCTCAGCAAGCTTGCTCTCTATCTCGGCATTCTCTGTCTTAAGATCTGAGTATGAGCCCTTCTGTTCTTCCTGCTTCTTCTCTTCGTTTTCTACGTTGATCCTTGCAGTGTTCTGTGCGATGAATTTACCCTGAAGCTCAGTCCTAAGTTCCTCCGCAAGTGTACGAAGTTCGTTCCTCTTAGCCTTGGAGTCATCGATCTCTTTCTGGATATCTTCAACCTTTTGTTTGTACTTCTTGACGTTCTTCTCAAGATCCTCCATCTCTCTTCGTCTTCCGAGGAGATTGGAATTGTTCTTGAAAGCACCACCACTGATGGCTCCGCCGGGAACAAGAAGTTCACCCTCGAGAGTGACCATTCTGACGGTGTAGTTGTATTTACGGGCAATCTTGACTGCATTGTCTACATTGTCAACCGCAACAATCCTACCAAGCATTGCCTTTGCAACTTTTTTATACTTGGGATCGGTATTTACAAGCTCATCAGCCATTCCGAGAACGCCGGGCTCATTAAGGGCCTCTTTTGCCTTGAGTTCAGGAGGATTGTCAAGAGATGTCAAAGGAAGGAATGTTGCTCTTCCTGCCTTGGACTGCTTGAGGTAAGCGATCATCTCTTTTGCCGTCTCTTCATTGTCGGTTACGATATTCTGGATGTTACCGCCAAGGGCAACTTCAATAGCTGTCTCATATTTAGGCTCTGTCTTGATGATATCCGCAACAACACCGATGATTCCCTTGGTATCTTCCTTGCGTTCCATTACTTTCTTGACACTGCCGCCGTATCCCTCATATCTCTCAGTGAGGTTGGCAAGTGCCTCGAGCCTTGACTTCTCCTGCTGGTAAAGCTCCTGAGTCTTACGAAGCTCTGTGTCCTTAATGCTCATATTCTCGCGGATAGCAAGAACTTCTTTCTCAGTCTCTTTCTGTTTCTTGTTCATCTCAGAGATCTCAGCGGTAATGCTGTCAAATTCATCCCTGAGCTTTTTAAGAGTCTCTTCCTGTCTTGACTCATCAGAACGTGCTCTTACAAGTTTGCCTGTAAGCTCAGCCTTTCTGATATTGACCTGTTCCTTCATGGTATCAAGGGAACTGAGCTTGGACTTGATATTGGCTCTTGTGCTGAGAGTATTGATAATAGTACTCTTGCACTCCTCAATCTCATTGTTTATGTTCTCGATCTGTGAAAGAGTTGCTTCAAGCTCTTTTCTCGCGCTGTCTCTGTCTGCTGAAAGACCGGCAGCTTCTTTGTCGATAGCCTCTTTCTCTTCGAGGTACTTATCTCTCTCAGCGTATTTTACTTCAAGCTTCTCGCGCTCATCCTTCTCTCTTTTCTTGAAATGAGCGTCATTATCTGAGGCAGATTTGATCTTCTCGTTCAAAATACCGATCTGTCCCTCAAGCTTTTCTCTCTTGACCGATGAATCTGTGATCCTGGCTCTTGCTTCATCGATCTCTTTATCTATTTCTTCCAGCTGTTTCTGGATATTTTCGTATTCTTCTTTGGTCTTCTCGTAGCTATCCTTAGCCTCTTCAAGGGCATTTGTTGCTACTTCGTGGTTCTTCTCAGCTTCTTCGAGCTGCTGCTTCTGAGACTTGTTCTCAACAAGGAACATGTTAACGTCGAGGGTCTTAAGTCTTTCACGCAGTCGAAGGAATTCCTTGGCAACCTCTGACTGTTTCTCAAGAGGTCCAACCTGTTTCTCAAGCTCTGAGAGGATGTCGGAAAGTCTTGTAAGGTTGATCTTCTCCTCTTCAAGCTTCTTGATAGCAGTTTCCTTGCGGGTTTTGAACTTAACGATACCGGCAGCTTCGTCAAAGAGATTTCTCCTGTCCTCTGGCTTACTAGAGAGGATCTGATCGATCTGACCCTGTCCGATGATGGAATAGCCCTCTTTACCGATACCGGTGTCCATAAACAGCTCGTTAACATCCTTAAGTCTGCATGACGAGCCATTGATCATATATTCACTCTCTCCGGAACGATAAAGACGTCTGGAGACAGTTACTTCATCATAATCAATTGCAAGGGAATGGTCTGAATTATCCAATGTGATGGCAACATAAGCATAGCCAAGAGGCTTACGCAGCTCTGTGCCCGAGAAAATAACATCCTGCATGGATCCGCCACGCAGCTGTTTAATACGCTGTTCACCGAGAACCCACCTCACGGCGTCAGCAACATTACTCTTACCTGAGCCGTTAGGTCCTACGATTCCGGTTATACCGTTATGAAAATCGAACTTTATCTTATTTGCAAAAGACTTAAATCCGTGGATCTCAATACTTTTTAAGTACATTACTGCTTATTCTTTAATACAAGAAGAGCCTGATGGGCTGCCTTCTGCTCTGCAGCCTTCTTGGTCTTTCCTGTCCCCTCTCCCAAATTCTTGTCGCCAACAAAAACGCGAACCTCAAATATTTTATCATGTTCAGGTCCACTTTCGCCACATAATTCATACCTTACTTCACCCAAATTTTCTCCCTGGGCAAATTCCTGCAGATGAGATTTACTGTCAACAAACATCTGCACAGCTTCTATATTGGTAAGTACATAGCTATCAATAAAGCGCTTAGACTCCTCTATTCCTCCGTCCAGGAAAAGAGCTCCTATAACAGCCTCCATAACGTCGGCAATGATAGACTCTTTATTTCTTCCGCCGGTAGCTTCCTCGCCCTTACCAAGGAGTATGTATTCTTTTAAATTGAGCTGCTCAGCATCATAGGCAAGTGCACCTTCACAAACAAGGGAAGCTCTCATCTTGGACATCTGTCCCTCTTTTTTATCAGGGAATTTCCTGAAAAGAAAGGCGCTGGATATCATCTCAAGCACAGCATCACCCAAAAACTCAAGTCTCTCGTAATCGGGATGCTTGTTGATCTTCTGTTCATTGACAAAAGAGCTGTGGGTAAAGGCCTGGATCAAAAGTTCCTTATCTCTGAAGGTGTAGCCTATCAGTTGTTCAAATCTGCTTATATCTGCATCTTTTAACATAATTTCTCCATTATATAAATAATGAGGCAGCTAATAAAGCCGCCTCAGAAACGTCTTATTTACTTGC
>JAEEGF011970761.1_pt1 | contig 11316 bp, 11 predicted proteins | sample 9134171 | NCBI WGS metagenome assembly JAEEGF01 (sample SAMN16246542, study PRJNA631951) | gut metagenome | biome: gut microbiome; feature: rumen; material: AP-attached | host: Bos | place: Iran: Karaj | collected 2018-10
CCGATGCTCCCCTTACTTATAGCAATACAGAAGGCGAAACCACAAAGCCGGACCATCAGTTTGGCGAGGATGGCATCTGCACCGTCTGCGGCAGTCCGACACAGAATGCTGACGGCTACTACCTCATCGATACAGTACAGAAACTCAATTGGTTTGCCACGAAGGTAAGCGATGGAACGAAAGACCTCAATGTTCTCTTGACTGCCGACATCGACCTCAGCGCAAGTGACTATCCCAACCTGATGATTGGTACAGAGACCAATGAGTTTGCCGGCACCTTCGATGGTGGCTGTCACACCATTACCTATAATTATGCTCTTGTTGCAGACAAGTGGCGCGGATTGTTTGCCTTCGTCAATGGTGCCACCATCCGCAACCTCTATGTTGAGGGCAGTGCAGTCGTAACGAACATCCACTTCGGCGCTCTCATCGGCCGTGCCAACGGAGATGTGCTCGTGGAGAATGTGATTACAGATGTCGACATCACAGGTCAGCGCACCAACGTAACGGGCGACGCAGGCATGCTGGGCGCTAACTACGCTAACATCACATTCAACAACTGCGCTACGCTTGGCGAGATGGGATATCCCGGCAGTTCAATGTACAGCCCCTTCTCCGGTTGGTCGAACGGAGCTTCTTCCACAACGCTGAACAACTGCTACTCTCTCTGCAAACTCACTGAAGGCACAGGTACAGGCAACTGCTTCACCCTGACACATCAGAGCGGCACGAACACCATCAACAACTGCTACTACCTCTATGAGATTGGCAAGGTGATTGATGGAGACCAAACTCAAATAACCGAAGAGGAAGTTGCCAACGGTTCGCTCTGCGCTAAGCTCGGTGAGGGTTGGTATCAGAACATCGGCGAGGACGCTTATCCCGTCTTCGACCCGACTCATGGCCGTGTTAAGGAGATTTCAAAGGCCGGCTATGCAACCTTCTATGATGCCGAAACGGCAGTTACGCTCTCCAGCAACGTTACCGTCTTTACGGGCAAGAAGAGCGGTTCTTGGCTCTCCCTCACCGAGCAGGACAACACCATTCCCGCTCAGACAGCCGTCGTGCTGAAGGGCGCTGAGGGCTACTTCAGCTTCACACCCGCCGCATCCGCTCCTGCCATTACGGGCGAGAACGAGTTGCTCGGTACTGCAGAGCCTCTCGAGACGACTGGCGTAGAATATGTTCTTGCTCAGCCCGAAGGCGAGGAAGTGGGCTTCTACATTGCACAAGGCACCATTCCTGCAGGAAAGGCTTATCTCGTAAGTTCTTCAGCCGTCAAGGGCTTTGTCTTCAGTGAAGACGGTGCAACAGGCATTGAGAGCCTCGAGCAGAACCTCGATCAGAATGCGCCTATTTATAACCTTGCAGGCCAACGCTTGCAGAAGATGCAGAAGGGCATCAACGTTGTGAAGGGCAAGAAAGTCTTGGTTAAATAGGAAATAGAAAGCCTTTGAATCGATAAGAGGATGTGCCTTGGGGTGCATCCTCTTATTTTGTTCATGCTCCAAACCAGTGCAGTGGTGTTTGTATGAGCGCCTAAAGAAACCTTTTTGAGATGGTGTAGATGCGGCCACGGATGCGTCGTCTGAGAGGGAATCGCTCCTGGAAGACTTCTGGCGTGAGCAAGGTGCTGCTCCTCTCCACATCATCGTTGAAAATCTGTTGCAACTGGTGGGTTGTTGCCGGGTCGAAGATGAAGGCGTTCACTTCGTAGTCGAAGCAGAGCGAACGAGCATCGAGGTTTGTGGTGCCAACAGTGCAGAAAAGACTGTCTATCATCATGATCTTGCTATGATGGAACCCGTCGTTGTAGTAAAAGACTTCAGCGCCTCGATTCATCAACTTGCGCATTTCGAGGCCGATGACATCGTCGTTTATCTTGCCGTCGCTTCTTGTGGAGACCATGAACTGCACTCTGACACCTCGTTCCAAAGCCCTTCGCAACGAGGCCCGCACTTCTCCGAAAAGCATTGCATAAGGGTTCACAATCTGCACCAAATGCTCTGCATTGTCGATGGCGATGCAGTAAGTCTGTCGCATGATTTTGGGCGTTTCCTTAGGCCAACGCGAAGCAAAGGCGACGGAAGCCTCTCCACTCCCCTTTTGGGGGAGAGGTTTCTCCTCGTCATCGCTATGGGGTGGCTTTGAAGCACTCCCCCAAGGGGGGAGGGGGGAGGGGGCTGCCTTATTCCACATCTTCCAGAACAGCTCCTCGTAGGCCTCCACGATTGGTCCGTCCATGCGAATGTGCATATCGCGCCACTTTCCCACTTTGGGCTTGCCATGAAGGTAGTAATCGGCCACATTCATGCCGCCTGTATAAACCATTTTGCCGTCGATGACGGCTATTTTATGGTGGTCGCGATGCATGAGATGGTTAATCCATGGGAAGCGTACAGGGTCGAAAGCGGCTATGTTCACACCAGCCTTTCGTATGTTTGCCTGTAGGGTGTCGGAAAGGGGGAAGTCGCTGTCGTGATTGCCAAAACTGTCGAAGAGGACATAGACCTGCACTCCTTCAGCGGCTTTGCGACAGAGCTTCTCTATGAGAATGCCGCAAATGCTGTCCTGCTGGAACTTGAAGTAGTCCATAAGGATGTATTTCTCCGCTTTCTCAACGGCTTCGAAGAGGTTGTGGAACTTAATCTCTCCGGTTGGCAGAATAGTCGTCTTGTTGCCTTCGTACAAGGGAAGCCCCAACTGCTGGAAGTCGCGTTTGGTGCGCTCTGCAGCGTTTTCGCTCCAACCAGGTGTGAAACTCAGCAGAGAGAGGGCTAGAAAGAGGACTTTTTTAATCATGGCTGCAAATGTACGAAATAATTATGAACAATGAGCTATAAACTATGAACTTTTTGTTGTACCTTTGCACAAGAAATGATAAAATGGCAAATAACATTATGAGTAAAGTAGTAATTAATTCCTTTGAAGATTTCCAGCAGTACGAAGGACAAGAGCTGGGCGTCAGCGATTATGTGGAACTCAGTCAGGAACGCATCAATATGTTTGCCGATGCGACACTCGACCATCAGTGGATTCATGTCGATACAGAGAAGGCAAAACGCGAGAGTCCCTTCGGTCAGACCATAGCTCATGGCTATCTCACCCTAAGCATGTTGCCATATCTGTGGGACCAGATTATCGAGGTCAACAATCTGGAACGCATGATGAACTATGGAATGGACCGCATGAAGTTCGCTATGCCAGTTCTGAGCGGCCAGCACATTCGCATGCATACCAAGCTGGAGGAACTCATGAATCTGCGTGGCGCCATCAAGACGACCATTAAATTCACAATTGAAATACAGGAAACCGGGAAGAAAGCCTTGGAAGGATTTGCAACCTTCATCTACTACTTCAAGCAGCAAGGCTAGAAAAGTTCCAACTGAATGTGGCGAGGCCCCGTTTGCGGCTTTGCCGACTCTTTATGCGAGTCACTTCTTGACACAAAGTCAAGGAAGAGGTCGAGTTGGATGGCAAAATCCGGTTTGATGGCATAAGTGCCGTAGCGAGTGCGGACAAAAGGCGATTCGTTGCGTAGGCTCTGCTCCCATAGGTAACGGCCGATACTGTCGCGGATCTCACTGTACTCAAGGTCTTTTACAAAGAAATCAGCGTGACGGTTGAAGATCCTGCGGGCAATGTTCTTAATGCGCAACCCTTCTCGTCCACATTCGATCAGAATCTCAATTATGTCCCTATGGTAAATGTTTTTCACTCTGCAAATATACACAAATCTTTCGAAAGAAGAAAACTTCCCGCCAAAAGATTTTGCAGAATGTGTCTTTTTGCCTAACTTTGCCCACAGAATTAAAGATATTGCATATATGAACAGTATAAAGACGTCGCTGCTTGCTTGCAGTTTACTCCTTTCACTTGTCTGTTGTGTCAGCAGTCCTGAGATGCATCAACTCTCTCCGGTAGAGCAATCCATCATTCTCTATGCAGACCAGACAGTAGATTCCGTATGTTTCTATACCTTCGACAGTTGGACCGTAACACCACAAGATGAATGGATAACCATAAACGGCGATTCCCACAAGGACATCGTCAACGACTACACAAAGCGCTACTACTGCAAAGTGTTCCTTACGGTACAGCCCAACACTACAGGACAAACTCGTTGCGGAACGGTTTTGGTGAAGTCGTACGAGTATTCCTATTCAGCTCCATTCGTTCAGCTTGGGTTGCTCAAGGTGTCGCATCCTGCCTATACGGTCGATTCTTATCTCGACGATTCCTATGTTATCCCCAAGTTGGCGCATTATGAACTGATAGATAGTGCTCATTGTCTGAGAGATTCCATCTGCTTTACCGTACAGAACAACTGGACTCTCAACTTCGATGGAGAACAGCCGGAATGGCTTGATTTGGACAGTAAGTCTGGTGCGTCTGGTAAATGTCGTGTGAACTTGACACTTACTCCGAACTCCGATACGGAGAACGGACGCGAGGCTAAGCTGAAACTTACCAGCGGAACTGTTTCCAATGAGATTGTTGTCCGTCAGCTTCCAGCTAAGAAGGAAGAGGATTAGTGGTTGGTAGGTTATGCAGTACGAATTGTTCAGCGATGCCGATTTCCAGCAGGAATCACCCTTTTCAGGGCGTTCTGTCTATTTGCTTGGCAGTATTCCCAAATCCACTCAGCAAAAGATTCTTGCCCATGGAGCAGAAATAAAGCAGGGACTTAGCCGTAATGTGCACTATGTTGTGGTGGGCAAAAACGCTTCTTCCGACTCGCTTGAATACTTGCAGCAACTCGCTTATAATGGCTATAATCCGAAGGTCTTGAGCGAGAATGATTTGGAGAATATCTTTCAAGGGCATTACAGTTCGTATGTCGTTCCAGAACAGATAAAGAAGGATTTGCACTTGACACTTCAGCATTATCTCGATTCGCGTTTGAGTTTCGAAGGTGGCAAAAACCCGCTTTACATGAAGGAACTCTATCTTGCCCCTGATACGGAGATGCCTCAAACAGAACTTTATCAGATGCTTGGCAATCGAGGTGTTTACGCAAATGCTTATATCGACGATACTACGGATATCCTCGTCATCAGTAACAATTCGCTTCGTCATTTGCAGGAGGGAAAGACGGACGACACACTTCGCTACATCGAGCAGCAATACAATCAGAGTCGCGCTCAGGCATTCCGTTTTGTGATGACCAGCGAAACTGAACTCCTTGCCTGGTTGAAGCAGTAATCGAGTTATGTTAGGGACAATCATCAACACCGTCACCATCCTTGCAGGCAGTGCTTTCGGCGCATTAGTCCGTACAGGCATCGGGGAGAAGTACAAGAAAGTATTGTTCAACGGACTTGGGCTTTGCTGTCTTGTGCTTGGAATGAATGCTTCGTTGCCCAATATGGCTAAGAGCGAGTTCCCTGTTCTCTTTATTCTGAGTCTAGCTCTTGGTGGACTTGTTGGAACGAAACTTGACTTGGCAGGAAAGGTCGATCGACTGAATGCACGCCTCAATAATAAGTCCAAAAAGGGGAACAATGGCGTTCAGGGACTTGTGACAGGTTGTCTGCTCTATTGCATAGGAACGTTTTCCATCGTGGGACCAGTACTTTCGGCTCTTTCTCCGACTGCAGGCTGGGCTTGGAATGAGTCGGCTAATACATATTTATATACTAATGCGACACTCGACTTTGTCAGTTCTGCCGTATTGGCAACATCGTATGGTTGGATAATGCTTCTTGCTGCCCCAGTCCTTTTCTGCTGGCAAGGTTTGTTCTATGCAATAGGTTATTTCTGTGGAGACGGAATGCCGGAACCAATGAGAGTGGAGTTGAGCATAGTTGGTGGCGTGCTTATTTTGAGTTCAGGCCTAAGCATACTTGGCATTAAGGATTGCAAGACCATCAACCTCTTGCCGAGCCTGTTAGTTCCTGTCTTGTTCTATCTGTTGAAGATGCTTTTCTGGTTCTAAGCAAAGAAAAAGCGGGAAAAGTTTGCACAGTTCAAAAAATCTTCCGACCTTTGCAGCGCTTTAAGACCAAAAGCCTCTTTTATTAGAGTTCGGAGAGATGGTAGAGTGGTCGATTACACCGGTCTTGAAAACCGGCGTGCTGAGAGGCACCGGGGGTTCGAATCCCTCTCTCTCCGCCATGAAATCACTATGACATGCTGAAGATACAGAGTGTTATAGTGATTTTTCATTTTGCCTTCTGCCCCACAAATACTCTCAAATATTCAGAATAACACGAAATACACATCTCATTTTAAATGTCAAATAAAATGAAAACAAAAAGTTATCTTATAGCTTTGTTGGGCTTTATCTTTGTGGCTTGTGAGAATTCCTATGAGCCAGAAGTTATTATCCCATGGTATGAAGACGATGCGACCCTAAGAGTTGATTTCTCCCGTGCATTAATTGATGCACAGACGCCTGAAGAGTCTGATATCTCCACAACACTGATGCCTATCATCGAATCAAACGATGAACTTGAATGGGAGATTATAGACGGTCAAAAGATGGTGCTCGTTTGCACCATGATGACTCAGAATGATTTAAAATATTGGACGACCACCGACTTGTTCCGCCTTTCCAAACAAACTGGTATCTGGGTGACTATTCCTGCCGAATGGAGTCATCGAGCCAGGGAATTTGCGGGGCTTGACTCTGTGGCTTCTCGATATCGTATGATTCAGATGCTTGGCCTCACGCCTGATAACAGATACGATACGGTGGTCGAGTTTTATGTCGATCCTGAGGGTCTGTTCCGGCCTGGTGCTGATCCCAGTATCTCAACCACCAGTTGTGGGTTCGAGTTCCCGTCTTGGGCAAATGCTGATTACACAATTGGCGAGACTAATTTCCTTGAATGGTTTGCCTATCAAAAGAGTATGGCTTACGTGGGCGATTATGCATGTCCTTGGACACAACTGGGTTATACTTACGATTGGCATAGTGGCGCTAACAAGCAGGGCCTCTCAGAGTACATTGCAAGTGTCCAAACCCAAGCTTACATAAAGGAGCGCCAAGGTTGCTGGACATTTATTCAGAAGCACAACCAATACAATTAAATATTGTATGTGGTGTAAAATCCCTCTCTCCGCAAAGAAGGCAGCCTACAAAAGGTTGCCTTCTTGCTTTTATTGAGGTTTTTCCTCTTCCTCTTGTTCTTGCTGGTGAGGGTCTGGGAAAAACTTGTCTCCGTTGCTTACTTCCTCTTCCCAAGGCTTGACGGTCTTCAACTCATCAGTCTGGTCGTCTTTCCTTGCCCAATATGTTCCTAGTCCCATAGTCTTGTTTGTTTTGTTTCTGTATGCAAAAGTATGAAATAAAACCGTACGAAACAAGAAAAAGAGAGTAAAAAGAGAAAAATAGCATCAGGAAACAGACACTTTTTATAAAAGTGTTGCATGATTGCAAAAGAATGTTTATATTTGCATACGATTTAATTCACCTAGTTATTCACTTAATTCTTTTATTATGAAGGCAATTAAATTTCTTGTGGCTGCAATGGCAATGGCTTTTGCAATGAACGCTAACGCAGAGTGGAAACTCAATCTTGGCGACGGACACTTTACAGTTAATGCAAATTTTGGTGTGTATGATGCCGCTTCTTCATGGGCAGGTTTTGGTCTCGGCACAACTTACCAGACAGAAGTTTTCACTAGTGACTGGGTAACGCTGGATTGGGATGTTCTTCACTTTGAGTGGGATGCTCCCTTCGATTCTCCTAAGTATGCAAACGATCTGAACTTCAAGACGGGTTTTCGTGCTTATAGCCCCTCGTTTGCTAAAGGCCATCTTCGTGCTTACACAAATCTGGATATGGGTTATGACTTGTATTTAGAGAAAGATGATTTTGAAGACGAGGTAAATACTTTTAGTGCCTTTGGTTTGGATTATGGCATTGGCTTGCAACTCAACAAGAAGATCTCTCTCGGCTATACTTTAGTATTTGCAAAGTTTAATTTTGCCAACACTAAGGGCCATTACGCAACTATTGCCTACACATTCTAAGTTTGAGTGATACGTATATAGAAAGATAATTAGGTTCAGGGATTGTTCGAGCAATCCCTGAATTGTTTTTGACCTTTGATTTGAGCGTAATTAGGGATAAAGATTAGTCAAATTGATGAAAAAGAGAGGTTAAACGACATTCCCACAAAAAAAATGAATGTATATCCCCACTTTTATTAAAAAAGTGTTGTATAATTGCAAAAGAATGTTTAAATTTGCATACGATTTAATACACCTTATTACTAACTTAATTCTTTTCTTATGAAGGCAATTAAATTTTTTGTAGCTGCAATGGCAATGGCTTTTGCAATGAACGCAAACGCAAAGATCTTCGAGGACAATCACTTCATGATTAATGCGAATGTAGGTGGTATAAAAGGCCCATTGGGATATAGCGAAGGCGGCTTTGGTCTTGGTGCTGGTTTCCAGACAACCGTTTACGAAAGCAGCTGGGTTTCTTTGGCTTGGGATGTTCTTCAGTTTGAGTGGAATGCTCCTTTCGATTCTCCTGGAGACATTGACTGGGTGAACTTCAAGACTGGTATCCGTGCTTTTAGCCCCTCGTTTGCAAAGGACCATCTTCGTGTTTACACTAACTTCGATTTGGGTTATACAAACGTGCTCATAAAGGAAATTGACCGCGACATTGATGATGGTGTACTGAAAATTGAAGAGGAAATGAAGGGTCATAGCGCTTTCGGCTTGGCTTGGGGTATTGGTCTCCAGCTCAACAAGAAGATCTCTCTCGGCTATACTCTTGAATACGACACCTTCACAGAGTTCAAGAAGCACTTCGCTACTATCGGCTATACCTTCTAAGCGGAGCCGCATCAGTTACATTATAAATAATATATAATAGGATCAGGGATTGTTCGCAAGGGCAATCCCTGAGTAATTTCATTAATAATATGAGAAAGATCTTGTTTTCAGTTGTGTTGATTGCCAGTTCGCTTGTAGCGAATGCCCAAGACGTATTAGTTCGTAAAAATGGTGATGTAGAGAATGTAAAAGTCTTGGAGGTGACTCCTACAGAGGTGAAGTACAAAAAGGCAAGTAACCCAGATGGCCCGACTTTCAGTGATGCCCGTTCAAGTTTGATTTCTGTAAAATACGCGAATGGCGAGACACAAAAGTTCAACGTCGGCGATTCTTATAATAATGTTGTTGGCGGTGATAGGGCTTACTATGCTGAATATGGCAAAGAGAAGAAGATGACAAATGAAATCAGTGTCTATCTTCAGAATGGCTGGGGTATAGGCTGGCAACTTCGAAGGGAATTCAATCCTTATGTTGCTTTGAACATTGTGGGCGTTTCTTTTATGTCTGGTGAATACGCTGAAGGTGCCAACCCTGAGAATTTTGGCCAACTAAATCTCAAGGTCCTTGGTGTTCGTGGTTATACGCCTTCATGGAAGTGGATCAGGGGTTATGCCGACCTGAATATGGGCTATACCATGCGTTACTATCAGACCTGGAAAGACGAATATGAAGACACTCATCATTTTGGACTTGATTTCAGTGTAGGTGTTCAGTTGCACAAGAGAGTGGCAATAGGCTATAACTTAACTTATATCACTCCTGCGGACTATTATAGGGATAAGACTCATTGGGCACGCATCTCTGTTCTCTTCTAAATAGAGTATAAGTAATAGGTCAGGGATTGTTCGCAAGGGCAATCCCTGAGTTTTTAATAAGGTCTTGTTGAAGACTAGGCTGGTAAAGTTTGAAAACAACTAGTGTGACGTTGCCCATCGTCACACTAGTAAATTGCAATCGTCACACTAGTAAATCGCGATCGTCACACTAGATGTTCGGAATCATAACACTATACAATCGCAAACGTAACACTATACGATTGCATTCATAACACTATACGTTTTCAGTCGTAACATGTTAACTTTTTCGATGGAATCGGCAATTTTTGCAGAAATTGTGTGGTCTTGTTGCAGGATTCCGATGGTAAAAGCCCTTTCGCTTTTCCCCAGTTTCTATTGCGAAGGCAATAGTGTCCTTGCATTTTAATCGGTTTATTCTTTCTTTTTCCAATTTTTTTTCGTATCTTTGCACGCAGAAACAAAGAGACACGAAAAGGATATGGGTAATCAACGCTATATGATGCGTGGTGTGAGTGCCGCCAAAGAGGACGTTCACAACGCGATAAAGAACATCGACAAGGGCATTTTCCCGCAGGCTTTCTGCAAGATAATCCCTGATATTCTGGGAGGTGATCCGGAATGCTGCAACATCATGCATGCAGACGGGGCTGGCACGAAGTCGAGCCTCGCCTATATGTATTGGAAGGAGACGGGCGATTTGAGTGTCTGGAAGGGCATTGCTCAGGACGCTCTCATCATGAATACTGACGACTTGCTCTGTGTGGGAGCCGTCGATAACATCTTGGTTTCCTCCACGATAGGCCGCAACAAAATGCTCATCCCGGGTGAGGTCATCTCGGCCATCATCAATGGAACTGACGAACTGATGCAGGAAATGCGTGAGATGGGAATCGGCATCTATGGTACTGGAGGAGAGACTGCCGATGTGGGCGACCTTGTGAGGACCATTATTGTGGACAGTACGGTGACTTGCAGGATGAAGCGAAGTGACGTCATCAACAATGCCAACATCCGACCTGGAGACGTGATAGTCGGCCTATCAAGCTGTGGTCAAGCCACTTACGAAAAGGAGTACAACGGCGGAATGGGCTCGAACGGACTCACTTCAGCCCGTCATGATGTCTTCAGCAAGTACCTTGCAGAGAAGTATCCTGAGAGCTACGACCATAGCGTACCTGAGGAACTCGTTTATAGCGGCAAGTTCAGACTGACGGATTCGGTGGAAGGAAGTCCGATTCCGGCTGGCAAACTCGTCCTTTCTCCCACGCGAACTTATGCTCCAGTCGTGAAGAAGATGCTCGACGAAATGCGTCCCCAGATTCATGGAATGGTGCATTGTACGGGTGGAGCGCAGACGAAAATCCTCCATTTCATCGGCGAAAACTGTCGCGTCATCAAGGATAATATGTTCCCGGTTCCGCCTCTCTTCAAGGCCATCCAAGACTGCAGCGGCACAGATTGGGCGGAGATGTACAAGGTCTTCAACATGGGCCATCGCCTCGAAGTCTATGTCGCTCCCGAAGATGCAGAGCGGGTTATCAGTATCAGCAAGAGCTTCAATATTGATGCTCAAGTAGTTGGCCACATAGAGGAAGGCAAGAAGAGCCTCCTCATAAAGAGCGAGTTTGGAGAATTCGAATATTAAAAGACAAAACTATGGAATGGATATTTATAATTGCCCTCGTGGTAGTCATGTTCTTCGCATGGAGGCAGTTCTAT
>JAEEGF010532207.1_pt1 | contig 11315 bp, 4 predicted proteins | sample 9134171 | NCBI WGS metagenome assembly JAEEGF01 (sample SAMN16246542, study PRJNA631951) | gut metagenome | biome: gut microbiome; feature: rumen; material: AP-attached | host: Bos | place: Iran: Karaj | collected 2018-10
AGCGAGTTTGTCTACGAGCCCGCCGACTACAAGGAGCTTGGTGATGCCGAGCGTGCCGAGGTCGAGGCCCTCATCGAGGCCCTCGAGGAGGATGACGACGTGCAGAACGTCTTCACCACCATGGCCGAGGCTGAAGGCGGCGACGAGGAGTAACCCCTCACCTCGCTTACTACAACAAAATAAGGCAACCTCTTGTTAAAGAAGTTGCCTTAACTATTTCACGCGCCCCTCGCTAGATAATGTTTAAAGCGTAAAGGCCACCTAAAGCCCAATACCTAAAGCCTATTAACTAAAGCCTAATATACAATCGACGACGATGTTGATGTCGGCGACAGTCACCTCGCCATCGCCATTCACGTCAGCGCGTCCATCATAGATGTCGGTGGCTCCCAAGATGACATTGATGATACAATTCACGTCGGCGACAGTCACCTCGCCATCGCCATTCACGTCAGCATGCTGTTTACCAACTTTCTTGGTAAAATAGCCGGGATTACTCGGGCCGCCATCAATGTGGGCACGGGCTGCGTCAACAAAGGACGCATCATAAGTGGTACCTTGGCCACCGACCAGATGGGTGCAATCGTAAAACATTCTGTAGGAATAAGTCACTGAACTTGTAGACCAGCCTTTTCCAGCATAGATTGTTTCCAGATCACTGCAGCCCTGGAACATCGTCCCCATGAATTTCACTTTCCCGGTGTTAAAGCCACTCAGGTCTAGGGTGGTCAACGATGAGCAGCCATCGAACATGGCTGTCGTTGATGTCACATTCTCGGTGTTGAAGCTACTCAGGTCAAGGCTGGTCAATGATGAGCAACCGCTGAACATGCGATACATTTCCGTCACCGCTGAAGTGTTCAAGCCACTCAGGTCTAAGGTGGTCAACGATGAACAGCCATTGAACAGGCCAAACATGCTTTTCACTTTCGAGGTGTTCAAAGCACTCACGTCAAGGCTAGTCAAGGATTCGCAGCCTGAGAACATATCTTCCATGTTGGTCACATTCTCGGTGTTGAAACTACTCACGTCAAGGGTGGTCAACGATGAACAGTCATCGAACAGACTATACATGGTTTTCACATTCGAGGTGTTCCAACCACTCACATCAAGACTGGTCAAAGATTTGCAGCCAGAGAATAGGCCACTCATATTTGTCACTTTCTCGGTGTTGAAGCCACTCACGTCAAGGCTGGTCAATAATTTGCAGCTTGTGAACAGGCCACTCATGTTTGTCACTTTCTCGGTGTTGAAGCTACTCACATCAAGGTTTGTCAAAGAACCGCAGCACCAGAACATGTATTCCATACTTGTCACCTCCGAGGTATTAAAACCACTCACGTCAAGGGTGGTTAACGACATGCAGCTTGAGAACAAGTATGACATATCGGTCACGTTCGACGTGTTAAAGCCACTCACGTCAAGGCTGGTTAAAGACACGCAGCCTGAGAACATGTCTGACATGTCAGTCACGTTCGACGTGTTGAAACCACTCACGTCAAGGGTGGTTAATGATTTGCAATCACAGAACATGCCCATCATGTTGGTCACGTTCGACGTATTGAAGCCACTCACGTCAAGGGCGCTCAATAATCTGCAGTCATTGAACATGCATCGCATGTCGGTCACTGAGTCGGTATTCAAATAATTGATTCCAGTAATGGAGACAAGCCTTTCCATCTGGCGAAACCAACTGTTAGTCGAAGTGGGACGGGCCGCAGCAAATGAGCTGTCGAACACCACATGGACAACTTTGCCACGCTTCTCATACCATTCGGGGGCATTATCCCCCGTATTCAACGAATAGTAAGTGCCCTGGTGGGGGCAATGCAGGCTATCGCAATAGAATATGAGCGTCACTTCGTCGAGGGACAGCACAGCATAGGCTTCAGAAGTGGCCGTGGAACTCTTGGCCGAGAGATAGCCCGGATCGCTTGGTCCGCCGTCGATATGGGCACGAGTGGCATCCACATGATAACCATCATAAGTTGTGCCTTGGCCACCGACAAGACGGGTACAGGCACTAAACATATTGGAGGAATAAGTCACGGCATTTGTCGACCAGCCATCGCCGGCATAGATTGTTTCCAGGTTACTGCAGGCTTGGAACATCATTATCATGTCTTCCACATTCCCGGTATTGAAGCTACTCAGGTCGAGAGCAGTCAACGATTCACAGTAATTGAACATGCCGTGAGTGCGCGTCACATTCGAGGTGTTGAAGCCCCTCAAGTCAAGGGAAGTCAAGGATATGCACTCATAGAACATGTTATACATGTCTCTCACATTCTGGGTGTTGAAGCTTCTCAGGTCAAGGGCAGTCAAAGCATAGCAACCAAAGAACATGTATGCCATGTCGGTCACCGAACTGGTATTCAAATATTGGATTCCACTGATGGAGGCAAGGTCATACATACCGCGAAACCAACTGTGAGTCGATGTGGGCTGGACTTCTGCAAACGAGGGGTCAAACACCACCTGGGTAACTTTGCCACAGTTCCCATACCAATCGGGATCATTATCACCAGTATTCAACGAATAGGATGTGCCCGGGCGGGTACTGCTCAGGTCATCATAGTAGAACGTCAGCCTCGTTTCGTCGGGGGATAGCACGGCATAGGCAACAGCATCAGGCGAGGGGCTCTTGCCGGAGAGATAGCCCGGATAGCTTGGTCCGCCGTCGATGTGGGCGTAGGTTACATCCACATGGTTGGCATCATAAACCGTACCTTGCCCGCCGACAAGATTGGTGCAACCCAAAAACATACGGTAGGAACTTGAAGGGCCCATCACTGAATCAGTACTCCAACCATAGCCGACATATATGGTTTCCAGATGATTGGAGTAAAAGAACATCCTCTCCATTCTTGTTACATTCCTGGTGTCGAAACGACTCAAGTCAAGGGATGTCAAGGATTCGCAATAAGCGAACATGCCGTACATGTCCCTCACTCTTTCTGTGTTAAAGCTGTTCAAGTCAAGAGATTCCAGAGATTTGCAGTTATTGAACATGACTTGCATGTCTATCACATTCCCGGTATTGAATCCGCTCAGGTCAAGGGATGTCAATGATTCACAGTAATCGAACATACCCTGCATGCTTGTCACATTCCCGGTATTGAATCCGCTCAGGTCAAGAGAAGTCAAAGAACTGCAACCACTGAACATATTATTCATGTTAGTCACATTCGAGGTGTTCAAATAATTCAAACCCACAATATACTGGAGTTTTGACATAGACAAAAACCAACTGCGAGTGGATGTGGGACGGGCGGCAGCAAATGAGGGGTCAAATACAACGTGAGAAATCATGCGATATTTCGTTCTCCAGTCGGGATCACTATTACCCGTGTTCAGGTCATAAGAAGTGCCTGGACGGGTACTGCGCAGTTCATCAAAGTAGAACGTCAACGTGCTGTCGGCCTCGGTGAAAACCGAGTAGGCCTCCTGTGTCGAGGCTGAAAATGATGTAAGCAGCAGCAACAACAGCATACACTGCTGGCCCATAAATCTCAAAAGTATTGGTCGTTTCATCCTTTAAAATGTTTAGATTTGTGAATAATTAGACGCCACAAATATAGCAAATTATTCTCAATAAAAAGCAAAACAAAGCATTTTTTTGATTTTTTGCTGAATAATTAAAATAGAAACGCCACCAGTCGATGTGACTGATGGCGCTTTCAATATTGACGTACTCCCGCTGGGAATCGAACCCAAATCTAAGGTTTAGGAAACCTCCATTCTATCCATTGAACTACAGGAGCATTGACAACCGGCAGGCGCCGTGATGCCGGCGCCGACCGATTGTGTTAGGAATTAGTTCCTGGCAGCTGCAAGAGCGGCCTCCTTCTTATCGCTGCGACGGGCAATCCAGTAAGCCACGGGCGAAGCGATGAACAGCGAAGAGCAGGTACCGATGATAACACCGAGGATCATCGCGAAGATGAAGCTGCGGATGGACTCACCGCCCAGGAAGAGCATGATGAACAGCACGAGCAGGGTGGTGATAGAAGTCATCAAGGTACGCGACAGGGTGCTGCACAGGGCCTTGTTGAAGGTGGTGTAGAGGTCCTGCTTGGGATAGAGCGTCCTGTACTCACGCACACGGTCAAATACAACCACGGTATCGTTCACCTGGTAACCGATAACGGTCAGGATGGCGGCGATGAAGGTCTGGTCAATCTCCATGGAGAAGGGCAGCAGGCCGTGCAGGTTGTAGAAGCCGATAACGATGAACGAGGTGAAGGCTACGGCAGCCAGAGCACCAATCGAGAAGGCGATGTTGCGGAATCGGATCAGGATGTAGAGTGCCATGGCGAGCAGCGAGAACAGCACAGCCCAGATGGCCTGGCGTGTCATGTCGCTAGCGATGCTCGGGCCGACGGTCTCGCTCGATACGATGCCGACGCTCTCGTTAGACATGCTGAAGTCGTCCTTGGTGAGGGAGCCGAGCTCACTCTTGAGGCCGGTGTAGAGCTTGTCCATGATCTCGTCGTCGACACCCTCGCTGGTGTCTTCGATCTTGTAGTTGGTCGAGATGCGCACCTTGGTGTCGTTATCGATGGTGATGACCGAGGTGTTAGCGCCATCGAAGAGGGGAGACAGCTGGTTGAGCAGATCCTGGGTCTTGACGGGATGGTCAAATTGTACAACATAGTTGCGACCACCCGAGAAGTCGATACCGCGGTTCAAACCGCGAACACCGAACAGGATACCCATGATGACGATCAGGGCCAGAACGATGATAGAGGTCTTCTTGGCAGCGCCCATGAAGTTGAAGTTTACGTTCTCCAGCAGGCGACGCGTCAGGCTGGTGGTGAAGGTCATCTTGTCGAAGGTGCCCTTGTTCACGAAGTGCTCCATTACCAGGCGGGTAGCGAACACTGCAGTGAAGAACGAGCAGCAGATACCGATTACCAGGGTAACGGCGAAACCGCGGATGGGACCAGAACCGAGCAGGATCAGGATGGCACCGGTGATGATGGTGGTCAGGTTGGAGTCGAAGATGGCCGAGAAGGCGTTCTTGTAACCGTCGCTGACAGCGGCCTTGAGGCCCTTACCGGCGCGGAGCTCCTCCTTACAACGCTCGAAGATAAGCACGTTGGCGTCCACCGCCATACCGAGCGTCAGCACGATACCGGCGATACCAGGCAGGGTGAGCACGCTCTGGAACGATGCGAGGATACCCATAGTGAAGAACAGGTTCAGGAACAGACCGAGGTTGGCAATCATACCAGCCTGCCAGCCGTAGGTGCACACCATGAAGATCATCAGCAGCACGAGAGCCACGAGGAACGAGATGAGACCCTTGCGGATGGATTCCTTACCCAGAGACGGGCCAATCACACTCTCGCTGGCCACATTGACACGTGCTACCATCTTACCAGACTCGAGCACGTTAGCAAGGTCGTTAGCCTCCTCGGGGGTGAATCTACCACTGATCTGCGAGCGACCGCCGTCGATGCGCTGGTTCACGTTGGGGAACGAGTAAACCTGGTCATCGAGCACGATGGCGATAGCCTTGCCGACGTTCTGGTCGGTGATGCGGCTCCACTGGCGTGCGCCCTCATCGTTCATGTTCATCGACACTACCTGGCCCTGCAGGTTGTCATACTCGCTGGTGGCGCGGGTTACGACATCACCAGTGAGGACGGGCTGCTTGTTGACGGTCTGGAGTGCAATGAGCTGGAATGCCTCATGGCCGTTCTGCAGCTTCTCGGGCTTAACAGTCCAAGCGAGCTTGAGGTCGGCGGGCAGAATCATCTTAGCCAACTCGGAGTGGAGGATGGCGTTGACGGCAGCGGTGTCGCTGACAGCAACATAACCTACAACAGGGTAGTTGGGCTGTACGCTTGCCAGGCCCTCAAAGCCCATGAGCTGGGCAAGGGTGGGCTGGTCGTTCTTGGCAGGCTTAGCGGCCTCTTTCTTGGCAGCGGCGCTGTTGGCAGCGGCGCTGTCGGCAGCAGCGGCCTTAACGGCGGCAGTGTCGGTAGCAGCGGCAGGAGCAGCCTCAGCGGTCTCCTCGGCGGTAGTCGAGGGAGCAGCTAAGCTGACCTTGGCCTGGTCACTGAGCTTGCGCAGCGAAGCGACCACGTCGTTGAGCGTATAGGTCTGGTAGAACTCCAGGTTAGCGGCACCCTGCAACAGCTTGCGCACGCGCTCGGGTTCCTTTACACCAGGGAGCTCAAGCAGGATACGACCTGTGCTCTGCAGCTTCTGGATATTGGGTTGTACCACGCCAAAACGGTCGATACGGTTGCGGAGCACCTTGTAGGAGTTGTCCACCATGCTGTTAACTTCGTCATTGAGGATGTTCTGCACCTCGGCGTCGTTAGCATTGGGTTTCTCCTTGATGCGCTCGATACCGCGGAAGATCTGTGCCAAGTTGCCCTCGGGAGCCAGCTTCTTGTACTCCTTGCAGAAGGAGCCAACGAAGTCGTCCTGAGCGGTCTGGTTCTTCATCACGTTGTCGATGGCCTGGTTAAACTTCTTGTCGGGATTGTTGTTCGCGAGAGCGCGCAAGATGTCGGGCACCGAAATCTGCAGTGTCACGTTCATACCACCTTTCAAGTCAAGGCCGAGGCCTAACTCTTTCTCACGAACTTCTTGGAAAGTGTAACCGAGGTACACCTTCTCATTGGCGAGTGAATCCAAATACTCATTCAATGCAGTCTTGTAAACATCGTTGCTGGTATCGGCTGACTTAATGCCGGCAGCAGCAAGCGCCTTCTGCTCCGCCTTGTTCTGGTAGCGAGTGCTCACCACGGTGAACGACAGATAGAAGAGGCAAATCAAGATCAATAACGCAGTAATGAGTCTAATAAAACCTTTAATTTGCATTTTTTGATTGTGAATTATTTAATTAATTTTTGTTAATTTTTACTCCACTTGACTTTTTCAGCCTGCAAATATACTGCTTTTTCTTAATGTGGGGCATAAAAAATCCAAGTTTTTGCTTTCTACCTTATTTATTTTAAAGGAGAAAAGCCATTTTTGGCCCCTCATACTACCGAAAATGTAACTCATCACGGCACAGAAAGTAACGGGGTGAGGCGCAAACGATGCGCCCCACCCTCGCTACAGGTTGTCAGTTTTGTAATGCTGATTTTTAGCTTTCCAAGCCACGGTCGATGCCCCGCTTGAGGGCCTCGACATAGTTGTTGATGCGTTCCATCTCACGGGGGATCTGGATGCGCTGGGGGCAGTGGTCAACACACTGTCCGCAGCCGATGCAGTGATCGGCCTGGCGCAGCTTGGGCACCGAGCGGTCATAGCCGACGAGGAAAGCCTTGCGGGCGCGGGCATAGTCGGGATCGTTGCGGTCGCGCGTGAGGTTGCCCTCGGCGATGCACTTGTTGTAGTGGGTGAGCACGCCCGGGATGTCGATGCCGTAGGGGCAAGGCATGCAGTACTTGCAGTCGTTGCAGGGGATGGTGTTGTAACCCACGATCTCATCGGCGATGCCGTAGAGGAAGTTCTTCTCATCCTCGGTCAGTTCCTCGAGCGGGCAATAGGTGCACAGGTTCTCCTTGAGGTGCTCCATGTAGGTCATGCCGCTGAGCACAGTGAGCACCCGCGGGAAAGAGCCGGCAAAGCGGAAAGCCCATGAGGCCAGCGTGCGCTCGGGGTCACGGGCCAGGATCTTGCGGGCCAGGGGCTGTGGCAGCGAGGCGAGTCGTCCGCCCAGCAGAGGCTCCATGATGACGGCGGGAATGCCGCGCTTGTCGAGCTCGGCATAGAGGTACTCGGCGTTGGTGTTCTCCTCGCTGAATGCCTTGGCATGCTTCCAGTCCAGGTAATTGAGCTCAATCTGGACAAAATCCCACTTGTACTTGTCGTGGTTGGCCAGCAGGTAGTCAAACACGGCGATTTCGCCATGATAGGAGAAGCCCAGGTTGCGGATGACGCCCTTCTCACGCTGCTCCAACAGATAATCCAGGATGCCGTTGTAGATGTAACGCTGCCTGAAAAGTTCCATGGCCTCCTCGCCAGTGCCTCCGCCGATGGAGTGCAGCAGCATGTAGTCGATGTAGTCGACCTGAAGCTCCTTGAGGGAGTTCTGGAACATCTCGATGCTGGCTTCGCGGGTCTGTGTCTCGGGAGCGAAATTGGAGAGTTTGGTGGCGATGAAGTACTCGTCGCGTTTGTGGCGGCTGAGGGCGATGCCCGTGGCGCGCTCACTCAGGCCACGGCTATAGGCGGGTGACGTGTCGAAGTAGTTCACGCCGTGCTCGATGGCGTAGTCTATCTGGCGGTTGACCATCTCCTGGTCAATCTCGGCGTCATTTTCACGGCCGAAGGGCTTGCCGTTGGTAGCCGGCAGACGCATCATGCCGTAACCCAGGATGGAAACTTTCTCGTGCGTCTTGGGGTTCTCGCGGTAGGTCATCTTGCCCACGGGCGGCTCCTGCTCGGGTGCCTTGCGGTCGCCACTGCCGGCACAGCTCACGATAACCGGAGCGGTGGCCGCGGCGGTGCCCAGTCCCAGGGCCTTGAGGAAGGAGCGGCGCGACAAGATTTTGCCGCCGTTATTGTCGTTATGCTTGCTATCGTTCATATCGTTGTCATGCTATATTCTAGGGGAGTAAAAAAGACTAAATCTGGCTGTGGACCTCGTGGCCCTCGACATAGATGGCGCTGAAGGGGCGCGCCGGGCACACATACTCGCAGGTACCGCAGCCGATACACATCGCGCTGTTCACGGCAGGCACCATGGGCGAGGTGTCGTCGTCGGGCTTGCTGGGCACCATCATGATGGCGCCGGCAGGGCAGTGGCGGGCGCAGTTGCCGCAGGCGACACCGTCGGTGAGCACTACGCAGTTGGCCTTCACCCACACGGCATGGCCCAGCATGGTCGAGGACTTCTCTTCGACGGTGATGGGCTTGATAGCTCCGGTGGGGCACACGGTGGAACACTCGACGCACTCGGGGCGGCAGGCTCCGCGCTCAAAGCTGAGTTCGGGCTGCATCAGGCGCATCGGGTCGGTCGAGGGACGCAGCACGCCGTTGGGACACTTGGCGACACACAGCTGGCAGGCGGTGCAGTGCTGGGCGAAGTTGCGGGCGCTCACCGAGCCTGGAGGTGTGAGGGGCGTCTGCCGCTTGGCCGGCACCTTGTCCTCGATGACGGCAAGGCCGCCATCCACCTTCTTGGCAGCCTGGGCCAGGGCAACGTCGGCACCCACGATAGCGGCACCCACGAGGAACGCGCGGCGACTGCCGTCGGCAGCGGGCTGCTCGGCATCGGCGGGTGCAACGGGCTGCGGAGCGGCCTTGGGATGGCCGTAGTGCAGCGCGCCGAAGTTACACTTCTCCAGACAGTTACCGCAGGTCACGCAGCGCGTATAGTCCACCTGATGGGTGGTGAAATCGATGCACGAAGCCTTGCAGTTCTTGGTACACAGGCTGCAGGACTTGCACTTGTCTGCGTCAAAATAGACCTTGAGCCACGAGAATCGGGCCAGCTGGGCCAGAATGGTGCCCACGGGGCAGATGGTGTTGCAGTAGGTGCGGCCACCGCGCCATGCCAGCACAACGACGATGATGAACGTCGCCAGGGCAATCAGGAACGTGGGCAGACTCTTCATCCACACGTCCACGCCATAGAAGGCGTAGCTGTCCATCCTCTCGGCCACCGAGGCCAGCAGGTTGTTGCCCCACTGATAGACGGGCAGCAGCAGGTTGGTCACCATGCGGCCATAGCTGCTGTAGGGAGCGAGCAGGGCCACCAGCGAGTGGACACCGGCGATAAAGGCGATAACGAACAGCGCCAGCACACCGTAGCGCAGCAAGCGCTTCTCGGGGCTTGCCGTGAAGCGGTTCTTGCGCCGCTTGCCGTGAATCCACGACACAATATCCTGAAAGATGCCCAAGGGGCAGATGACCGAGCAATAGATGCGGCCGAAGACGAGCGTCAGCAGCACCAGCGCCACGATGACCACGACATTGAGGGCCAGCAGTGCCGGCAGGAACTGGATGCGAGCCGTCCATGCCAGGTAATGGTGCAGCACCCCGCTCACGTCAAGAAACAGCAGCGTCACCATGACCATCATGAGGGCTGCCAGCGTAATGCGGACTTTCCTTAACATAGGCTAAAAAATAGGGTTAAATTGTGAATGATTATTAGTTGAATGCACAAAGGTAGTAACAATCCACTAAACCACGTGCATGATACGGGTACTTTTTTCCTAAAAAACAGACTGTGCCAGGAGCATTGCACTCCCGGCACAGTCACAATGATGCTTGGAATATGTCTATCTTATTCCTACTCTCGAGGCTTAATCCTGATCAGCGCCACCCAGCAGCATGTCGATCAGAACGCTCACGTCGGAAATACCAATCTCGCCATCCTCATCGACATCGGCAGCCAGCATGTTGATCTCGTTGCCTGCACCCAGCAGATAATCGGTCAGGGCGCTCACGTCGGAAATACCTACCTCGCCATCGTTGTCAACATCACCCAGGATGAAGGGAGTGGGAGGAGTTACCGAGTTGTCAACGGTGAAGGGAATGGGATCGTTAAAGAACCAGTTCCAATCATAGTTGTTGGGGAAATAGGGCGACCAAACAACAACATAGTACTGTGTGCCATCGGTCAGGTAATAAGAACCGCTGATGTCGATAGTAGCAGTCTCATTCTCCTGGAGATCCACCTGGGCGGTGTAAGCCGAAGTGGCAACAGTGTACTTGCCGTCGGCCTTGGTTGCGAGAGCCCAGCGGATGGTACCCTGCCAGGGACCGCTCAGCGCCTTAACCTCAAACGAGCCGCGTACGTCGTTGGCGGGCATAGCCTCGGCCTCATAGGTGGTACCGGTTACTACCACACCACCGTTCTCACCCTCAAGAGAGGGACGGATGCCAATGATGGCATACTGGTCGGCGTTAAAGCCTTCCTTGTATTCGTCGTGCTCATAGGGAGTGTCACCGTAGATGCGCGGAGAGAGCAGGTCGAAGCTGAACCAACTGTTGTATTCCTCGGGCTGGAAACCCCAAATGATGCGAACTCTACCCTCTGAATCATAGCCGTCCACCACGAAGGCATGGCCAACGTGGGCATTCTGGGTACCGTCGTTGAGGACAGTCCTGTAACCGAAGTAGAGGACGGGACGGCCCTCATCGAGCTCAGAGTAAACCATCTCACGCCAGTTAGCATCAGCGTAATTGGCCTTCTGCACAAACTGCATGTTGGGGTTGTAGTCAAAGTAAGCAACCATAGCCTTGATGATCTGATCATAGCTTACATTGGTGCTGCTGGTCGAGAATCTGGCTTGGAGGGCAACAGCGATATCATAAATCATCTGAGCGCAATCCTGCCA
>JAEEGF012521899.1_pt1 | contig 11315 bp, 9 predicted proteins | sample 9134171 | NCBI WGS metagenome assembly JAEEGF01 (sample SAMN16246542, study PRJNA631951) | gut metagenome | biome: gut microbiome; feature: rumen; material: AP-attached | host: Bos | place: Iran: Karaj | collected 2018-10
CTTGAGAATAACGGTATGACAGGCGAGGACATAGACCTCTACCTTCTGCATCAAGCCAACCTGCGAATAATTGATTCGATCAGAGAGCACTTGGGTCAGCCCAAGGAGAAATTTCCGACCAACCTGCAGAAGTACGGCAACACATCGTCGGCCAGTATAGGCATACTGATTGACGAGTTGTCGAGAGCAGGCGAGCTGAAAGATGGAGCAACGCTGCTGCTGAGTGCTTTTGGCGGCGGATTTGTTACAGGTGCCACCATCCTGAAATGGAGCGCCATCAATTATCCCGAAAAGAAAGAAGAATAAAAACATCAATACTTACCAAGAAATCAAAGCATTAAATATATGAAAAGAGTAGTTATTACCGGACTGGGATGCATTTCCCCATTAGGCAACAACGTAGACACAATGTGGAGCGAACTGCTGAAAGGCACGTGTGCCATTGATACGATAAAATCGCTGAATCCCGAAAACCTGCCCGTCAAAGTGGCTGCCGAGGTCAAGGACTTCAAACCTGAAGACTTTGCAATAGACAAGGCTATGATTCGCCACAATGACCGCTATGCGCTCTATGCCATAGCCGCCGCAACACAGGCAATGCAGGACAGCGGTCTTGAAGTAGGCAAAGACGTTGATTCGTCGCGTTTTGGCTGCGCCATTGGCTCCGGCATTGGCGGCATCCAGACATTCTGCCGCGAGCACGCCTCACTGATGGAGAATGGTCCGCGCCGCGTGTCGCCGCTGTTCATTCCAGAAATGATAGCCAATATAGCATCGGGCAACACAGCCATAGTATTTCACGCCGAAGGCCCCAACCTGCCTGTCGTAACAGCCTGCGCAACAGGAACACACTCAATTGGTGAAGCCTACCGTATGATTCGCGAAGGACGTGCTGATGCAATGATCACCGGTGGTACCGAGGCCGCTATTTGCGAGATTGCCATTGCCGGATTTGCAAACAGCAAAGCTCTGTCGACCAGCGAAGACCCGATGGCAGCATCACTGCCGTTCGACATTCGCCGCAAAGGATTCGTTATGGGCGAAGGCTCTGGTATTATGATACTTGAAGACTATGAGATTGCCCGCAAACGCGGTGCTCACATCTATGCTGAAGTTGTAGGCTACGGCAACAGCTGCGATGCTTTCCACTACACCGCTCCGCGTGCCGACGCCAAATGCGCTACCAACTGCATTAAATGGGCACTGGAAGAAGCTGGATACAAAGAGGGCGAGAAACTGTACATCAACGCTCACGGCACGGGTACGCCTCTCAACGACAAGACTGAGACCCTGGCTATCAAACAAGCTATGGGTGAGGCTGCCGCACGCCAGGCTGTCATCAGCAGTACAAAGTCGATGATGGGTCATATGCTCGGTGCAACGGGTGCTATCGAGCTGGTTATCTGCGCAAAGACACTGCAGGAAGGCAAAGTCGCCCCGACCATTCACCTCGACCAGCCCGATCCTGAATGCGACCTTGACTACACGCCGCATACTGCACGTGACTTCGCCGCCAACCTGACCATCAGCAACTCTTTTGGCTTTGGCGGACAGAACGCCTGCGTCGCTCTTCGCAAAATTTAATTTAAATGCACTATAAAAGAATACTTTAATATGAATAGAGAAGAAATCAAACAATACCTGCCGCACCGCGAGCCAATGCTGCTTGTGGACGATGTAAAAATGGAAGGCGACACTGCCGTCGGACACTACCACGTGCGTGGAGACGAATATTTCGTGCAGGGACATTTCCCGGACTATCCTGTTGTTCCCGGCGTCATACTTTGCGAGATAATGGGCCAGTGCTGCTGCACTCTAATGCTTGAAGAACTGCCCGGTCGTTTAACATTTTATGCGGGGATGGATAAAGTGCGCTTCAAAAACCAAGTACGCCCCGGTGACAACATCGAGGTACGCGGTAAAATCACCGCCAAGCGAGGCCTTACATTCTTTGTCGATGCCGAGGCCAAGGTAGACGGCAAACTGTGCGCAAAAGGCAGCCTTATCTTTATGCTTGCCGACAAGAACTAATTGACACCGTTTCAATAAATAAGCAACTAGAATAAAAGGATTATGAAATTATTAGAAAATAAAACCGCTCTTATCACCGGTGCCTCGCGCGGCATCGGACGCAGCCACGCCCTGCTGTTTGCAGAGGAAGGCGCAAACATCATCTTTACCGACCTGAAAGCCAACGAGAACAGCGACTCACTGCTGGCCGAACTCCGAGCCAAAGGCGTGCGTGCCGATTTCCTGGCATCGAATGCCGCAGACAACGAGCAGGCCAACGATGTGGCCAAATGGGTTGCCGACAATTACGGACGCCTCGACATACTGGTCAACAACGCCGGCATCACCAAAGACCAGCTTATCCTGCGTATGAGCGTCGAGGACTGGAACCTCGTTATGGACGTCAACCTGCGCTCAGTGTTCAACTACACCAAGGCTTTCGCTCCTATGATGATGAAGCAGCGTGCCGGTTCGATCATCAACATAAGTTCTATCGTGGGCTTAAACGGCAATGCCGGCCAGTGCAACTACTCAGCATCCAAAGCTGGTATCATTGGCTTCACTCGCTCAATCGCCAAAGAGTTAGGTTCACGCAACATACGTTGCAACGCTGTGGCTCCCGGCTTCATTGAGACGCCTATGACTCAGCAGCTTCCTGAAGATGTGCGCAAAGACTGGATGACAAAGATTCCGCTGCGCCGCGGCGGTCTCGACACCGATGTCGCCCACGTATCGCTCTTCCTCGCCAGCGACATGGCTTCGTATGTCACCGGACAGGTCATCAGCTGTGACGGAGGCTTGGCCATCAACTGATTCATACAGAATAGTAATGAAATAAATAAGCATAAGAAATGAACGTTAAAGAATTAACAACCGAGCAATTAACCGAAGAAATCTGCGCCATTATTGAGGAGCGACTGGGCGTTGCCGCTGCCGACATCACACCCGAGAAAAACCTCATCAACGACCTGGGTGCAGACTCACTCGACAGCGTGGAACTGATTATGTCCATCGAACAGAAGTTCGACATCACCATTCCAGAAGAAGCTGCAGAGAACATCAAGACCGTAGGCGACATCATCAACTACGTCAAGGCTAATTGATTGTAAAACACGATAACTAAAGATACTATGTCATTCAAAATAGTAGTTTTGGCAAAACAGGTACCCGACACGCACAATGTCGGTGCCGATGCAATGAATGCGGACGGAACTGTGAACCGCGCCGCACTGCCTACAGTCTTCAACCCCGAAGACCTCAAGGCCCTCGAAATGGCACTGCGCGTCAAAGACCGTATGCAGGATGCCACCGTAACCGTTGTGACTATGGGCCCGCCGCGTGCCGCAGAGATCATCAAAGACGCTCGTTCGCGCGGTGCTGACGACGGCTTCGTTCTGAGCGATATGCGCTTTGCCGGTGCCGACACTCTGGCCACCTCCTATGCACTCTCGCAAGCCATCAAGCAATTGGGCAAGGTAGACCTTATCTTCGGTGGCCGCCAAGCCATCGACGGCGACACCGCCCAGGTGGGACCGCAGGTCGCTGAGAAGCTGGAGATACCGCAGATAACCTATGCTGAGGAGCTTATCGACGTCAACACCACGTCCATCACCATCCGTCGCCGTCTTGAGCGCGGCACCGAGTGTGTCAAAGCCACCCTTCCTGTGCTTGTCACTGTCACCTCGGCTGCAAACGACTGCCGTTTCCCAAACGCCCACCGTCTGTTGCGTCAGTCCAAGGACGAGACACGTCTTATCAATGCCGACAACATCGACGCCGATATGGAGCGACTCGGTCTGAAAGGCTCGCCAACAAAGGTGAAAAAGATTGAGAACGTGGTGCTTGCCCACAAAGAATCAGTGGTATTGCAGCCTACCGAAGAGGCCCTCAACGAGCTCTCTGCAACGCTCATAAAAGAACATATTTTGTAATTTTGAAAGCCGAACACAAATGAATAATGTATTAGTATATTGCGAGTTGTCGGAGAAAAACACCATTGCCGACATCAGCTTGGAGCTCTGCACCAAGGGGCGCCAGCTCGCCACCAAACTGGGATGCCGTCTCCAAGCGGCAGTGCTGGGCAGCAACGTCAAGGCCGCGGCCGAGTCGCTCTATCCTTACGGTGTTGACGACGTCTATCTGGCCGACGACAAACGTCTGTCGCCCTACCGCACCCTGCCTCACTTCGACGTACTTTCCAAACTCATACAAGACCAGCAGCCCGACATCGTACTCTTCGGTGCCTCGAGCGTAGGCCGCGACTTGGCACCGCGCATCGCATCGTTCCTGCGCTGCGGCCTTACTGCCGACTGCACATCGCTCGAAATCGGCTCGCATCAGGACGCCAAGGCCGGCAAGACCTATGACAACATCCTTCTGCAGATGCGTCCTGCTTTTGGCGGCAACATCATCGCCACCATCGTATGCCCCGAAACACGTCCGCAGATGGCAACCGTGCGCGAAGGCGTGATGAAGAAAGAAATCCTCGACCCCAACTACAAAGGCACCATCATCCCCGTTGCTGTCGACTCATCGCTTGACAAGGCCGACAAAGCAGTTGAAATACTCAGCCGCGAAATCGAAGAACAGAAGATCGACATCAAGGGAGCTCAAATTATCGTTGCCGGCGGCTACGGTATGGGCAGCAAAGAGAACTTCCAGCTGCTCCACCAGTTCGCCCACCTCATTGGCGGCAGCGTAGGAGCAACCCGTGCAGCAGTCGATGCAGGCTTTGCCGAAGGCGAGCGCCAGATTGGCCAAACCGGTGTCACCGTGCGCCCCAAGCTCTACATCGCCTGCGGCATCAGCGGCGCCGTCCAGCACCGCGCAGGTATGGAACAGAGTGCCAAGATCATCAGCATCAACACCGACCCCGAGGCTCCCATCAACGCCATCGCCGACTACACCATCATTGGCGACGTGATGACCGTCATACCACAATTTATGGCTTGTTACAAAAATAATCTGAAGTAGTTATGAATTTCTATACCGATAACGAAAATCTTTCATTCTACCTCCACCATCCTGAGATGGAACAGGTAGTCGCCGTCAAGGAAAAAGACTATGCCGAGGCCGGCAAACACCCTGAAGCCCCTGCCAATGCCGAAGAAGCCGTGTCGAACTACGACACCGTGATGAACCTCCTTGGCGAAATAGCCGGCGAAGTCATCGCTCCCAACGCAGAAGAGGTCGACCACGTTGGCCCGTCGCTCGTCGACGGTCACGTCAACTACGCCCCTGGCACACGCCGCAACCTCGACGCTCTTATCCAGTCGGGGCTCTACGGAATGACCCTCGAGCGCCAGTACAACGGTCTCAATTTTCCGCGCGTAGCCGCAGTTATGGCAGCCGAAATCATAGCCCGTGCCGACGTAGGTTTTGCCACCATCTGGGGCCTGCAGGACTGTGCCGACACCATACAGCAGTTTGCAAACGAAGAACTTAAGAACAAATATCTGCCTCGCATTTATGAAGGTGCCACCTGCTCGATGGACCTCACCGAGCCCGATGCCGGCAGCGACCTGCAGTCGGTGCGTCTCAAAGCCACCTACGACGAGGCCAACAAATGCTGGCGCCTCAACGGCGTAAAGCGTTTCATCACCAACGGCGATGCCGACCTTCACCTCGTCCTTGCACGCAGCGAAGAGGGCACCAACGACGGCCGAGGCCTCTCCTACTTTGTCTTCGACAAAGCTGACGGCGGAATGATCGTGCGCCGCATCGAGAACAAAATGGGCATCAAGGGTTCGCCCACTGCCGAGCTGCAATTTACCAATGCACCTTGCCAGATTGTCGGTGAACGCCGCTTAGGTCTTATCAAATATGTAATGTCGCTGATGAACGGTGCCCGCCTTGGAGTCGGCGCACAGTCCATTGGCCTCTGCGAGGCTGCCTGCCGCGAGGCTGAGGCCTACGCAGCCAGTCGCGAGCAGTTCGGACACACCATCGACAAATTCGTTGCCGTGCAAGACCTTCTCTATCAGATGCGCGCACGCACCGACGGCGCACGCAGCCTGATGTACGAGACTGCCCGCTACGTAGACCTGTCGGCATCGTCCAAACCCGCCTCGCGTGTGGCCGACATCCTTACGCCGCTCGTCAAACTCAATGCCAGCGAGTTCGCAAACCGTTGCGCCTACGACTGCATCCAGGTACACGGCGGCAGCGGATTTATGAAAGAATATGCCTGCGAACGTCTCTACCGCGACGCCCGTATCCTCTCTATCTACGAGGGTACCAGCCAGTTGCAGGTCGTGGCAGCAATGAAAGGCATCGCCAGCGGAGCCTATCTCAAGCAGATTGAGAGCTATGACGCCAAGGTCAGCGAAGGCGAGATGAACGATGAAATGAAACATTGCCAGGAAGTGCTGCGCAAAGCCACTGGCCTCTACAGCAAGCTCTATGAGCTCGCCGCATCCGAAGGCACCACCAGTGAACGCTTCGAACACAGCACCCGCGCCCTCACCGAGGTGCTCAGCAACATCATTATAGGCTATCTGCTGCTGCTCGACAGCCAGCGCGACGCACGCTTCCTCAAGTCCTGCAAGTACTTCGTCAAGGAAAGCATCGGCCAAGTCAGCCAGCACCTTGCCGAACTCGAGAACTGCTAATAAACTGCGGTTTAAACCCGCATTAACAAAGCGACTCATTGGCCTTCAGCCTATGAGTCGCTTTGTTTTTATAGCTTTAACTGTGGCTATTTCTTGACAAACTTGCGCACAATGTTCAGGTCATCAGCCTGGACGCGGACGAAGTAGGAGCCTTTCGGCAAACCTGACACATCCAGGTGAATGCTGTTCACCTCGCTGTTGCCACCGGCGACAGACGCCGTTTTGCAAACACGACCGCTTAGGTCTATAATCGCCACTTCGTATTTGCCAGCCATACCATCCGGCATCTGCAAATCGACACACAGCACATCCGAGGCGGGATTAGGATAGACATCCAAAGCCAGTGCCTGTTCGTCCAAAGTGTTGATACCCGATGTCGGCTGGAAATTGGCGGTATAAGTAACGTTTGTCGTGACCACCACTTGACGCGGGTTACTGCTGTTGCCATCGTTCCATCCTGCGAAAGTGTAGCCCGGGTTTGGTATAGCCTTGATTTCCACGGTATCCATATAGTGGTATGTTCCGCCGCCCTCTACGGTGCCGCCTTGCATCGGATTGGCATTCACTGTGACTGTCACCTCACGGCCCACGAATACCGCACGGACAACCGAAGCTTCGACCGGTTGGAAAGAGAAAACATAGACATCCTCCACGTCGCCGGTGTTGACCTGCACGTCGCCCATACGGTTCACATTGTTGACATACAAGGCCTCAAGGTGGTATTCAAACTTCTGGCAAGTAATGTAGATATTGACCGGATGCTCCGAATCCATTGCAAGCTGCTGCCCGCAGAGTGAATTGTTGTCTGAAGCAGACATACTTACAGTGCCCACCATATTACCTTCGCAGACAAACGACACAGGATACGTACTCGGTTGCTGCATCGTGATAGTGACATCGTCGATCTTCATCCAGTACATATCGGTCACCTCATAGTGACGGAATGCAATATAGACGTGCTGTCCGGCATAGCTGTCGAGATTGATGGTCTTCTGCGTCCAATCCACAGTGGTAACGTTGTATTGCTGCAGGAGAGTGAAGTCCGACGGATTCATACCGGTAGTGGAAATATACACGCCATAGTGCTCGGCAAAATAGTTCTGGTCCACAGCTCCGACAAAGAAGGAGAGCGTAAAGCCATTGCCCTGAGGCAGATATATCTGCGGCGAGATAAGCCAGTTATCGGGTTCAAGCACTCCGGGGCCGTTGATATACGAAGCCGAGCTGATACATCCCGAGCCCGTGTGGGCCTGTTCGGACGTCGAGAAGACCAACGGGTCCCACGAGTAGCCGTCGCCATCGGCATCAAGTATCGTCCAGCAGGCAATGGGGTCGGTGCTCTCAAAACCCATCGTGTAGGGGAAAGCAGTGACCTCGGGGCAGTCGAAGACATTGAGATGCACCGTGTCGCTCGAGCTGCCGTTGGCGTTAGAGGCAGTGGCAATAACATTATAAGAGCCTGGAGTGTTCCAAGTGGCGGTAGCCGTATTGCCTGTAGCCGTCGACGGAGTGCCTCCGTTGAGCTGCCAAGTCACGTTGGCGCCCGTGCTTGCGATGGCAGTAAAGGTTAGCTGTTGGCCTACAGCGGCCGCAGTAGGACCGCTGGCTATTATCGAAGGTGCTGCATTGGCCGATGTGTGAGTCACACATTTGATAAGCCACGAATAGTTCTGCGGCAGGCCCAAATCGGTTGTAGCGTGAACCCACGAATTGCCGTCGGTCGAAAGGAAATTGCTGTTGGGGTCACCGACATAGGCACAGGCCGCTGCAGGATACAGCACATCAGTGTTTGAAGCAATAACCCATAGGTTTTGGCCGGAAACAATGGCTGCAGGGTTTGTAAACGCAAGATTGACCCACCCTCCGGCCATAGCGGAATTGATGTTGTACGTCTGAGTGCGGAGCTGCGTTTGTGGTGCCGTAGTGCCGCCTTGATAAAGCGAGATGGTGTAGGTGCCAGTGTCAGCCGCCGCGACATATAGCAGAACGCTCAACACCGAATCGTGTCCATTCAGCTGGGCGGCAGGCAGCATAATACCCCAATAGACAGTTGTTGTCGTGTTGTTCACACCAATACGCGTAGCTAACGCGCTATTGCCGCAATACGAAAGCGTGTCGCCAACATCGGCAACCGCTCTTCCCGACACAAGAAACGTCAGGCAAAACAAAAGAAATAACGATTTTTTCATAGCTCTAAAGATTTGGATTTCAAGATGCAAAATTACGAGTTTTTTTCAAATCCACCAAATTTTCTGGGAATTTTTTCATAATTTTTCATAAATTCACCTTCTTGTAAGGGTCTCAGTCGATGCTCCAGCGACACAAAAAGCAACAATTCTCAACCATAAAAACTAAGGCAATCGACCACAATACGCTACAAGTTTTCACACAATCCTGTCGGCTCAAAAACTTTTCATCCAAAACAAATGAACCGCAAGAGTAGAATGTTACTATACTCTACAGCCCCTATGCCAGAACACTCGTGCATACCCTTCCTACGCTCCTTCTCCAATCCGACTTTTTGATAAATTCTAACCAAAAACCTATTAAAGTTTACTGAAGTGAAATTTGGTAAAACTTTGGTAAGAATTTGAGTAAACTTTGGTAGGAATTTGGTATATGGAAATCAGCAAGTTAAAAAATGGCATTTTTAGCCCTTTTCCAGCGTTTTTAAACTTTTTTGAAAACGCCAGAACAAAATGATTGACAAGCCATTAGGCTCAAAAATCAAAAATTTAGCAAAAAGTCGGATTTCAGACCCTGTTCCGTTCTTCATCAAGCTCAAATATATTCTACTTGCAACATATCAAAAGTTGTTGTTGCTTTTTGAGGTATTTCAACACGTTAAAAGTATGCATTTCCATTTTTTCATAAATTTTTCAACATTTTTTTGTTAATTTAAAAATATGTTGTATCTTTGCCTTGCTATTTTGTGCAAGGGATGCACTGCACATAACTCTTTTAGATTACTGACACATAGAGAGTTGGTGTTTTCGTCTACCTCATAGAAAATTGGTGCAGAGAGGTTTCGTTTCGCAATTCAAAATAGTGTTTTTATTAAAAAAGGACGTATACTACGTTCATCTTTTGACGGTTCGAATCTGGCAAATTCACAAAAGAAGTCGAAGATGGCAACGTGACGTCTATGTATATCTCAAATCCATTCCACGCATCAAGCCATCTTCTAATGGGCCCAGCGGGGGTGGTAGGTATGCGTGGGCTTTGGCGTTGCTCGTTTCAACTTCTTGGGCAAGCCAGAGCCTCGAACCGTGGGGACGAGTAACAAAGATTCCCACGTTCTTTTTATCTGGAGTACAAATATATTATTTATGTGACCAATGTGGGAATCTGTTGGCCAGACAATTACACCATATCACTATGAGATGTAAAAATTGCGGTTGGCCGAACCAGCCAGGAGAAACACACTGTGTGAAATGCCACGCCCCGTTGGAAATGGGCAATGATGGCACCGTTGTCGAGAACTATCCTCAACCAAGAGGAGCGGAACCTAACCTGAAAAAAACCGTGCTGGATGCCAGTCCATTGATGGGGGCTGCAGCCCCGTCGCCCGCGATGGAGATGCCCCAAGGTAACAGCTGTCCGCAATGTGGCTTTCCATTGCGTCCTGGTTCGGATCATTGTCCCAAGTGCGGTGCTCCCGTCGGTGCTCCTGCCCCCACTCCAGAGAGAGGCACTGTAATCAATCCGTCCGTCGAAGAGCCCAAGCCTGTCACGTCTGGAGCCAAGTTTAAAAACTTCAAGCCTGGCAGTGGTACCGTGAACCCATATCTCGACGGCTTTGAGGCCGAGTTGACCGCATTCCTGCAACCAGTGAAGAGAAGCAGCGAAAAGAAGGCTCTTGAGAACATCGAGGTGGAAGGCGAAGAGTTTATGCTCAAACGCGATAACACCGACCCCGGCAATGTCACCATCGCCACTGGTACCCAGGCGGTAATTACCCGCGAGGGCGACAAGTGGTTCATAACCGACAAGTCTGACACCCACACAACTTTTGTCCTTGCCAGCGACAAAACGCCCCTTGAGGACGGCTCTTTGATATTGCTTGGCAACCGTCTGTTTGAATTCCATATCCAGTAAACCAAAACCCATATCCAATGGAACAGTTGGCTGACAGGTGTTTCTTGTCTCCCGGCGACTGGATTGGCAGAGACTACTGTATTGAGCAGAAGATAGGCACGGGAGCTTTTGGCGATGTTTACAAAGCTGTCGACAGGCAGGGCGTAAAGGTTGCCATTAAGTTGCTGCGCCTATGGGAGGTTGATCCCGCTATTCGCTCCGGACTTGTGAGCCGGTTTGATATGGAATATGAAACCGGCCGCATCAGCAGTCCTTACCTTGTCCACTCGCTGGGCCACGGCCTTATAAAAGGTAATCCATATATAATTATGGAGTTCTGTGGTCGTGGCGATGTGCAACATCTGTACAACAAAGGCAACCTCGACGTGTCTGTTGTCGCGGCGCACACCCTGATGGGGTTGGATGCGCTCCACCAGCACGGCAAGGTGCATCGCGACCTGAAACCCGAGAATGTCCTGCTGAAGGACAGTGACGAGTTTGCCCTGACCGACTTCGGCATCAGCGGCGACCGCAACAAGCGAATGACCGAGTTGAACATCATCGGCAAGCCGAGACAGATTTTCGGCACATACGCTTATATGCCACCCGAGCAACTGA
>JAEEGF011521471.1_pt1 | contig 11314 bp, 13 predicted proteins | sample 9134171 | NCBI WGS metagenome assembly JAEEGF01 (sample SAMN16246542, study PRJNA631951) | gut metagenome | biome: gut microbiome; feature: rumen; material: AP-attached | host: Bos | place: Iran: Karaj | collected 2018-10
ATAGTGGTCGGTGAGGTCAGGGGTGATGAGTGTGTTGATATGCTTCAGGCTATGAATACCGGCCATATGGCAATGTCGACAGGACATGCCAACAGTGCGGAGGATATGCTCTCAAGAATTGAGACCATGGTACTTATGGGAATGGAGATCCCTCTGCCGGCGGTAAGAGGCCAGATCGCTTCCGGAATAGATATTGTGGTTCACCTTGGAAGGTTAAGGGACAGGACCAGAAAGGTGCTTGAGATATGTGAAATTGAAAAGGAACTTGATCCCAAGACGGGGAGGATAAGGGTCAACACATTGTTTGAGTTTGAAGAAGAGGGAGAAGATGCCCGTGGAAAGATTGTTGGGAAATGGAGGAAAGCAGGTGAACTTAAAGCAACTGAAAAGCTTATGGCAGCAGGCCTTAGCTTACCCCAGAGGGATAGATGACATACCTATCGTTCTTCAGGGAGTATTGATAGCGCTCTCTTTCGGAAGGCTTTTCTATGATTCCTGGATTGCGGTGGCAGCTCTTTTGCCGGTGATAATTCCCTGGTACGTGTATCAGAAAAAGCGTCAGGTCGAGAGGAATACAAGGCTTATAGGAATACAGTTCAGGGATGCGATAAGCTCGGTGCTGACAAGTTTAAAGGCGGGATATTCTCCTGAGAATGCTTTCCTGGAAGCACATCATGACATGGAACTTCTATATGGGAAAAAGAGCCTTATCTGCGCAGCGCTGTCTAAGATCGGCAAGGGGATTAAAAACAATATTCCTTTGGAAAAGCTGATATACAGACTTGGAAAGGAATCGGGAAACACCGATATACAGGATTTTGCAGAGGTTTTTGCTGTGGCAAAGAGAAGCGGAGGAAACATGACCCAGATCATTGCCAGGACCATAACTGTCATCTCACAGAAGATGGATGTGGAAAAAGAAATCGACGTGCTTATCAGCGCAAAGAGAATGGAAGCAAGGATCATGAATCTGGTACCTTTTTTCATTATCTTCTATATAAGTCTTACAAGCCCCGGCTTTTTTGATCCGCTATATCACAATCTGTTCGGGATTGTAGTGATGACAGTGTGCATGGCTTTCTATGTGGTCTCCTATTTTATGTCGGAAAGGATAGTAAACATCAATGTATAAGTTTTCATTTTTATATCTTATCTTTCCGCTTGCGATGGTAGTGCTTTGGGGGCTGTCAAAGAATCTTGAGCTCCCTCCGGGAATCGAGGATACCGGGATCAGCAGGGCTTTTCTCAGGATTGCGCTGTACATTTACAAGAACATCAGAGGAAGGATCAGGACTTTTTCTTCGGAGAAGATAAGAATGTATCTGGGAACTCTGGAGCAGAGGAAAGATCTGGACAATGCAGAGACGGAATATTTTATCAGAAAGATAAGCGTAGTTCTTATGATGGCAAGTGCGGGATGTTTTCTTGCATTCATGATGGCAGTGGGTGCCGGTCACAGTTCAAAGCTCGGAGAGGGAGATGTGATAACAAGAAATTCTTTTGGTGAGAAGGATTACAGGGTTAACCTGGTAGCCACGGATGAAGCCGGAAACGAGATCGGTCAGTATACTCTGCCTGTTACGACAAGGGAGTACACAGATGAGGAAGCTCAGGCTCTGTTCGAAGAAGCGGCAGCTGCGCTGGAGAAAATCGTGCTAAAGGAAAACAGCAGCTTTGACGATGTCAGCAGCGACCTTGATCTGGCAGAGAGGATACCGGACTATCCTTTTGATATCAGCTGGAGGAGCGACAACTATGATGTTCTTCATTTTGACGGAGAGCTTATTGAGGAGATGATCCCTGAAGAAGGGGTGCTGGTGAATCTTACGGCTACCTACAGTTATAAAGATCTCAGGTGGCAGCAGGACTTTTGTGCTCAGATAAGACCACGGACCCTCACGCCTTCAGAGAGAGCTTTTAAGGAGATAAAAGAGCTTTTGACAAAAGCCGATGAGAGCTCCAAAGAAGAGCAGGAGATCAGCCTTCCGGAGAGCTACGGACAGAGGAAGATCAGGTGGTCGGAGAAAGTAACAGACAACAGTATGCTGCTACTTATGCTGACACTAATAGGTAGCGCCGCTTCCTACGTCCTTAAGGACAAGGAGCTTAAGAAGGCTATGGAGGAGAGAAGCGCTCAGATGCTGGGAGATTATCCTCAGTTTGTATCACAGATCGTGCTCTATATGGGAGCCGGAATGACAATGAGGAACATCTTTGAAAAGCTGGGAAGCGGATATGTCCGGAAGAAAAACAATACAGGCGAGAAGAAATACCTTTATGAAGAAGTGCTAAGGGCAGGAAGAGAAATGGCGGCAGGTACATCAGAAGGCAGTGTATATGAGCACTTTGGCCTGCGATGCAGCGGGCAGCAGTACACAAGGCTTACGACTCTTCTGTCCCAGAATCTCAGGAAAGGTAACAGCGAGCTTTTGATACTTTTGCAGGAGGAGTCCAAAAAGGCTTTTGACGAGAGGATGGACAGAGTCCGCAAAGCTGGAGAGGAAGCGGGAACAAAGCTTCTTCTTCCAATGATAATAATGCTGGTGATAGTAATGATCGTGATCATGATACCGGCGTATATGGCGTTTTGATCAGAAATAAAAACAACAAGGGAGGAAAAATAAATGATTGAAGCAGTAAAGAATATTGGAAAGAAAGTTGCCGGAGGCGTAAAGAAATTCTGGAATGACGAAAACGGTATGGGTACAGTCGAGGTAATTCTCATCATCGTTGTACTTATTGGACTTGTTATCGTATTCAAGGAACAGATTTCAGGAATTGTTGAGGATGTCTTTAAGACAATCAGACAGGAAACCCGTGTTATCACGAACTAAGGGTTATGTGACAGTATATCTGTCGCTGTCCATAACGATAATACTTTCACTCATCCTGGTCCTTTTTCAAGGGGCCAGGATAGGGGCAGTAAAAATGAAGACAGAATGTGTAGCGGATATTTCCATGAACTCGGTGCTTGCCGAGTACAGTCGCGCCCTGTATGAACAGTATGGGCTTCTTATGGTGGACACCTCTTATGGCGGTGAGAATCCTTCAATAATCAATACTCAGGAGCACTTGCGATACTATGCCCAGAAGAATTTCAGCAGGACAGCCGTGAGCAGAGTGACCAACAATCAGACTATTTTTTCTATGTACTGCGGAGACGTAAGTATTACCGGAAGCTCTTTTGCACTGGACAACAAAGGAGCGGTACTGAACAGGCAGATAATTTCCTATATGGGAGCTGAGCCTGTTGAAGGACTGCTTGCCGATGTTGAGAACAATGCAAGGCTGATTCAGGAAAATGCTCTCGATACTACGGACGTGGGGGCCATGGCCGCAGAGAATCAGGAAGCTATCGATGCAATCGATCTTCCTCCGATCATCAACGAATACGGTGAAGAGGAGGAGGCAAGTCTTGCTAATCCTGCGGACATTGTGAATTCACAAAGAGGCATCGGAGCATTAAATCTTGCCATCAGGGATAAATCCACAATCTCAAAAGCAACGGTGGATGTTAACCAATATGCGTCTCACAGACATCTAAATAAGGGAACGGGGCTAAATGATGGTGAAGAAATTTCTCCGACAGAGAGGCTTCTTCTTGAGCAGTATTACTACGAAAAGTGCTCAAGGTACGGTGCAGAGCTTGAAAAATCTCTTTTGAAATATCAGCTTGAGTACATGATCTATGGGCAGCACAGCGACTGGGGAAATCTGGAGAGAATGGCTGAAAACCTTCTTTTCTGGAGAGAGGCCTCAAATATGCTCTATCTGTTCAGCTGCGACGCAAAATGTGCGGAAGCGGAGCTGATCGCAGAGGTTGTTACGGCGATATTCTGTATTCCGGAGCTTGTGGAACTGGTGAAGTACTCGCTTCTTTTTGCCTGGACTTTTGCTGAGACGGTCTCGGATCTGAATATTCTCTTTAGCGGAGGGAGAGTTCCTCTTTTTAAGAGCGACGCGACATGGAGGCTCAGCCTTGAAAACATGTTTGGCTTCAGGGACTTTCTGAACGGAGGAGATCTGGGCGAGGGTATGTATTACGAGGATTACGTCAGAGCCAGACTTTTTATGGTGGATCTTCCGACAAAGACTCTTCGCCTTGCGGACATAATTGAGATGGATGTGCGAAAGACTGCAGGAAATGCAGCGTTTAAGCTCGACCACTGTCTTGATACTTTCTGCGCTGAGATCCAGGTGAGAACAAGGTACGGATACGACTGCAAGATAGAAAGGATTTACGGATATGAGATGTAAGAGGAAAAAGCTGCAGGGATCCATGACTGTGGAAGCGTCTATAGCACTGCCGCTGTTTATTTTCTTCTTTGTGAACATAATGACCATGTTCAATATAGTAAAGGTGCAGTCGGATATGGAGGCTGCTCTTCATCAGACAGGAAGTGAGATGTCCCTTATGGCATTTGACCTGCGTTTTGGTGAGATGAGTCTTTTGGGTGAAGGGCGCGGGAGTCTGGATACACTGGCCGGGGCAGCAGGCATCCTTTATGCCAGAGAACAGGTCAGGCAATACCTGGGAGACGGCATAAACAAGAGCTGCGTAACGGATGGCTTTGACGGCATGACATTTATTCAGTCAAAGGTCCTGCTCGGGAATGACATCATTGACCTTGTTGTGGATTATAAGGTTCACCCAATGATCTCGATGATAGGGTTTGATGAATTTGGCGTGGAGTCAAGATATTACGGACATGCATGGACAGGATACGACATCTCATCAGGTCTTGAAGTTGAGGACCTTGATGAGGAGATGGTCTATGTGACTGAGCACGGAGAGGTCTATCACAGAAGCGTCGACTGCGAGCATCTCCACCTCAGGGTGCAGAGCGTAAAGTTTGAGGATCTTTCTCATCTTCGAAACAACGACAGAAAGAAATACTATGCCTGCGAGTACTGTGGCGGAAATATCGGTGGCGGGAATGTTTTTATAACAGGATACGGTGAGAAGTACCACAGCAGCATAAATTGCGTGGGCTTAAAAAGAAAAATCTATACGATACCAATTTCTGAAGTGGGCGGGCGAAGACCGTGCAGTTCCTGCGGATGATGTAAAAATAAGGAGTTTAATGTGTTTTTTGGAATAGGTGTTTTGCTGATAATGATAATTTCTTCAATTGGTGATATCAGGAGCAGAGAAGTGCTTTTGTGGGAAATACTTGGGTGCCTCGGGATGTCTTTTGCCAGGGTGGCGCTGAGTATATACGGGAACAGTTTCGATGCTTCAGATATCCTTATGTCCCTGATGCCCGGCGCATTCCTTTTGCTCCTTGCTTATGTGAGCGGACATGGTGTGGGCTACGGAGACGGGCTTTTGCTGATAGCTGCCGGACCTGCACTGGGTTCAAACATCACCGTTATGGGAATGATCGCAGGAATCTTTGCCTGCGGAATCGTATCAGGACTTTTACTGGTATTTAAAAAAGTCGGAAGAAAGGCCAGAATGCCCTTTGTTCCGTTCATGACTTTAGGACTGGGGGTGATGATGCTTGCGCAGGTTTAAAGGTTACATGACACTGGAGGCCTCTTTTATCGTGCCCATGATCATCTGTGTTTTTGCGCTGCTGATCTACTTTTCATACTATCTCTACGGAAGATGCATTCTTTCTCAGGACTCATATATTCTGGCATTTAGAGCCAGTATTGCCGATGAGGAAACGTATGGATCTGCGGCGGATTATGTGAGCAGCAAAGCGTCTTTGGTAGCAGGTAAAAAATATTTCGGCAGCTCTTTTCCCGGATTTGAAACCACTGCCGACGGAAAAAAGATAAGGGTTCATGGACACTCTGAGGCAAAGCATTCAGCCATGGGCAGGTATTTCCTTAAGCCGCAGAGCGGATGGGAATATGAGGCTGCCGGCAGAGCCGAAAGATTTGAGTACGTTAAGCACATCAGAAGGCTTACAAGGCTGCGTGATATAGGAAAAGAGATTATGGATAACATAGGAGAAGATTGATGGAGTACAAGTATTACAGAGAATTAAAACACAACTATCTTGTTTTTGAGGACAAGAGCGCGGCGAAAGAGAGCAGATATCAGTATAAGATTGCACAGAGCGGAAGAATCAGGGGATTAGTGCCTTGTGCCGAGCGAAATATAAACGGCGAGAAATATTTCTATTATGAGATAAATTCGATGCAGACCATAAGGGACAGATTTTCTTCAAATAAGATGAATGCCGATCAGCTAAAAAAGCTTCTTGGTGATATAAAGGAAGTTCTGGAGGGGTTATCGGAGTTTCTTCTGGGTGAAGAGGGAGTTGTCTTTAACTGCGGAAGCATATACACAGATCTTTCCAGCGGGGATTACAGGTTTATCTACTGTCCGTTCTTTGATGAGCAAAAGAGCTTTTCGGAGTTTACAATGGAGCTTCTGGAGCTGGTTGATGAAAAGGATGAGCAGGCAACGGAGCTGGTATACAGGCTCTGCGAGCAGAGTGCAGCCTTGGGAGATTTTACCTACGAAACCATAGAGAAAACCTTGGGGGAAGTTCCAACTGAGAACAGGGACAGATGCTATGAAGAGAAGAGAGTTGAAGCTCTGCCTGAGAATTTTAATGAACCTGATGAAGATTACAGCGATGTTTATGACGAGTTTGAGGAAGAAGAGGAAAGAGGCCGGCTAAAGTCTGCCGGAAGGAGACTTGGCGGAAAACTTCAGCTTCTCTTTTCCCTGATGTTCTTCTGCGTGGTTGGAGCAATGGTTTATATAAGGATGAATTATGTTCTATCGAGCGAGGAAAATATGCTTTCAATTCTCGTAATGCTTGTATCCGTTATAACCGGAGTTGTGGCAATGGCGGGAGGCTTTAAGGAACTTAGGAAAACCGGGACGGACGTTGAAAAAAGAGCGAAAAAGACAAGTGAACTTGATGAAGATGAGATGTATCCCGAGCAGATCGATTGCGGCGATGAAGATGACGGGTTTGGATACGATGACGACTATGCATACCAAAGTCCTGTAAGAGGCGAAAGCTCTTTTGCCGGAAATAGAATTGAATGCGGAGAGACGGTTGTGCTTGATGAGGTGAAAAGCGACGGTATTGCACTCTTTAGCAGAAATCTTGACAAGACTGTCAGGATTGCACTGGACAGGCTTCCGCTGACTGTAGGAAAGATGGAAGGATGTGTTGACAAGGTTCTCGGAGACATGAGCATATCAAGAATGCACTGCAAATTTATAAATGACGGTGGCAGGATCGCTATCATCGATCTGGGCTCCACAAACGGATCATACAGGAACGGTTTAAAACTTGCTCCGCAGCAAAAGACATATATCGAAGAAGGAGACGAGATCAGGCTCGGCAGAGTTTGTTTTGATTGCAGATAAATAGGAGATTGTGTGATATAATACGATTAACTAGCGGAGGGGAGTTCATGAAGGTAAATATCTATTACGGCGGACGCGGGATCATCGATGATCCGACGCTTTTCGTTATCTCACAGATCACAGCGGTTTTACAGGAACTGAATGTAAAAGTGCAGCAGTACAATCTCTATGAACAGAGAAATGGCATCACAGCACTGCCCAATACCCTCAAGGATGCGGACGGAATTATTCTGGCGTCTACAGTTGAGTGGTACGGGATCGGCGGATATATGATGCAGTTTCTTGATGCCTGCTGGCTCTACGGCGACAAGGATAAGATCAAGACTATCTATATGGCGCCTGTTGTTATGAGTACGACTCACGGCGAGAGAGAAGGCATGATGAGCCTTGCGGCTGCGTGGGAGATGCTTGGAGGACTTCCTTGCGACGGAATGTGCGGTTATATAGCAGACACCACTAAACTTGAGAACAGCTCTGAGTATGCCAAGATAATAGATAAGAAGGCAGAGAATATCTACAGGACCATCAACCAGAAAATGCCGGTTTTCCCTGCAAGCAATCAGGCGGTCATCAATAAGGTCGGTGTTGCCAAGAGCATAGATCTCACGCCTCAGGAATCCGAGCAGCTTTCAGAGTATGCTTCGGATGACAAGTATGTTCGCAAGCAAAAAGAAGACCTTCAGGAGCTTGCCAGCATATTCAGGGACAAGATGGGACAGGAAGACAGCCTTGGAAGTTCCGAGGAATATGTAAAGACACTGAACAAGAAATTCACTCCTGTTGCAGGAGTTGCGGCTAAGTATAAGATTAACTTTTCCGATAACAGCAAGTTAAAACCTATCATAATAGATGTAGATAACAGTAAATGTGAATGTCGCGCCGGGGACGAGGAGGGCGCAGACGTTGTACTTACTTCCGATCAGAGAACATTTGAGGATATCCTGGGCGGAAGACTTAGCTTCCAGAGAGCCTTCATGGCAGGAAACATCAAGATGAAGGGTGATTTCAAGCTTCTTAGGAGCATGGACCAGTTCTTTGATCTTATGGCAGATTAAGTTGGGGAAGATTTAGATGCAGGATACATATGTCTCCGAAGGGGACTATTGGCAAAGACAGGAGCAGATCTACAAGCGCTCTTATATTACTCTCGCATTGCTGGCCATTAACGTGGTCATCTTTGTGCTGAGTAACCTGGCGTTTGGATGGATGTACGAAAAAGGAGCCATGATAACTGAAGTTGTCTTGCGGGACGGTCAGTATTACAGGCTCTTTACAGCTATGTTCTTACACGCTGATCTTCAGCACCTTATCAACAACATGCTCATGCTTGTTCTGGGTGGTGCCATTGTTGAGAATTACACGGGGCATGCGTTCTACTTTTTCCTTTATGTGTTGTCGGGACTTTTTGGCAACATGATATCCATGGCTTATGAAATCAAAAACGGACTGAGCTGGGTCTCAGTTGGGGCAAGCGGCGCCATTATGGGGCTGGTTGGCTTTGTGGTCGTATGGATTTTGGTTAACAGAAAGACCTTTGTCAGGAGCAGGAATCTGATGATCAGGCTGATTCTCCTTGGAATTTTCGTTATCGAGGCCTGCTTTTTCCAAAGAGGTGCAAACATCGCAGCTCACACCGGAGGTTTTGCTACCGGGGCTGTTTTGGGTGTTATCAATATTATTATGTTAAAAAACAATAAGAATATGGAGGGACTTGCTTAATGGAAAACTGTATCTTTTGTAAAATTGCAGCGGGAGAGATCCCGTCAAATACTATATATGAGGATGATTCCTTCAGGGTAATACTTGATCTGGGCCCTGCAACCAAGGGACACGCGCTGGTACTTCCCAAGAACCACTATGCGGATCTTTTTGAGATACCTGAGGACGTGCTTGCTGATGCGGCCAAGGTTGCCAAGAAGGTGGCCGGAACAATGAAAGATAAGCTTTCCTGCGATGGCCTTAACCTCGTACAGAATAACGGGGAGACTGCAGGACAGACAGTTATGCACTTCCATCTTCATATTATTCCAAGATACAAGGATGACGGACAGCATATTTTATGGAAGCCAACCAGCCCTTCAGCTGAGGAGCTTGCAGCAATTAAGGATACTATTGTGGGAGCTTGATCAGGAGAAGATATGCGGGAAATACAGGTTTCACAGATTACAGATACAGTTAAAGAGCTTTGCATAAATGCTAATCATTTCCTGTCTCAGGATATGGAAGATGCTCTTATAAGAGCGCAGGAAGCCGAGGAATCTGAACTTGGCAGGAAGATCTTTGGGCAGCTTCGGGAGAATCTGGATATTGCCGGAAAAGACATGATACCAATCTGTCAGGATACCGGAATGGCGGTGCTGTTTGTTAAGGTGGGACAGGATGTTCACTTTGTGGGCGGAGACCTGACCGATGCCATCAATGAAGGCGTAAGGAGAGGATACACTGAAGGCTTCCTTCGTAAATCCGTTGTATCGGATCCTCTTATAAGAAAGAACACCGGAGATAACACTCCTGCCATTATCCATTATGAGATAGTGCCCGGGGACAAGGTTGAGATAACCTGCGCACCCAAAGGCTTTGGAAGTGAGAATATGAGCAGGGTATTCATGCTCAAGCCTGCCGATGGGGAAGAGGGCGTCAAGAACGCCATAGTTCAGGCTGTTATGGACGCGGGTCCCAATGCGTGTCCGCCTATGGTAATCGGAGTCGGTATAGGTGGTACCTTTGAGAAGTGCGCAATCATGGCCAAGCAGGCTCTCACCAGAAAAGCGGGAGAGCACTCGGATATCCCATATATTGCCGATATGGAAAAAGAGGTTCTTGACAGGATAAATGCCAGTGGAATCGGTCCTGCCGGACTCGGAGGAAGGATAACCGCTCTTGCGGTAAATATAAACACCTACGCAACTCACATTGCAGGACTTCCTGTTGCGGTAAATATATGCTGCCATGTTAACAGGCATGCTTTTGCAACAATCTGATTTGCTTTAAATGAGATTCTTCTATAAAAGAAAGAACACGTTGTTTTAAGGGGATTTAAGAATGGACAGAGAATTACAGGCTCCAATCGATCCGTCGGTGGTAAAAGAGCTGAAAGCCGGCGATATGGTATACATTACCGGAACCATATATACAGCAAGAGATGCAGCGCATAAGAGAATGGATGAAGCCTTGTCTGATAACAAGGAGCTTCCGTTTGATATAAGAGGAAATCTCATATATTATATGGGGCCATCACCTGCAAGGGAAGGTAGGCCCATAGGATCTGCCGGTCCCACAACTGCAAGCCGTATGGATAAGTATGCGCCAAAGCTTCTTGACCTTGGACTTGGCGGAATGATAGGCAAGGGAAAGAGAAGTAAGGAAGTGATAGATGCCATGGTAAGGAACGGCGCTGTATACTTTGCTGCTATTGGCGGAGCCGGAGCTTTATTGTCAAAGGCAATTACATCTTCCGAAGTGATCGCATATGATGATCTTGGGACAGAGGCCATACGCAGGCTTACTGTAGAGAGATTTCCTGCGATAGTAGTTATAGACTCCAACGGAAACAATCTCTATGAGACTGCAGGTGCGGCTTACAGGAAGGAATAAGAATAAAACAATTGACAAAGGTGGTACGTCTTTGTATAATTACTTTTGCGTCTTATGTATTAGAGGACGCAGTTGAACTCACATATTGGTAGTGGGATTCAGGCATGGAGAAATACTCAAGTGGCTGAAGAGGCGCCCCTGCTAAGGGTGTAGGTCGTTTACGCGGCGCGCGGGTTCAAATCCCGCTTTCTCCGTTTAGCAAAGAAATGGAAGTCCGGTGAGGGCTTCCTTTTTTATTTCTGTTTTGAGCAGGTGATCATTCCTTTTTGGAAGATCAACCTGAGGGTGGTTTTATATGACCACTATAAATAGAAAGAAACCGTTCTTTAAAGTACAACATTTTGTGGTAAATAAGATTAATAAAAATTTCCAAAA
>JAEEGF010235121.1_pt1 | contig 11313 bp, 10 predicted proteins | sample 9134171 | NCBI WGS metagenome assembly JAEEGF01 (sample SAMN16246542, study PRJNA631951) | gut metagenome | biome: gut microbiome; feature: rumen; material: AP-attached | host: Bos | place: Iran: Karaj | collected 2018-10
AACGATCCTCCCTCAAGGGGCACGTTCAGCGGAAGGACTCTGGACACAAGCCGTAAGAGCATGGTCCAGGCTGTCCTTGAGGGCGTTGCATTCGCCATCCGTGACTCGGTGGAGGTCGCGAGAAGCCTCGGCATAGAGATAAAGAGGTCCCGCATCTGCGGAGGCGGTGCGAAGAGCGGCCTCTGGAAGACCATCTTCGCCAATGTGCTGGGAATACCGCTGGACATGGTCAAGACGGAGCAGGGGCCGGGCTTCGGAGCCGTGATGCTTGCTATGGTCGGATGCGGCCTGTATCCGGATGTCCAGAGCGCAGTCTCCGATCTGGTGAGCACTGCCTCGACGGTAGAGCCGGAGGATGATCTTGTCCTCCGGTATGAGGACCGATACCGGAGATTCAGGCAGATTTACCCCGCCATGAAGGAGCTTTTCAGGAATTTGGAGTAGGTGCCTTCAGTTTGTACAACGCCTGATTGAACTTGAGGCGTAATTGTTTGGACAGACACAAGTACAGTTTGTTGCCGAAATGAACAAATTGGCCTCCGGGAGAGATCCCGGGGGTCATTTTTTATAAAAAACAGACAGTTTTATTTTGACGGAAAAAACAATACTGTCATATGACAATCTTGCTCTGTAAAATATGACAATATTGTTCTATTTCTTTCTATATAAGAATTTATGAAAAAAAATGTTGCGTTTTTGGAAAAGCCGTGTAACACTGTAAACGAAAAGAATTGGAGAGAGTTCTGAATGAGTGAGATTGAGGTAATTCAATATAATAAGATTGAGGGGATGACGGCATTCTTCAACAATGTCGCATACCGGTCCGCCCATCTGCACTCTGAGTGGGAGCTTGTCTGGGTTATCGAGAACTCCATGGGGATAATATGTGACGGAACCTCCTTTATTGCTCACGAGGGTGAGCTTGTGCTTTTCTCCCCCTCACTTGTCCATGAGTTCAAGAAGATAGACAAGAGCTGCACTTTCATGTGTCTCCAGGTTTCTCCTCGTTTTCTGGGATTGTCGAGCCGGCTGGTCTCCGGAAGCGTGCATCCTGCGGATTATCTTTCTTCGGATGAGATCTCGAAGATAAGGTGCGGGCTCTATAAGATGATGAAGAGATATATAGGTCAGGACGATCTCTTCCAGCCCTATTGCAAGGGCCAGTGCTCGCTGCTGATGTACATGATCCTGTCAAAGATGCCGCTTACGACAATCTCAGACGAGGAGAGCTCCTCACGCAACAAGAAGAACGAGCGCCTTGGGAGGCTGATCAGCTTCGTGGACGCCAACTACATGCACAAGGTCAGGCTCTATGAGTTCGCTCAGTCAGAGGGTGTGACGCTTTGCTACATGTCACATTTCATCCAGGCCACGCTGGGGCAGAGCTTCCAGGATTACCTGAACACTGTCAGGTTCAACCACGCCTGCTCAATGATTGCACGCGGCAACCGCAAGATGTCAGACATCTACAAGTCCTGCGGGTTCTCCGACTACAAGTATTTCGTGAAGACCTTCCAGGAGAAGTGCGGAAAGACTCCGGACGAGTACTCCAAGGTCCTGGCCGCCGACATGCCCAGGATCATGAGCAGCTCTGTCTCGAGCGTGCTGGGCACGGAGGAGAAGATATTCGACATCGAGCAGAGCCAGGACCTCCTTGCCAAGCTCGGGGAGTCAAGGAGGAAGGTATGCTGATCCAGTCCGTATATGACAGCTCCTTCAGGGAGTACGGAAAGGTCCTAGAGGGCTTTGACAACACCTGCCTCATCAGAAGGATGTCTGAGATCCCGATGCCGGATAGCGGCACCGCATACAGACCGTCGATTGATAGCCTGGAACAGGATCGATCCTTCTCTATTTATAGGGATCACGGCTTCGGAGGCATGCCGATTCAGATCGGGATGTGCTGGGGACACAACACCAGGCTCAACTGCCTTGAGTACCATCGCGACAGCGAGATCAACATAGGAGAGGGGGACTTCATCCTTCTTCTTGCAAGACAGGGCCAGATTGTTGAAGGCATGCTGGACACCTCCCTTGTCAGGGCTTTCAGGGTCCCTGCGGGAGTTGCTGTGGAGGTCTATGCCACCACGCTGCACTACGCGCCCTGCCAGACCGGTGATGAGGGCTTCAGGGTGGCTGTGATCCTTCCCAGGGGAACAAACACGGAGAAGCCGGATCTCACAGCGTGCTGTGAGGAGGACAGATGGATGACAGCCAGAAACAAGTGGCTGCTCGCGCATGAGGATTCAAGTGAAGCCCGGAGCGGGGCCCATATAGGCCTTACCGGGAAAAACATAGATATAGAGGAAAAGTGAAAGATGCTTGCAAATGTTCCTGAAGTGAGACTTGGAATAATCGCAGTCTCACGTGACTGCTTCCCGATCAGCCTGTCAAAGGCAAGACGCGAGGCTGTTGTCAGATCTTACGGAAAGGGCCTTTATGAGTGCCCTGTGACTGTTGAGAACGAGACCGACGCCCTGAAGGCGCTGGAGGATGTCAATAAGGCCGGCTGCAATGCGCTGGTCGTGTTCCTGGGTAACTTCGGACCTGAGACTCCGGAGACCCTGATAGCACAGAAGTTCGAGGGTCCTGTGATGTACACAAGCGCCGCCGAGGGCGACGGGGACCTGATCAACGGCAGAGGCGACGCATACTGCGGTATGCTCAACTGCTCATACAACCTGGGAATGAGGCACATCAGCGCCTATATCCCTGATTATCCGTGTGTGACAGCCGCAGAGGCCGCTGCCCAGATCCGTGAGTTCGTCCCGGTCGCACGTGCGGTGATCGGAGTCAGGAACCTGAAGATAATCACATTCGGACCAAGACCCCAGGACTTCTTCGCATGCAACGCCCCCATCAAGGGCCTTTACGAGCTTGGTGTTGAGATCGAGGAGAACTCTGAGCTTGATCTTCTTGTAAGCTACAAGGAGCATGCCGGAGACAAGAGAATAGATTCTGTTGCGGCGGACATGGCCAAGGAGCTCGGAGTGGGCGGAAACAACTATCCTGAGCTTCTTCCCAGGATGGCCCAGTTCGAGCTCACGCTCCTTGACTGGGCGGAGGGTCACAGGGGCGCCAGGAAGTATGTGGCGTTCGCCGACAAGTGCTGGCCGGCGTTCCCGAAGCAGTTCGGCTTTGAGCCCTGCTACGTCAACAGCCGCCTTGCATCACGTGGAATTCCCGTAAGCTGCGAGGTCGACATCTACGGAGCGCTCTCCGAGTATATCGGGTCCTGCGTCACAGAGGATGCGGTGACACTCCTGGACATCAACAACTCCGTGCCTGCCAGTCTCTACGAGAAGGAGATAAAGGGCAGGTTCGACTATAAGCTGACAGACACATTCATGGGCTTCCACTGCGGGAACACACCGTCCTGCAAGATGTGCTCTGACCGTGCCGTCAAGTATCAGCTGATTCAGAACAGACTCCTGGAGAACGGAGGAACTCCTGATTTCACACGTGGAACGCTGGAAGGGGACATCGATGCATCGGATATCACCTTCTACAGGCTGCAGTGTGACAGCGAGGGGACACTGAGATCCTACATCGCCCAGGGAGAGGTCCTTCCTGTAAGGACCGGAAGCTTCGGAGGCATAGGGGTCTTCGCGATAAAGGAGATGGGGCGCTTCTACCGCCATGAGCTCATACAGAACCGCTTCCCCCATCACGGAGCCGTGGCGTTCAGCCACTGCGGAAAGGCGATCTTCGAGGTGCTCAGGTATCTCGGGGTCAGGAACATCGGATACAACAGGCCCGCAGGCAACCTCTATCCTACAGAGAACCCGTTTGCCTGAGAGAGCTTCACATTGAGAATAACCGGAGGACCAAGCCCACGGTCCTTTCCGGTATCTGAATAAAGGATTTGGGGCTTGCCCCGAAAAAGGAGAGAAAAATGAAGAAATTGGCAATTGCACTTTTGGTGCTTGCTCTTGCAGCATCAGCAATCTTCGCAAACGGCGCAGCAGAGGCCGGTGCACCAGCAAAGAAGACAGTCCTCAACGTCATGTCTTTCACAGATGAAGTGCCCAAGATGATCACAAGGTACTTCGAGCTGCATCCTGAAGAGGCTGCGAAGTATGAGATGAACACAACCATCATCGCCACGACAGACGGTCTCTATCAGCCGGCACTTGATGAGAAGCTTGCCCAGGGCGGCGCTGACGCTCCGGACATCTACTGCGCAGAGGCAGCTTTCGTACTCAAGTATGCCCAGGGCGATGCGTCACAGTATGCCGCAACATACAAGAGCCTCGGAATTGATGTCGACAAGCTGGTCAAGGAAGCCCAGATCGCACAGTACACAATCGACATCGGATCCAGGAACGGAGAGCTCGTAGGTCTGGGATATCAGGCAACAGGCGGAGCATTCATCTACAACAGATCAGTGGCCAAGGACGCTTTCGGCTCAGACGATCCCAAGGTTGTTGCAGAGAAGATCGGTGCCGGCACGCAGAGCTGGGACAAGTTCTTCGAGGCAGCTGCAGCGCTCAGGGCTAAGGGTTATGCAATCGTCTCCGGTGACGGTGATATCTGGCACGCAATCGAGAACAGCTCAGACAAGGGTTGGATCGTTGACGGCAAGCTCTACATCGATCCGAAGAGAGAGGCTTTCCTGGATCTGTCCAAGAAGCTCAAGGACAATGACTACCACAATGACACTCAGGACTGGCAGGAAGGCTGGTATGCTGACATGAAGGAAGCCGGAGCAAAGAAGGTCCTCGGTTTCTACGGTCCGGCTTGGCTGATCAACTATGTCATGGCCGGTAACTCAGGTGACACATACGGCGACTGGGGTGTCTGCGCATCCAACGTCGGATTCTTCTGGGGCGGCACATGGGTCCTGGCAAACAAGGACACCAAGAACAAGGACATCGTCAAGAAGATCATCGAGTGGATCACACTTGACAGCTCAGAGACAGGACTCCAGTACTACTGGGCAAACGGAACTCTCAACGGAGAGGGCGGCACAAAGGATTCTGTCGCTTCCGGAACAGTCATGTCCAAGTCTGATGGAAAGCTTGATTTCCTGAACGACCAGAACATGTTCGAGGCCTTTGTCCCTGCAAACCAGTACGCAAACGGAAAGAACCTGACACAGTATGATGAGACAATCAACACATACTGGAGAGACCAGGTCCGCCAGTACACCGCAGGTGCCAAGACCCGCGAGCAGGCAATCGCAGACTTCAAGACACAGGTCAAGGAAAACCTCGACGTCGTTGTTGAGTGATATCTTCAGCAGTTGACTCAGACCAGGGGACTGGATGCCAGTCCCCTGGCTTTTAGCTCCAGACCGGAGGAATATCTCATAATGAAAAAAAGAAATGCCTTCAGCTATGCAAAATACGGATACTTGTTCAGCATTCCATTCATTGTGGCATATGCCATATTTCACCTGTATCCTATTCTGTTCACTACAATCATCGGTTTCACGGATCTGAAGGGATTGGGCCGTACCAGCTTCAGTTTCCTTTCAGACCCGTTCCTGAACTTCAAGAACATCCTCAGCTCCGAGCTGTTCAGGACCGCCCTGAAGAACACGGTGGTGATCTGGATAGCCAACTTCATCCCTCAGATTGTCTTCGCGCTTCTGTTCACGGCCTGGTTCACATCCCCCAGATGCAAGCTGAGAGGACAGGGGTTCTTCAAAGTTGTATTCTACATGCCCAACATAATGACGGCCGCGACCATCGCCGTCCTGTTCCAGGCATTGTTCGCATATCCGACCAGCCCCATGAATGACCTCCTGATGAAACTCGGGATCCTCAGCTCCCCGTTCAACTTCCAGGTCAGCAAGCTGTCGGCCAAGCTGGTGGTGGCCTTCATCCAGTTCTGGATGTGGTACGGCTACACCATGATAATCCTGATATCCGGTGTCCTGGGAATTAACCCTGAGATATTCGAGGCCGCGGAGATTGACGGCTGCTCAAGTTCCCAGACATTCTTCAGAATCACGTTGCCCTGTCTCAAGACCATCATCCTTTACGTGCTGATAACCGCTCTGATCGGCGGACTGACCATGTACGACATACCGAGGATGTATCTCAACGGAGGTCCGGACAGCTCGACACTCACATTGAACGTGTTCATATACAACCAGGCGTTCTCCGGCTCCTACATGTACAACAGGGCCGCCGCAGCCTCAATGCTGGTGTTCCTGCTCATAGGAATCTGCTCGGTGTTCATCTTCCGCATGTACAGGGACAAGGACCAGAAGAAGACTGACCGCCGCAGAAGGCACATCGCAGCAAGGAAGGAGGTCGTGAATGAGTAATGAGATGAGAAAAGTCAAACGCGTCAGCAGGCCGCTTGTCGTGCTGATGTATGCGGTATGCATCTTCTTCGCCATACTGAGCCTCCTGCCGTTCGTGATAATGATAATCAACTCGACAAGGAACACCTATCAGGTCCAGCAGCACGCATTGAGCTTCCTTCCGTCGAAGTATCTACTTGATAACCTGAAGATCCTCACCAGCAAGGATATCTTCCATCCGCTTGTGGGATTCCTGAATTCGTTCATAATCTCAGCAGGGACCACGGCATGCGCCATCTATTTCTCGACTCTGACGGCCTATGCCATCGTGGCTTATCAGTGGAAGCTCCGCAATGCCTTCTTCACTTTCATCCTTGCGGTCATGATGATTCCCGCCCAGGTGACCAGCATCGGATTCTACCAGATGGTGTACAGGGTTCACATGACGAACAACTTCCTGCCGCTGATCCTGCCTGCCATAGCATCACCCTCGATGGTGTTCTTCATGAGACAGTACATGATCCCGTCATTGCCGATGGAGATAGTCGAGTCCGCCAGAGTCGACGGATGCCGTGAGTTCAGGATCTTCAACCAGATAGTCATCCCGATGGTGAAGCCTGCCATGGCCACTCAGGGAATCTTCTGTTTTGTGGCATCATGGAACCAGCTTTTCCTGCCGCAGATCCTTCTGACCAACAAGAAGAGATACACCATGCCTATCATGGTCAGCCTCCTGAAGGGAGACATCTACAAGACTGAGTACGGTGCGGTCTATCTGGGCCTTGCACTCACCGTGCTTCCTCTCTTTGTCGTCTATTTCCTTCTCTCCAAATACATAATCGCCGGAGTTGCTCTGGGTGGAGTGAAGGGTTAATAGGTATTTCTTTTTTTCGAGGGACTGCCGCATGAATGCTGTGGCAGTCCCGTTTTTTTTCAGTATGCGTTGTTGTTGCGCTCGTCGATGTACTCGGAGGCATAGTGGGCTGCGACAGCTCCGTCAGCCGCGGCAGTGACGATCTGCCTGAACGGGGTGGCACGGACATCGCCTATGGCATAGATTCCCGGGATGCTTGTCATCATGCGGGCATCGGTCTTAATGAAGCCGGCCTCGTCCTTCTCGCAGTCAGGGACAAGCTGTGTCTGCGGGATGTTGCCCACGAAGATGAAGACTCCGTCGAACTCCTCGGTGTAGGTCTCACCTGAGGTCTTGTCCAGGAATGTGACGGACCTGACCTTGTTGTTCTCGGAGTTGATTGACTGGACCGTGGTGTTCATCTTTGTCTTGATGCCCGCGTCGGTCATTGCCTTGACGATGGAGGCCTGGGCCCTGAAGCGGTCCCGCCTGTGGGTGACGGTGACATCGTCAGAGAGCTTTCTCAGGTACATGGACTCCTGGCATGCGCTGTCTCCGCCTCCGCAGACAAGGATCTTCTTCTTGCGGAAGAAAGGTCCGTCACAGGTGGCGCAGTAGCTGACTCCGTGACCGATCATCTCCTTCTCACCGGGGACCTCAAGGTTGCGGTGCTTTGCGCCGGTTGCTATGACCACGACAGGGGAGGCGTATGTGCCGTCTGATGTGGTAAGCTCGAATGAGCCGTCATCCATCCTCTTGATGAAGTTGACCGCCGCATATGCGATCTCGCATCCGAAGCCTGTGGCCTGCTGCTCGAATTTCATGGCAAGCTCATAGCCTGAGATCTTCTCGAGTCCGGGGTAGTTCTCGATCTCATCGATTATCATTGTCTGTCCGCCGGGAGCCATCTCCTCGATGATGACGGTCTTCCTGCCGGCCCTTGCGCTGTACTGTCCGCAGGCAAGACCCGCAGGTCCTCCTCCGACGATGATGATGTCATAGTTCTTTGTGTCAGCCATTGCTTTCCTCCCCACTTTCTTTTCTCTGCCTTTCCTCAAGGGCGATCTCCGCATCGCTCTTTCTGAGGTACACGGGTCCCTGACCTATGTCATCGGCTCCGTCTGTCTCGTATTTTTTCAAAGCAAGCTCCAGCAATGCCGTTGAGACTGCCTTGCTGGATATCTTGTCCACGATTATTGTCTTTTCCGCGAAAAGCTCACGAAGCTTGGGCGCGAACGCCTCTGCGTCAGGGCCTGTGACAAGGACATTCCTGTAAGGCTCAAGGACCTTGACCAGGTCTGCCTCGGTACCGTCGGTGTCAGCCATGATGCGCCTGATGCCTTCTGCGCCTCTCTCGAAGGCCGCAAGGTACCATCTCTGCTTCTTGGCGTCAATGACCGTGACCACCGCCCCGTCAAAGAAGGGGACGCAGGAAGCCAGGACCTCAAGGGTGGATACTGAGACAAGAGGCTTACCGAGCGCGAACGCCATGCCCTTGAACGCGGCCATGCCGATCCTCAGTCCGGTGAAGGATCCCGGTCCCCTGGTGCATGCCAGAAGGTCGATGTCCTTTGTCTCTATCCCGGCGTCCTTGCAGAGCTCAACCACTGTGGGCACAAGGCGCTCCGAATGCTGGAGGCTCCTGCTCTCGGTGGTCCTTGTCTCGAAGAAGCTGTCTGTCCTAAGCGCTACGGTAAGTGCCTGCGCTGATGTGTCTGTTACGAGGATGTTCATTTCCAGCCTCCCTTGAGAGTGACGGTCCTGCTCTGGTCATCGTTGACGGTAATCTGTACGAACAATGTCCCAGTTGGTAGCATAGAGTTGATGATTTCGCTCCATTCTATCAGACATACGCCATCGCTGTAGAGCATGTCCTCTCCGCCGATCATCTGAAAATCCTCTTCGCTTGTGATCCTGTAGAGGTCCATGTGGTACATCGGGATCCTGCCGTCATACTCCTGGACCAGGGTGAAGGTGGGACTTACTATGGCCTCCTGGATCCCCAGGCTCCTGGCCACGCCCTTGGCGAATACGGTCTTTCCGGCTCCGAGGCTGCCTCTGAGTGAGATAACTGTTCCGGGGACGCAGGTCTCTCCGATCTTACGTCCCAGGGCCTCCATGTCATCTGCTGTCCTGCAAGTCAAAGTGCGATCCATGTCCTGCCTCTCAGATCTCCCTGTACGGGATGCCGTTGTTTTTCCTGGAGTCCTTCAGGGCCTCAAGCTCTTCGTCGGAGTAGACCTCCTCGGAGATGATGTCACCGATCTTGTCTCCGGTGCTCTTCTGGTACTCTTCCATCAGGTACTTGAGCTGCGGATCCTCTGGATCGATTGTGCGCGCTTTCTCCAAGAGCTCACGGGATTCGGCGAACTCACCTGAGGCAAGGTGCAGGAAGGCGAGGTTGGTAAGGTAAATGACATCCTCGCCGTCAAGGTCAACCGCGATCTGCAGGTAGCTCTTGGCAAGCTCTGTGTCTCCGCTCTCGCGGGCGCAGATGGAGAGCTCGTTGTAGACCTCGGCGTTCTTGCCGTCTATCCTGAGGCTCTCAAGAAGGTCCTCCTGGGCTCCCCTGAAGTCCTCCAGCACGCGCTTTGCCCAGCCTCTGAGAAAGAATGACTCCCAGCGCTTCTCGTTGCCTGCTATGTACTTGTTCATGATCTCAAGGGCCTCGTCTGCGCAGCCTGTCATCATCTTGTCGTAGGCGTACATGATCTGGTCCTTGGAACTGAGCATCCTGTTGATGTTGTCCAGGGCCTTCTGGGCATCGGCTTTCTTCTTTTTGTCCGTCTCCAGCTCTGTGTAGCGCGAGAGGTAGTCACGTGCCGTCTCGACATCGCCGTGTCTCATGTGGAACGCGGAGATCTCGCTGTAGGTGGCGGCGTACTTCTCGTGCCTCTCCTTGCACTCGTTGAGGACGGCGATGATCCTGTCATCATACATGTCGGCCCTGGTGTCGTCTCCGTCCTTGTGGAGCTTGACAGTCATCTGGGCGTAGAGGACGGCCAGGTTGATGTAGCTCTCGGGGGCGTCGGAGAGGTGATTCACGGCGAGCATGAGCTCCTCCGCGAAGTCAAAGTCGCCTTTCTTGCTCTGGGCTATTGCGGCGATGTTGAGCTCCTTGACCACATCGGGCTGGATCTCAAGCAGTATCTTCTTGTAGTACTCGTAGTTCTTGTTCTCGGTGTCCCAGGCCACGACCTTGATCAGGCCCGCGACGATGCTGTTGACGTCTATGTCGTCTGTGACGCTTCCCTCCGGGAACTGGATGGGCAGCGGGATGTCCTTGCTGAGGGTCACCGAGCCCATGTCCCTGTCCTCGGGAAGGGTGATGAACCTTATGTCTTTCATTCTGTTCTGCATAATACTGAATATAACAATAAATGTAATAATGAGAAATAGGCTGGAGGGGTTTTGAAAAAGAAAAAGCTGCGGTTACTAGGACTGGAATCTCTTGAACCGGAGTTCAAGGGGGACCCCCAGTTAAGTCGCCGATTCTGTTCCTTGAAACGTCCGCCGGAAGGCAGGAGGTGGGAGCAATGCACAGCTTCTATGCCGGGATCCGTTCTGTAAGTTTGAGCAAGAGAATTACGTCTCTTCGCCGCAACTGACTATAGACATGGTAACATAGGAAAAACCACTTTGGAAGCCTGAATTTTCAACATTTTCCGAAAATTACTAAACTTGATTTTCACCCGTCAGCTCAGCGCCACATCAACAGCCAGCTGGGCAAGCTTCTCATACATGTCCTTGCCCAGGCTCCTCAGTTTCCCGCGGTTCCAGGCATCATCATCGAAGTGGTCGGCGTTGAACATCATCTGGAGGCACTGGACCTTGCGGTACTGGGCCACCGCCATGTTGGCCGCGCACTCCATGTCCACGCAGAGGCAGTCCTGCTCCTTCATCATCTTCACGGCAGACGGTGTCTCCCGGTAGAAGGCATCCGTGGACCAGACTCTGCCGCAGATGTGCGGGACCTCAAGGCTTGTGAGAATCGTGTCTAATGTCTTTGCCGAGAGCACGTCAATCCAAGGGCTCTCCTGGGATGCGTAGTGCCAGCTTGTCCCCTCATCCCTGTAGGCCTGCGTCGGCACGATGATCTTTCCCATGGTCTTGGGGGAGAGCGATGCGGCAGACCCAATGCAGACAAAGCGCATGACGCCGCGCACCGTGTACTCCTCAATGAAGCCCGCCGCGACCGGGGCTC
>JAEEGF011862369.1_pt1 | contig 11312 bp, 9 predicted proteins | sample 9134171 | NCBI WGS metagenome assembly JAEEGF01 (sample SAMN16246542, study PRJNA631951) | gut metagenome | biome: gut microbiome; feature: rumen; material: AP-attached | host: Bos | place: Iran: Karaj | collected 2018-10
TAAAGGTCATTACATCAAGACCAACCGTATTCGCACTACTGTCGGACGCGTCATCTTCAATCAGGTGGTTCCTTCTGAGTACGGTTACATCAATCAGGTGATGGGCAAGAAGTCGCTTCGTGACATCATCGGCGATATCTTCACCCAGTGTGGCAATGCTGTCACCGCCATCTTCCTTGACGACATCAAGAACATGGGTTACCGTCAGGCTTTCCGTGGCGGACTTTCCTTCAACCTTGGCGATGTCATCATCCCCGAAGAGAAGGAACAACTCATCGAGAAGGCCAACGAGGAGGTCGAAGAGGTGATGGCTCAGTATGCCATGGGTCTTATCACCAACAACGAACGTTACAACCACGTCATCGATATTTGGACCAATACCAACAACCAGCTCACCGAGACCCTGATGAAACAGCTTAAGGCCGACAATCAGGGCTTCAACCCCATCTATATGATGTACGACTCGGGTGCTCGTGGTAGTAAGGAACAGATTCGTCAGCTCTCCGGTATGCGCGGACTGATGGCCAAGCCTCAGAAAGCTGGTGCCGCAGGTAACGAGATTATCGAGAACCCCATTATCTCCAACTTCAAGGAAGGTCTGTCGGTGCTTGAGTACTTCATCTCTACCCACGGTGCTCGTAAGGGTCTTGCCGATACCGCTCTGAAGACTGCTGACGCCGGTTACCTGACCCGTCGTCTGGTTGACGTGGCCCACGATGTGATTATCAATGAGGAAGACTGCGGCACACTCCGTGGCCTGCCCACCACAGCCCTCAAGAAGGGCGAAGATATCGTCCAGAGCCTCGGCGAGCGTATCCTCGGTCGTACCTCTGTCCACGACATCTACCATCCCCAGACAGGTGAACTCATTGCCCGTGCAGGTGAAGAACTCACCGAGGAGATTTGCCAGAAGATTGAAGAGTCGCCCATCGAGGAAGTCGAGATTCGTTCCGTGCTCACCTGCGAGTCCAAGCATGGTGTCTGCGCCAAGTGCTACGGTCGTAACCTGGCCACTGGCAAGATGGTGCAGAAAGGTGAGGCCGTCGGTGTCATCGCCGCACAGGCCATCGGTGAGCCTGGTACGCAGCTTACCCTCCGTACCTTCCACGTGGGTGGTGTCGCCGGTGGCAACATCGGTACTGCCTCCAGTTTGCAGGCCAAATACGAAGGCCGTCTTATCATCGACGAACTTCGTTCCATCCCCTATACCGACAACGAAGGCAACAGCTACCATATTGTTATGGGCCGTTCCGCCGAGATGCGCATCGTCGATGTCAACACCGACATCACCCTCTTCTCGTCGCTGCTGCCCTATGGCGCCAAGCTCTACAAAGCCTCTGGTGACATGCTCGCCAAGGGCGACCTCATCGCCGAATGGGATCCCTACAACGCCGTCATCATTTCCGATGTGGCTGGTAAGGTCTCCTTCGAGAACGTTATTGAGAACGTCACCTACCGTGTCGAGAGCGATGCCCAGACGGGTCTCCAGGACAAGGTGGTCATCGAGAGCCGTCAGCGTACCAAGAACCCCACCCTCAACATTATCGATTCGGAGGGCAACATCCTCAAGGTCTACGACCTTCCTGTGGGTGCCCACATCGGTGTCGAGCAGGGTCAGGATCTCCGCGCTGGTGACATCATGGTCAAGATTCCTCGCTCCTTCGGTAAGGCTGGCGATATCACGGGCGGTCTGCCCCGTGTCACCGAGCTCTTCGAGGCGCGCAATCCGTCCGATCCTGCCATCGTGGCCGAGGTCGACGGTATTGTCTCCATCGCCAAGAAACTCAAACGCGGCAACCGTGAGGTGACCATCACCTCCAAGACCGGTGAGCAGCGCTCCTACCTCATCCCCACCTCCAAGCAGATTTTGGCTCAAGACAGCGACTATGTCAAGGCTGGCACTCCGCTTTCCGATGGTGCCATCACGCCGAGCGATATCCTCGCCATCAAGGGACCCATGAAGGTGCAGGAATACATCGTCAACGAGGTTCAGGAGGTGTACCGTCTGCAGGGTGTGAAGATTAACGACAAGCACTTTGAGGTCATCGTGCGTCAGATGATGCGCAAGGTTGAAATCGAAGATCCAGGCGACACCCGCTTCCTCGAAGGCGACCTCGTCAACAAGCTCGACTTCAACGATGTCAACGATAATATCTTCGGTATGAAGGTTGTCGAAGATGCAGGCGACAGCGAGAACCTCTCTGTGGGTCAGATTGTCACCGCCCGCGAACTGCGCGACGAGAACAGTGCCTTGCGTCGTCAGGACAAGAAGCTCGTCACCGTGCGCGACGCACGTCCCGCCACCTGCAAGCAGGTGCTCCAGGGTATCACCCGCGCTTCGTTGCAGACCAAGTCCTTCATCTCCGCGGCCTCCTTCCAGGAGACCACCAAGGTGCTCACCGAGGCTGCCATCAACGCCAAACGTGACACCCTCGTGGGTATGAAGGAGAACGTCATCGTCGGACACCTCATCCCCGCGGGTACCGGTCTGCGTGAGTACCAAGACCTCGTGGTCGGAAATGCTCCCGCTATGTCGGCTGCCAAGCAGAACTAAAATGCGCTGATCTGCGAAAAACGTTCGCAGAATAGTGTTCATACTACTTTAAACCACGCTTTCCGTAAGGAGAGCGTGGTTTGTTTTTTATGAAATAATAGCTAAAAATCAATTTGTTATTTATTTTTCATAAAAAAATTATGTTAAAAATTTTAATAATTCAAATAATCTTTATATATTTGCATTCAAAATTAACCTTTTAAAAACAACTATTATGGACAAAAAATTCATTTATGCAGGTATTCCTGTGGTGGCATTGCTCTTCACCATCATTACTCCGCTTATCAGTTTGTGGGGTTTTGGCGTGAATCTGTTTGATTTCTTCGATGGCTATGCAGCCCTCGCCATTTGCTTCATCGTTGTGACGCTGGGCGTTGCCTACTGCGGCTATGCAAACAAGTACATGAAGTGGGCTCCCTACGTCATGCTGCTCCCCTTCCTGTGGCTCCTCATCGCAGCCCATGGCCATATTGGCGCTGGCGCTTGGATCTACCTGATTCTTACCATCGCTGAGATTGTTCTCGTTCTTAAGCCCGATCTGCTTGACGGCATGTGTGGCAAGAAGGAATAGTCATCTATAGTAATTGAACAACTCTGCGGAGAGCCCTCAATAAGGGCTCTCCTCTTTTAAACTCACGATGAAGAAGATAGTGTTTGCTCTTATGTTGTTGCCGCTGATGACGATAGCGCAGAACGTTGCGCTGGACAATCTTCAGGTGCAGCGTGTGGGTTCTCTTTCCAAGGAGGTGAACGGCACCTCGACGCTTTTCTTTCTCGACGGACGGCTTTGGACCTGCAACGACCATGGCCAGCTGAGACTTTATGCTCTCGACACCCTTACGGCACACATTGACTCTGTTGTCGACCTTGGTGTCAAGGTCTATGACCTTGAGGAGGTGACACAGGACGACCGCTACCTTTATTTTGGTGATTTCGGCGACAACAACGGTGTCCGAAATGACCTCTGCATCCTACGTCTCGCCAAGAGCGACCTCCGTAAGAAACGCTACCGTTTCGATACCATTGCCTTCTCCTATCCCGACCGTGCCAGCGGTGTGTTGGCCCGTAATTTCGACTGTGAGGCTTGCACAGCCATAGGCGACAGTCTCTATCTTTTCACCAAGCAGTGGATTTCGCAGGGCTCCACCTGTTATGCGTTGCCCAAGACTCCCGGGCGTCATGTGGCGAAACGCTGTTTCTCCTTCAGCACCCGTGGGCTTGTCACAGGAGCCTGCTATCTTCACGGAAGCCGTTGTCTGGTGCTGCTGGGATATAATATCACGCTTCAGCCTTTCCTCTGCATCTTGGAGGATTTCGATGGGAAGAGTTTCGGGAGTGCCCGTAGGCTGACTCTCGATATTTCTCTGGGTACTCAAGCAGAGGGCATCGCCTCGCGAGATGGCAGGAACTTTTTCTTCACCAACGAAGCCTTTGAACTGGCCTTTGTCTCTCGTAAGGCCGCTCTGCAGAAAATCGACCTTCGGGGATTCGTGAAGAAGAAATGACAGTCGTTTGGCACATTTTTTGCGGAGACTCAATTATAGAAGATAATAAAATAAATATTGATATGGCAAACCAGAAAGAACAAAACAACCTCAAACTCAACATTCATCCCGACGTGGCCAAGGGTACCTATTCGAACCTTGTCGTAGTCAGCCACACCCCCGCCGAGATTGTTCTCGACTTCGCTCAGATGCTTCCTGGCATTGAAGGTGCCACGGTGCGCGAGCGCATCATTATGAGTCCAAGTCATGCCAAGCGCCTGTTGGCGGCTCTGAACGACAACTTGAAGAAGTACGAGCAACAGTTCGGGTCCATCGTCGAACCTTCGGCTGACGGTACCGTGCCTTATGATATTCTCGGTAAAGCATAAGTGACTTATACCTGTTGGCTCATAGAGCCTTTGTTTGATGGCACTGGAAGCCAGCGCGAGCGTGAGCGAGCGCTGGCATACGATATTTTGTGCCGTCTCCTTGATGAGGAGCATCCCCGGTTGGAGCACGACGACAAGGGTGCTCCATATCTGCCCGACCATCCTGAACTCAGTGTGAGCATCAGCCACTGTCGAAAAGCGGTGGCTGTGGCGGTGAGTCCCGAGGGGAGGGTGGGCATCGACGTGGAGTGCCGTCGAAAAATAGGCGATGGTTTGATGGAACGTGTCTGCACGGCAGACGAGCAGGCCGCGGTGCGAGCCGCTACCGACCCCACGATGGCTTTTCTTCAACTATGGACGCGCAAAGAGGCTGTCCTCAAGATGCGTGGTACCGGCATCCAAGGTTTCGGAAGTATGGTGGATGCTCTGTTGGCAAAGGACTGCCAAGTAATGAATCTGGATACCCGACTGCCAGATACGGTTGCATCTCTCGCTATGGACGGAGGACGGTAGTGGTACCGTCTGGGTTAATTTTGACAATGCGGCTGCCTCTGGTTTCGGAGGAGAGAAGTTCGGGGAAGGGAGGTACACAGAAGTCAATGCGCCGTTTCAGCTCTTCCTCTATTTCATTGTAATTTTTTGGCGATGGGTGGCCCGAGAGGTTGGCAGAAGTGCTCACCAGTGGGGCGCCGAGACGGCGGATGACTTCTTGGCAGAAGAGATGCTGCGGTATGCGGATACCCAGAGTGCCGTCGGCGGCAGGGATATTGTCGGCTACCTCGAGGTGCATGTCGTCGTGCCAGATTGAGCGAGGTAGTATATAGGTCGTTGGCCGAGAATCTGGGGGATTCGGAAAGTCCGGAAAATCAGGAATTAAAATGATCATGCTCTTCGAGTGGTCGCGTTCCTTGATGGCATAGATTCGTTCCACCGCTTCACGGTTTCGTGCATCGCAGCCAATGCCCCAGATGGTATCGGTGGGGTAGAGGAGTGTCTTTCCTTGGCGTAGCGCCTCAACGGTTTGCTGTGCGATTTTTTCCATTTTCGGATGCAAATATACGAAAAAAATGTGTTATCTCTTGTGGGGATTAACTTTTTTTTGTAATTTTGCATATTGTTAATTTCACAAAAAAAGTATAGGATACAATTCAATAAATTATAAACCAAAAAATTACAATTATGGAGCTTATTAAAAACTTGTGGAATGCCAACACGCCGCTATTTATGTTGGTAGCGGGACTGATTGTTGTCACTCCATTCATTATCTTCTATGTGAAGAAAGCTTTAAGGGAGCATCCGAAGGGCCTGATCCCTGCAGCACTGAGTAACATGGGTGAGCGTTTCGGCTACTACATCATGAATGCCGTACTCACGCTCTTCATCTGTTCCAAATTCGGTGTGCCGGATCAGGTTGCGGGTATTCTCTTCGCCATCTTCTACTTCCTGATTTATGTTCTCAGTCTGCCAGGTGGTATTATTGCTGACCGCACGCAGAACTACAAGAAGACCATCATCTGGGGTATCATTGTGATGGCTGTGGGTTACTGCCTGCTTTCCATCCCTGTCTTCAGCGGTCATGGTGGCTTCTCGTGGGTCATGGTGCTCACCATCGTCGCCCTCTTGCTGATTGCTTGCGGTAATGGTCTTTTCAAGGGCAACTTGCAGGCTATCGTGGGTCAGATGTACGACGACTTCGAGGCTGAGGCTGCTAAAAAGGGTCCCGAGGCCCTGGCCAAAGCCAAGGAGAAACGCGACACCGGCTTCCAGATTTTCTATGTCTTCATCAACGTGGGTGGTGTGGTCGCCCCCTTCATTGCCCCTATTATTCGCAACTGGTGGCTCAAGGCACACGACATGGTCTACAACGCTGACCTTCCCAACCTTTGCCACGAATATGTCGCCAACGGCTCTTCCATGAGCGCTGATGCGATGACCAACCTCACTGACCTCGTTGCCAAACAGCCTGAGGTTGCCACACAGGGTGTCGATCTGACTGCCTTCTGCGACAGCTATGTCACTGTTTTCAACACAGGTGTCCACTTCGCATTTATCGCCTCTGTTGTTGCCATGCTTATCTCGCTTACCATCTTCCTCTGCACCAAGAAGGGCATGCCCAATCCTGTGAAGAAAGCTGCCAGTGGTGATGACGAGAAGGCTGTCACCTATACTAAGGAGGAGAAGGCTGCCATGGCTAAGGATGTCAAGCAGCGCATGACGGCTCTCTACGCTGTGCTCGGTGTCTGCGTCTTCTTCTGGTTCTCGTTCCACCAGAACGGCGAGTCTCTCGCATTCTTCGCTCGTGATTTCGTCCAGAACGATTCCATCCCGCCCGAGATTATGCAGTGCATCAACCCCTTCTTTGTCATCATCCTGACACCCATTATCATGTGGCTCTTTGCGCGACTGGCAAGAAAAGGAAAAGAGTTCTCGACTCCGAAGAAAATTGCCTACGGTATGGGTATAGCGGCGTGTGCCTATCTCTTCCTCGTGGCTCTCTGCGGTACACTGGGATACAACTCGCCTGAAGCCTACAACGGCAGTGTGCCCACTGATATCAAAGTTGGACCGTGGGCGTTGATTGTCACCTATTTCTTCCTCACTGTGGCCGAGCTCTTCATCAGCCCGCTGGGTCTGAGCTTTGTGTCGAAGATTGCCCCGAAGCATATTCAGGGTATCTGTCAAGGTCTGTGGCTCAGCGCCACCGCCATCGGCAACCTGCTCATCCTCTTGGGACCGGTGCTGTACAACGCCCTGCCCAAGTTGTGGATGTGCTGGTTGGTATTCCTGGTGATTTGCATTATTGCCGCAGCCATCATGTTCGGCATGCTAAAATGGCTCGAGCGTATCACTACGCAGAATCAGTAATATCGCGGTATAGTTCAATTAATTGGGGGCATCCTTGTCGATGCCCCCGATTTATTAAAGAAATTAGGAAGACGTATTATTTATTATATGAAAAAGGTTGTATTGTTTCTCGTTGCAGGTTTTCTGTTGACGGGTGGTTTGCGAGCTGAGAAAGTGTCACCGGAGACAGCATTCACAGTGGCTCGCCATTTTATGGATCGGCAAGGAGTGAGATCCCCGTTGACACCGATGAATTGTGGAGTGGAGGAAATGTATCTCTTCGCCGCTGCCGATGGTGGATTCGTGTTGGTGGCCGCTGATGATTGTGTGAGGCCCATTCTTGGCTATTCGCTCACCGATCGCTTTGCCGACACGTTGCCCGAGCATGTGGCCTCGTGGCTGCAGGGCTACGCCGGGGAAATTGCACTGATGCGTTCGCGTGGCGAGCAGGCTTCATCGTTGGTTCGCGCAGAATGGGATGTTCTCCTCTCTTCCGACGGCCAGAGACCGCTCTACACCGTGGTGGTGTCACCTATGCTGACGACTACCTGGAAGCAGGGCTCGCCCTACAACACGATGTGCCCCACCGATTCGCTGAACCGCAAGACGATTTCGGGCTGTGTGGCCATTGCCATGGCACAAGTGATGAAATATTGGAACCATCCCGCACAGGGCGTGGGCAGTTATAGCTATTCTACCGCCAATTGTGGCACCATGAGTGCCAACTTCGGCGCCACGACCTACGACTGGGCAAACATGACCGACAACCTGACCTCCGTATCGCCGACGGTGAATATCAATGCTGTGGCCCAATTGGTCTACCATGTGGGCGTGGCGGTAAAGATGCAGTACGGACGCTCCTCGTCGGGTGCCACTACAGTGTCGAGCAACAACCTGTCCTCTATTACCGGTGAGCGCGCCTTGCGTACCTATTTCAAGTATGACAAGGCTTTGCACAGCGTCCGACGCGACGTGATGGGTGACTCGGTGTGGACCGCCCTCCTTGAGGAGGAACTCTTGGCCGGCCGGCCGGTCATCTTCTCGGGCCGTGATACCTCGGGCGGACATGCCTTCGTTTGCGACGGTGGCAACGATGCCGGCCTCTACCATTTCAATTGGGGCTGGGGGGGCTACTGTGACGGCTTTTACCAGATTGGAGCCTTGAATCCCGCCCCTGGCGGAGAAGGCGGCAATGCCACAAGCCATTACAATATGGAAAACAAAATGATTATCGGTATCCAGCCCGACACCGTCCTCACGGGAACCTACACCCTCGCGGCTCTGCCCGAGGATACCCTGTGGGGCAGCGTTACCGGCGGCGGCAACTACAGTTATGGCGACACCGTGGAACTGACGGCCAATGCCAGTAGCAGTCGCTACCGCTTTTCCCATTGGGACGACGGCATGTGCTACAATCCACGCAACCTCATCATGGGGGGAGACAGGACACTCACGGCCGTCTATGATTCCGTCCATGGCGACACTCTGGGCTATACCAGCGACGTCTATGTTACCTCATGGGGCTACAGCACTGCACGCCCCTTTTATTGGGGCATAAAGCTGGAGCCTGAAGTGTTGGCGGGACATACGCATCTCGATGGAGTGCAGGCGTATGTCAAAGAAGGTACCTATTGGCTGAGGGTGTACAATGGTGATACGCCTGCAGACTCAACAGTGATGGATTCCCTCTCTTTCATAATAACTGAAGATGGGTGGACTACGCTTGCGTTTGACAGTGTCTTGCCAATTAATGCAACACAACCTGTGTGGATAACACTCTATAACGACGACATTACATATCCTGCTTGTGCAGGGGTCTATTGTGGTCACCAGCTGGCAGCCTATGGCAGTTCCAGCGGCACCTCATGGGAGCTTTCCTCATCGAAACGCTCCTTCCTCATCCGCGGCATCTTTCATACCTCGGAGATATCGCATCAGCTCACTGTACAGTTGGCCGACAGCAACGCCGGCAGCGTGAGTGGCGGTGGTGTCTATCCCGAAGGGCTGTTTGTTGAGATTGCTGCTACGGCGGCACCCTGTCATATCTTCAGTCATTGGAGCGACGGTGTGACGGAGAACCCGCGGGTGGTGATGGTGGACCGAGACACGACATTCACAGCCTATTTCGACACCGTGGTCTTCCACGACACCTTGGTGGTCGACGCTGTTGCCAGTTTTCTTTGGGAAGATGTGGCATACGTCGAGAGCGGCATCTATACACATAATTATACCTCTGTGCAGGGGTGTGACAGTGTCGTGACACTGATACTTACGGTGACGCCTGATACTACGGGCATCGAATGGACGGGGTTGGATGGCGTGATGCTATTCCCGAACCCTACGGAAGGCATCTTTGCTGTCTCGTCTGACGCTGTGCGTCAGGTGGAACTGCTCGACCTGACGGGGCGCAGGCTAGCCCTCTGGGAAGGGAAACGCGAGATGGACATCCAAGACGTACCGGCGGGAATTTATATCGCTCGTGTTGTGACGAAGGACGGGCGCACAGGCATTTATCGCATTGTGAAGAAATAATGTTGTTTTTCTGCCTGTGTTTGCAAATTGAACCTCTGTTTCAAAAAAGAAAGCCTCGAGAAATTCTCGAGGCTTTTCCTTTCCAATGCGTTGTTTCCAATCGCGGTTGAGATGTTGGCTTATTTGTCGAGCTCGGCTTGACGCAGGTGCTGGACGTAGATGGCCTTGAGTCTCTTCTCGCGGTTGATGACACTGGGCTTGGTGAACTTCTGGCGCTCGCGCAGCTCTTTCACCACGCCGGTCTTCTCGAATTTGCGTTTCAGTTTCTTGAGGGCTCTTTCGAGGTTGTCACCTTCTTTAATAGGAACTACGATCATTGTTAATACCTCTTTCTTTGTTTAAGGTTAATACTAATTGTTATTTAAGACTTATTGTCTTCTTAGAACATCAGGTGGCCCTGGGCGGCGGCGTCATTCAAAGCGGCGATGATGCCTTTCTTGTTGATGATGCGCATGCCTTTGGCGGAGACCTTCAGGGTGATCCACATATCCTCTTCAGGAATGTAGAATTTCTTGGTCTGCAGGTTGGGGCTGAAGGTGCGTTTGGTGTGGATACGGGAATGCGACACGTTGTTTCCCACAATCACTTTCTTTCCGGTAATTTCACATTTCTTTGACATTGTAGTATAATTTTTATTGTTTTTATACGTTATTTAATCTGTTTTCGTCCTTTTTTAGAGGCGAAAAACGGGTGCAAAAGTACCACCTTTTTCTAAACTGACAAAACCTTTTTGCTTCTGGAATTGGCTTTTTAAATATTTTTAACATTTAATTATTCATAATTTACTGATAATATGGTAATAATGTAAAAGTGTGAAACGGATTTTAACATAGTTTTTTCAGTAACTTAGGAAGGGAAAAGGCGTAAAAAACGGTAAGAGAAATGGCTTTTTTGCAGAAATTGTACACTTGGTATGACGACTTCGGACGCACGCTCCCATGGAGAGGTATTGATGTTCCCTATCGCATCTGGTTGTCGGAAATTATCCTTCAGCAAACGAGAATAGAACAGGGGAGGGACTACTATCTGCGTTTTGTGGAGGCCTTCCCTACGGTGAACGACTTGGCAGCGGCCTCAGAAGAGCAGGTCCTGCGTCTCTGGCAAGGGTTGGGGTACTACTCGCGTGCGCGCAATCTGCATGCTGCCGCGATATATATTAAAGATGAGTGCGGTGGAGTGTTTCCCTCGACCTACGAAGGTATACTGAAACTCAAAGGCGTGGGTCGCTACACAGCTGCTGCCATTGCGTCGTTTGCCTACCGTTTGCCGCATCCCGTCATTGATGGCAACGTTTACCGTTTTATCAGTCGCCTTAATGGTATTGCTACCCCTATCGCCACCGATGCCGCCTACAATGAGTTCGAGGCTTTGCTGCTGAAACGGATGGATCGGCAGCGTCCCGACCGTTTCAATGCTGCCTTGATGGATTTCGGTTCATTGCAGTGCAAACCGCAACCCGACTGCGGCGTATGCCCATTCTCCGACGAGTGCGTGGCGTTGCGGACCGGA
>JAEEGF010888589.1_pt1 | contig 11309 bp, 7 predicted proteins | sample 9134171 | NCBI WGS metagenome assembly JAEEGF01 (sample SAMN16246542, study PRJNA631951) | gut metagenome | biome: gut microbiome; feature: rumen; material: AP-attached | host: Bos | place: Iran: Karaj | collected 2018-10
CCGGTGCCAGCGATCTTAAGCTTTTTGAATTCAGTATCAGCGCTGATGAAGATACGCTGTACAAAACGTGGGGAGACGGCTGGAAAACTAAACACCTGGCATGGGACACCGTTATTGAAATAAACGGGGAATCCTTCTCCGCCGCCGGCTATTCCGTTTACGATGATGAAAAGAGGCTTAACATCACAGCAAATTACCCTTGCGGCAGCATTAAGGTGACCATAGCCCCCGAAACCGTCTTTGCGGTGGATACGGAAGCCGCGGCTCAAAGCGCCATCGCCATTGCGGATAAGCTTATCGCTGCCATTGACAGCAAAAGAGCCGAACCGGGCGCGGCGCAGAACAGCCCGAAATCAGCAATCAGGAACCAGTCAAATGCTGCGGAAAATCTTGAAACGGCCAGAAGCCGCATCCGGGGACACCGACTGTGCCGCCGAAACCGCCGCCCTGGCCCGGGAAAATATCCTGCAGGAAGCATCCGGGAGCATTTTGGTCACTGCCAATCATTCCAGCGAAATGATCCTGTCGCTGCTGCAAAATTAAATCCTCCGGATACCGGCATCCGGCTTCTGTCCCCTTTCCGGAAAAAGCCGTCCGAAAAAGATCGCCTCGTTTCCTGAACTTCAGCGGGAGGCGCCGCCGCCCCGGGATCTGCCGCCGCCATGGGATCTCCCGCTGCTGCGAAAGCCGCCGCTCCTGCTATGGAAGCTCCCGCCGCCAAAACGACTGCCTGACCTCCGTCTCCCGCCGCTGATTACTGTGCCGGGACACAACGCCATGAATCCCCCCACCAAAAACATCCCTCCGAAAGCCAGCAACGCAAATGTCAGTATCAATGCTCTTCCGCTGCAGAAAGCGGGGGCTGCCTTTATCTCCTGAGGATTGTCATAGGTCTTAACGCCGTTTTCCGGAAAGCGTCCTTTTTCATTCATAACCGCGCTCGGAATCTTGCCGCCGTAACCGCCGTAGCAGCTGTAGATGTCCCGGGCCACGGCATTCCAGGTATTCCGGGCAGCGGTATTCCAGCGGCGCTGCTTCATATCCGGCACGGCATATCTGTCAAGTATTCTGCCGGCCTTGGCGTCATTAATGCAGGATTCCAGACCGGATCCGGTACGCAGAACCACATGGGGTTCATCGGTGGTAAAAAGCAGAAGAGCGCCGTTGTTAAGATCCTTGCTGCCCAGCCCCAGGCCGTTGAACAGCTGAGTGGCGGCGTCATTCATAGATCCGGAAATGCCGGGCACAACGGCCACAAAGATCTCTCCGCCGTTAGCCTGCTGCAGTCTCCGGGAGCCCTGATTGAAATAATTGTGCGAATCCCGGGACAGCACGCCGGAGGTATCCATGACGGCAAATTCCGTAATTGCCGGAAAACCTTCCACCTGAACCGCATCCAAATCCACCAGAGGGGTGCCTTCATCGGAAGACAGAACACAGCAGCACATTATGATGCTCAAAAAGACGTTACCGAACCCGGCAAGGAGGACTTTTCCCTCGGAAAACAAATCTGCCATCGCCTAAGCCTCCCTGTGAAAATTATCCCTGAACCGATCAGGCGACGTCTGAACGCGCCCCGGACAGGATCTGCCCCGCTCCGCAGCTCAAAACATAAAACCCGCATGGCCCGGGCTTCAGCTGAAGCACCCCCGGCCCCGGGATCTGCCGCCCTTGACCCGGCCGCTCCAGCCCTGATCCTCATCGCTGCCTGCGCCGTCGTACAAAGCCAAATAAAGCACCAGCATAAGGCCAGCCCCCATAGCCATCCCGGAAAAAGTCCCCAGGATTGCCGTTCCGCTGCCGAATTCAGATCTGGTCTTTATCACGCGGGGATGGGCATAGGTCTTAACAGCATTTTCGTCAAATGATCCGTTTTCTTCCATAACCGCTGCGGGGGGCTGGACATGATGGCAGCTGTAGATCTCGCGGGCCAGCGCATTCCAGGTATTCCGGGCCGCAGTATTCCAGAGGCCTTTTCTGATGTCCGGCACGGCGTATTTATGCAGTATTCCTTCGGCTTTATGCGTGTAAAGGCAGGATTTCAAGTCGGATCCGCGGTGCAGCCTCACATGGCGATAATCGGTGGTAAAAAAAAGGAGAACCCGGTTTTTACGATCCTTGCCGTCCGATTCCAGACCGTTGAACAGCTGAGTGACAGCGCCCTTCGCATCCCCGGAAATTCCGGGAACAGCGGCCACAAAGATCTCCGCTCCGGTATCCTGCTTAAGCTTCAGGGTGGCCTGATTGAAGTAATCGTGAGATTCCAGGGAGAGGACGCCGGAGGTATCCATTACGGCAAATTCCGCGCTTTCCGGAAAACCCTCCACCTGAACTGCATCCTCCATAATGGGCATGGACATACAGAACATCAGGACACTCCAAAAGAAGGTTATGAATGCTGTCAGGCCGACTTTGCCTTCATCAAACAGCCAGTTTGCCATCTCTCTCACGCGCGTCTCCCTGCCGTCACAACCGTCCCGGTACCCTCGCAGGATCTGAAAGCCCGTCCCGCCGGACGGCTCCTCTGACAATCGGAGCCTTACCAGTCGGTGCCGTAAATTTCGTGCATATTGTCCGCAGCGGCCCGGGCTTCATTGATCTCCTCCGGCTGCAGATGATACTCAAAATCGTCCTCCAGCTTCAGGATGTCCTGATACTGCCGGCTTTTGGTATCACCGGCCTTCTCCAGACTGATGCGCACCACCAGGAGCCACTTGAGAGCCTCCCGGAAATCAGGCTGAGCTCCGCGGCCGCCCTCGGCAAAGGCATGAGCCAGCGCCATCTGGGCATCCTGATTGCCGAGCTTGGCAGCCTTCTCATACCAGCAGTGGGATACCCGGGCATCCTCGATGCCGGTATTCTTGGCGCCGTAGAGACTGCCCAGACCGATATAGGCCGGAGTGTAGCAGAGATCGGCGCTCTTCTGGTACCAGGCATCAGCCAGCGCATTGTTCCGGATGCTGCGATCCTCGGCGGTCTGGTAGATATGTCCCAGCTCGAACATGGCCTCGGCATCCTCTCCGGCCTGAGAGGCCCGGGTGAACCAGTTAATGGCATCGCTGTAATTGGCCCCGTATTCGAAGCCGTCGCCGGAGCCGAAGTCCGAAAGAGCATCAAAGGCCAGCTCCTTCATCATGGTAACGTCGCCGGTGCCCGCCCGCTTGACCTTTTCTTCATGAGCCAGCTGTCTCAGCTTCTCGGCGGTGTAGTATTCCGGAAAATCAACCTGCACGGGATCCGGCATGCCGGGATACGACACCTGATCCTCCGACCAGGAGGAGGAAAACTCATCATCCGGGATCAGGAGCGTATCCTCCGCCGGAGCAGCCGCATCGGCATCGGCATTATGATTAGCATCTGCATCAGAATCCGGATCTGCCGGGGTTTCGGGAAGATCCGGAGTATCGGGAGTATCAGGAATGAGGGTTACCGCTCCTTCGGCGATGGCTTCCGGATTAGCGTCCGGGGCTGCGCCTTCAGCATTCTGAGGAACATCAGGGGTTTCCGCGCTGTCAGGATTTTCCGCGGCCCGGGCGGCTCTTTCAGCCTCCTCCTGAGCTCTCCGGGCTTCCTCTTCCTTCTTCAGGCGCAGCTCCTCCATCTGCTTCCTGATCCGGGCGGCATTGGCATTTCTTTCCTTTTCCTGCTTCTCCCGCTGGTAAACCACCCGGTTCACCACGAGGCCGGACTCCAGAAGATTCGCCAGAGTCAGCATGGCTGCCGGGCTGTTTTTTTCAATAGCCTGAATAAGGTAATCTACCGATTTGGCGTAGTCCCGGGGGATGCCCACGCCGCTCTGATAGATGTCCCCCAAAGCCAGGAGAGCGTCAACGTCGCCGCTCCGGGCGTTTTTCTCATAGATTCTGATGAGATCCTGGAACACCGCCTCGGCTTTGGCCGGATCCGGCTTGATTTTGGCGCCGCCCAGAATATAGATGGAGGCCAGCGCTTCCAGAGCCTTGACATAATCCTGCTTGGCGCTGAGCTCATACCAGTGAATAGCCCTTTCGTCATCAGCAGCATGGCGGATGCCGTCCGTGAAATAAAGCCCCATCTGATACTGAGCCTCGGGATCCCCCTGTTCGGCTTTTATCATGTAGGTTCGCGCCCATTCATCAAAATAGTTCTGGGAACGCAGTTCATCCTTGGGGACGCCCAGCCCCCGCTGGTAGATAGTGCCCAAAGCAAGGAGAGCCTCCGGCTGCTTTCCGGCCTTCTCCAGCCATTCCCGGGCCAAACGGTAATTGTGCTCCACGCAGGTGCGGGATTCTCCGGCCGGCGCGAAATAGAGGAGCCCCAGGCGGAGCGCCGCCTCCATGCTGCCGCGGTCGGCGGCCATTCTCAGGTATTTAATGCCCCGGGCTGCGTTTTTGACCGTGCCCTGTCCGGAAAGATACATTTCAGCAGTGCGGAACATGGCCTCGCTGTTTCCGGCATCGGCCAGAAGCTGATAGTTTTCCAGAGCATCCTTGTAGCTTTTGGCGTCATAAGCCAGCTTGGCCCGCATTCCATAATCCTGCATCCTGAAATATCCGGCGGCATAATAGCTGGCAGCAAGAATCCCAGCTGCTCCGACCCCCGCCAGAATCATCCGGATGCGGCCTTTTTTGGAGGAGACCAGCGAATTCTGCTGGGCTCCCAGACGGTTGAACCAGTCCCTGCAGTCATTCACAAAATTGTTGTAAGCTCTTTTCCATTTTCTGGCCATAGCAAAAAAACAAAACTCCGAAACGCCCTACAAAACGACAGTCCTGCCTGCTGAAAAAAACATCGCGGCATAACAGCGCAATCAGTAAAATTTTAACAGAAAACAGCGCTGAATGCACCACGGGGAGAGCATGAGACAAGGATAACGGAGGATGGCGGAAGACAGCGGAAAATAAGGAATCAGGAGACAAATCCGGGAGGATGACGCTCGTTGCGGACAAAGGATCCTGCTGGGGGTTCAGCCAGAGAACAAGGGGCAGCAGATGCTTTTCACCGCAGGGACATCTAATCACCTTTACCCTGAGCATAAGAAGCACTGCGTCACAAAGCAGATCCAGGGCATTCCTCATACTTCACGTACGATTAAGACGTTACACTAGAGAGAATATGTTAAAACATCAGTATTGCCTTGTCTCTTGCTTCGGATTGCGTCATAGAGCGTAATGCAGATAGAAAGTCTCTGGAAAATCACGATAGTCAAACGATAAAGAAAATTGCTTATCATGAGATGGTTGCAGAGCGCAATCCAGTTACGGATATTAAAAAGCAAATTCCTATTGCTTATTACAAAGCCATGGTGTACAATGACAACACTTCTGACAAAAGGATTTGTGTATATGAAAATTCAAGCTGTTGTAGTAGATGGATACAAAAATTTATCTAACATAAAAATCAAGTTTGACAATATTACTGCACTTGTTGCGCTTAATAATTTTGGAAAATCTAATGTTCTATCCGCAATCGATTTCGGAATAACTTTCATTAAAGCGAGCACAGAAGAAAAGCTGCTTATGATGGCTAATTCAAATCTAATTCCGATGAACAGAGCAATGCTAGGACATAATTATAAATATGAGATGGAGGTTTCGACTGAGATAAATTCTCAAGATTATCTTATTCAATATGGTTTTGAATTTAATTGGAAAGATTCCGTTGAAAAGGAACCTAAAATTGTTAGTGAATATTTAAAAGTTAGGTTAAATATCAAAGGTCAAAAATTTACGCAACTGATAAATCGTTTCGAGAATAATGCACTATACAAAAGTTCTGAAACTGGCAGGTGCTCGACGAAAATCAATGTAGAGCCGGCAGAACTCGTTGCTAACAAGCTGAAAGCTTTTGATGATCTATATTATTTTGAAATCATAAAGAAACTAAATAATATGAAGATCTACATGGAAAACAATCTTGATGCGATAGCTTTTTATCAGCCAGATCCTATCGTAAGAAAAGGATTTGAAAACGAAATGATAAATATGGATAACCTCCCGCGTATTATTTATAATCTCAAGGCTCAACATAATAGCAAATTTGAGTTGCTGAAAGATGTTTTTACTCAATTATTTCCAGATATCGAAGATGTAATTGTTAAGCAAATTCCTATAAATGGAACGGAAAACAATCCCATTCCTGATGATGCTCCTTTCGTATTTTCTAAATTTATTTATGTTTTGTTAGTCAAGGATTGTAATTTATCAAATGCAATAAATTTTGCATCAATGTCTGATGGTGCAAAGAGAGTATTTATGATTCTCACAAAAATAATAGTTTCCAGTATAAGTAATGTGTCTCTAATAGCCATTGAAGAGCCAGAAAATTCTGTTCATCCTGGTCTTTTTCAGGCATATATCAGAATTATTAATCAATTATTGGATGATTGTAAAGTTATTATTACCAGTCATTCACCTTACATCGTTAGCTATTTAGATCCGATATGGATACATGTTGGCATTAATAAAATCCCAGGGATAGCTGAATTCTTTTCATTTAAGAGATCTGGTCAAAGACAGCTCGAAAAGGATGCAATTAAATTTAATATGAGCATGGGAGATTACTTATTCTCGCTCCTTTCAGATCCTGATGACAGCATAAATGATTACTTGGAGTGTGGTTTTAATGAGTAAATGTCTTGTATTATTCGTTGAAGGTGAAACTGAAATTGAGTTCTATAAAGCGGTAATTACTTTTGCCAGGGAAAAACTCCAAACAAAAAAAATTTGACACAAGCATAGAATTAAAAAATATCAAAGGGGTAGGTGGTTTTAAAAAAGACGCTCTTAGAAAATTTGTAAACGAAATCAAGCCCAACTACAAAAAAGATTGTAAATTTACGATCGTACTGTGCAGCGATACAGATGTATTCGAATTACAACCAAGACCACCTGTGAATTGGAGCGACGTTAGGAATGATTTGATTGCAGCTGGAGCATATAATGTAATTTTTGTTAGAGCAGAAAAATCGATTGAAGATTGGTTTTTATATGATTTAGATAGCATTGTGTCATTTTTAAGGTTAAAAAAAGATGAAAAAATATCTGGAAGCAATGGTTATGAGAAATTACAGCGTTTGTATAGAAAGGCGAATAAGATATATTTCAAAGGAATGAAGAGTAATGGAATGGTTAAACATCTTAATATTGAAAAAATATCACTTGCAGTTAAAGACCAACTATCACCATTGTATAAAATACTTGGTGTAGACTTATAACCAAAATTTCTCAGTTAATTTAATCCATCCTGATAAAGAATGTAGTAATTAAGAATTTTCTACTGCGATGTAATCTTTTCACCGTACTTCCCGGTTATTTTTACCGGGAGCGGCGGTCGACCAGACGGTATCCCTGAGGCGTATTCACAAAGATCGGCTCCCCTTTCCTGCCGGAGGAATCCATTTTTCAGAAAAGGCGGCGTGCAAGTTCAAAACGATAATTTTCTCCCGGGGGTACGGAGGCTGCAACAGCCCTCTTTTACCGCCCTGCCTGACGCCTTAATCATTTCCCCCGGAACAGACGCCGCAAACTTTGATTCAAATCCGGAGCGTTTTCTAGTACACTTAAGCCGTTTAGCGGCAGGTTCCGGCAGCGCCATTTGGACAGATGTTTCCGGGAGCCCTGTTTTTTTCATGCTGCGCCCAACGAGGTTTTTGCAAATGAGCTCATATTACCGCGAACAGTGCGAACGCAAGGTGTGTCTCGATACTGAAACCACCGGCAAAAACGATGACGGCACCCCCGGAGATCACCGCATTATTGAAATCGGCTGCGTGGAGATCATTAAAAGGCGCATCACCGGAAGAACCATGCAGCTTTACATCAATCCGGAACGCAAGGTGGACGAGGAAGCCTTCAGCGTGCACCACATTTCCGACGAATTTCTGAAGGACAAGCCGAAATTCGCGGACATCTACCAGCAGTTCTACGATTTCGTGGCCGGAGCCGAGCTCATTATCCACAATGCCAAATTCGACGTGGGCTTTCTGAACCATGAACTGAACATCCTGCACCGCAATATTCAGATCGAGAATATCTGCAAAATCACCGATACCCTGGCTGTTGCCCGGGCCCTCTATCCCGGTCAGCGCATCAGTCTGGATGCTCTCTGCGCCAAGCTGAACGTGGATGAATCCTCACGTACCACCCACGGAGCTCTCCTGGATGCCCAGATCCTCTCCGAGGTGTATCTGGCCATGACCGGAGGCCAGGAAACGCTGTTTAACGACGGAAACCGCTTCGGCTTCGGGGAAGAAGTCCGCCGGGACTTCAGCAGCATCCGCACCAAAGTTATCAGGCCCGCGGAATTCGAAATGGCAGACCATCTCAAATACCTCTACAAGATGAATCAGGCCAAGGGCATTGAAAGCATCGGCTTCGGAAAAGAGTATCTGATTCCTCCCAAAGAAATCCCGCTGGGTGACGGCAAGGTGAAAACAGTGGTGGACGACGGCATGATCGAAGAGGCTCTCAAAGCCGCTCTGGCTCAGGAATTTCCCGGGAATCCCGATGTTTATGACAGATATGTGAAATTCTGTAAAGAACGGGACGACAAAATGAGTAAAATCAAACAAGCCAGGCTTGATGCCAAGAGACAGGAGCTTGAGGAAACCAAAAAACGGGAGGACGCCCTGGAGGCGCAGGCTGCGGGGCAGTCCTGACAGGGGCAGATCTCGGGATGCCGGGAACAAAGCCCCGGAGACCGATCTTGCGTCCGCCCCGGGTTTTAAAGGTGTTAATTTTTTTTGCAGTTCAGGGAGTTAAGCAAATATGGGCAGCTACAACATCAGAGAGGAGCTGGAGGAAGCCCTCGACGTGCTTCGGAAATTTACCGCGGATGACAGCAGCATCGCCGCCATTGAAAAGGCCGCGGAGCTCATGGCCAATGCCATCAGAAACGGCGGCAAGGTTCTGTCAGCCGGCAACGGCGGCAGCCACTGCGACGCCATGCACTTTGCCGAGGAGCTTACGGGGAGATATCGGGAAGACCGTCCGGCCTACGGAGCCATTGCCATTTCCGACCCCAGCCACCTTTCCTGCGTCTCCAATGATTACGGCTACAAGTATGTGTTTTCCCGTTATCTGGAAGGCGTCGGCCGGGAAGGTGATGTATTCCTGGGCATTTCCACCAGCGGCAATTCCGAAAACATCATCACCGCCGTGGAAACCGCCAAAAAGAAGGGCATCAAAACCGTAGTCCTCACCGGCAAGGACGGCGGCAAGCTGGCCGGCCTCGCCGATGTGGAAATCCGGGTGCCGCACTTCGGCTTTGCAGACCGCATTCAGGAGGTGCACATCAAGGTTATCCACATCCTCATTCATGCCATTGAGGTGAAGCTGGAGGCCTGACCTTACGCCCCCTCTTCCGCCCCAGAAAGTCAGCCCGTCCCCGGGCTGATTTTTTTTCGCCGCCCTGAGTTCCGGAGCCGGAAGCTTTGCTCCGGATTGTTCCTCAGGGATACCCGCTCTCAGCGCCGTCTCAAAAGACGTTTCTCCTGTCCCCGCACTGCCGTTGCTTTACCCGGGGGAGATAAAACAATCCCGGCTCATGGCGGGCCCCCGGATAACCGGGCGCCCTGCTGAACCGGGACGGAAAAAAGAACAAAATGCCGAGGCTTACCGGAACCGCATCACAAAGCCAGAACCTCTTTCAATAACCCCTGAGCCGGATCGGGAAGAGTCTTTTCCCGCTCGGACAGTCTCGCAAAACACCGGCTGATATAAACAAGGATATCGCTGCCCCGGAATGCGCCAGGATACTTCGCTGCCAGACTGTTCAGGAACACCACAAAAATCACGCGCTCGCTGATGCCGAAGTTCAGTATCTCCTTAAGCTTCAGGACAGCCTGCCCGGGAAGCCCCTGCTTTTCCAGAGACGCAATGTTTTTTGCGGCGAAGAGATCCTTGACACCGTCCTTTTCAAGAGCTTTAAGAGCCGTGAGATTATGCACCAGGAGAGCCAGCCCTCCCGTGACGCTCGTATCTTCATCCTCCTGATCCTCTGTCTGATCCCTGCCGGCCATGACCGATTCGCCGCCCGTCTTCCCCCGGGCAAACAAATTCATCATCCCCATAAAACCCATCATGCCGCCCGATGCCCTGCTGGCAGCCCGCCCCATCATCCGGGATTCGGGCGCCACCGCAAAGCAGGCAGCAGCGCAGCTCATGCCCATGAATCCGGCGGGAGCCATCTGCGGCACCTGACGCATCTCCGGGAGATCCAGATCCGCGGCATTGGCATTCTCCTCTACCAGAATATAATTGGTGTGCGAGGTGATAAGCCGGTACGCCACGGCCAGATCCTGAGCCTTGTCATCATCCCGGCCGGCAATGCGGCGTCTTACCGCCATGCGGGCCAGATCGGAACACGGGGTTTCATCGGCGGCGGCGGGAATGGCTGCCTGCCAGGAATGCTTCTTCTCCCCGGAGAGAGTTCTGAGCTCAATATTGCCGGCAGGATTCTCCGGGAAGCGGGCAAAAAAGATGGCCGTATCGCCGTGGAACAGGCAGGGCGCCTCTTCCGGGAATACCCAGTCCGGCTGGCCCGGCCAGACGATCTCGGAATCCGTGGCCGGCTGATTCATTCTCTGAAAGTGCCGCACGATTCTTTCGGCCATATTCTCATTGGGAGTTACGAATTCCGGCATGCCTTTAGTGGTCTGGGAAAGCTTCCTGAGAAGCCCTTCGGACACGGAGGATCCCACTCCGACGGAAAATATCCGGCAGCCGGATTTTTCGGCCTTTTCATAGAAGCTCTTGCTCTCGTAAACCTCGCCGTCGGTAATCAGGAGAATATCGTGCTGCTTGTTGCCGGAGGAGGACTTATAGGCAGTTTCCAGAGCTTCTTCCAGATTGGTGCCGCCGAGATCCGCATTAATGGTTTCCAGAAGATCCCCGGCCTCCCGGAGATTCTCCCTGGTGCAGGGCTGGCGCTCCGGGAACAGAGGAACCACCCTGCTCCCGAACCGGATAATGTTGAAGGAATCCGTATCTCTGAGCAGCTCCAGAATCCGGGAAAGAGCGACCCGGGCCTGGGAAATGGAATCCCCGCTCATGGATCCCGAGCAGTCCACGATAATGTCCAGATCCCGGGGCAGTCTGCTGTCCTCGGCGCCGAAATCCGGAGTTATGGCCACGGCGGCCACGTAGCCCTCGCCGTCCCGGCCCAGGCAGGCATAGGGGGCCGGATCAGCCGGATTCCGGATCTCCAGAATGAAATCCCGGTCGGCAAAGGAAGAGACCGCAAAATGAGCGCCATCCTCCCCTTCCGAGCGTTCCACGCTGTGGGTCGGACAGGAAATATCGAATTTTTGCAAAGCTCCGGTAACCACC
>JAEEGF011193102.1_pt1 | contig 11309 bp, 8 predicted proteins | sample 9134171 | NCBI WGS metagenome assembly JAEEGF01 (sample SAMN16246542, study PRJNA631951) | gut metagenome | biome: gut microbiome; feature: rumen; material: AP-attached | host: Bos | place: Iran: Karaj | collected 2018-10
CTCCGAGGTATTCGTCGGCGCCCTGGCCGGTGAGGACCACGTCCTCGGAGGCGGCCTTGCAGACCGTGAACAGCTGCAGCTCGTAAGATATCGTGAAGGGGTCCGACTCGTCTGTGGCGGATATGAGCTCCCTGATCAGCCCTTCCAGATTGCCCTTGGATATCCTGCAGTGGACCCATGGCAGCCCGAGGGCCTCGGCCAGCTCCTTCCCTGCGCGCACGTCGAAGGAGCCGTCGGTCCCGCAGGTGTAGCATACCACCGATTCGGCGCATTCGGAAGCCAGCGCCGCGACCAGGCCGGAGTCCAACCCTCCTGAGAACGCCACAGCCACGCGCCTCCCCTCCGCCGCCTTCCTTACCGATTCCCTGATGGATTCCCCGAGACCGCCGTATCCGCCCATCCTGCCACCTTGACGAGGGACGGTCAAGGCCGGCTCGGATATAACCGTTCAGTCCCGCAGGCCGTCGGACATGTCCGTAGACTATAGTGATTATGGCTGTCGGGGCTGGGATGCGGAAAGGCTTATCACGGGACACAGGTTGAACGGACCGCCATGGAATCGCCGCAATGCATCGAGATACGCGGAGCCAGGGTGCATAACCTCAAGGGGATAGACGTGGACGTCCCGCTCGGGAAGGTCGTCGGGATAGCCGGCGTGTCCGGATCCGGGAAGTCCTCCCTGGCGCTGGGCGTGCTTTACGCGGAGGGTTCAAGACGCTATCTGGAGGCGCTTTCAACGTACACCCGCCGGCGCATGACGCAGGCCGCCCGCGCAGAAGTCGACGAGGTGCGCTACGTCCCGGCCGCCCTGGCCCTTCACCAGCGCCCCGGCGTCCCAGGGATCAGAAGCACCTTCGGGACCTCCACGGAGCTCCTCAACAGCGTCAGGCTGGCGTTCTCGAGGCTGGCCAGCCACCGCTGCCCCAACGGTCATTATCTCAAGCCGAGCATAAATTTCGCGGCGATGATCGACATCAAATGCCCGATATGCGGCGCGGCCGTCTCCCCACCCAGCGCGGAGGAGCTGGCGTTCAACAGCGCCGGGGCGTGCAGGAAATGCGACGGGACCGGGATCGCGTACGAGGTGGACGAGGACTCCCTGGTCCCCGACGAGTCGAAGACCATAGACGAGGGGGCGGTGGCCCCCTGGCAGACGCTGATGTGGTCCCTCATGAAGGACATCGCCAGAGACATGGGCGTCCGCACCGACGTGCCGTTCAGGGAGCTCACCGAAAAGGAGAGGGAGATAGTCTTCCACGGCCCGGCAGAGAAGAGGCACCTGCTGTACTACAACGAGAAGTCGGGAAACGCCGGCGAGATGGACTTCACCTATTACAGTGCAGTGCACACGGTGGAGAACGCCTTGGCCAAGGTCAAGGACGAGAAGGGGATGAAGAGGGTGGAGAGGTTCCTGAAGACTGGCGTATGCCCTTGCTGCAACGGGACTAGGCTCTCCGAGAAGGCCAGGGAGCCCCTGCTGAGGGGAATTTCCCTGGACATGGCATGCAGGATGACGCTGTCGGAGCTCACGGAATGGATGGACGGCGTCCCGGGGACCCTCCCCGAGGAGATGGCCCCGATGGCCAGGAGCATATGCGAGTCCTTCCAGGACACCGCCAGACGCCTGCTGGACCTCGGCCTGGGGTATCTGACGCTGGACCGCGCATCGTCCACGCTGTCCACAGGGGAGAGGCAGAGGGTGCAGCTGGCCAGGTCCGTCCGCAACCGCACCACGGGGGTCCTGTACGTCCTGGACGAGCCTTCCATAGGGCTTCACCCTTCGAACATCGACGGGCTGATAGGAGTGATGGACGACCTGGTGTCCGACGGGAACACGGTGGTGCTCGTGGACCACGACACGCAGGTGCTGAGGCGCTCCGACTGGGTGGTCGAGCTCGGCCCGGGCGCCGGGGACGACGGCGGTACGGTCATAGCCTAGGGGACGGTCGGGGACCTGACAGAGAACATAAGGTCCAGGATAGGGCCGTTTTTAAGAGGAGGCTGCCAGCGCCTGCGCCCGAGGGCGGAAAAGGACGAAGTGTTCGCATTCGGCGCGCTGGAGATGCGCACGTCGGCCATCCACACGGTGAAGCCGCTGGAGGTGAGGATCCCGAAGGGCCGCCTGACGGTCGTGACGGGGATGTCCGGCAGCGGGAAGACTACCATGGTCCTCGACAGCCTGGTGCCGGCGCTGGAAGCAACGATATCCGAGGCCGCCCTGCCGGAGCATGTCGTTTCAGTCAAAGCAGACGGGATATCGCAGGTGAAGCTCATCGACGCCACGCCCATCGGGATCAACGTGCGCTCGACCGTCGCCACCTATGCGAACGTCCATGACGAGCTGAGGAAGGCATTCGCGAAGGCGCCGAAGGCCGCGGAGATGAAGGTCAAGGCCGGGGACCTGTCGTACAACACCGGATCCCTAAGATGCCCCACGTGCGACGGGACCGGGTCGGTCAGCCTGGACATCCAGTTCCTCCCGGACGTGGACATCCCCTGCCCGGACTGCAGGGGGTCCCGCTATCGTCCTGAAGCCTCGGACATCGTCCGTGAAATCGGCGGGAGGACGCTGTCCCTGCCAGAGGGGATGAGGATGACCGTGGAGGACTCCGAGGAGGCCTGCAAGGACATGCCTGTGGTCAGGAACAGATTACGGGCCCTCCGCGAGGTGGGACTCGGATACCTTTCCCTGGGAGAGGCCACCCCCGGGCTGTCCGGCGGAGAAGCGCAGCGCCTGAAGCTGGCGGGGGAGATGGGCCGCGGGCAGTCCGGGACCGTCTTCGTTTTCGACGAGCCCACCATCGGGCTGCACCCGCTGGACGTGGAGGTCCTGATGTCGGTGTTCCAGCGTCTGGTGGAGTCTGGGGCGACAGTGATAGTCATAGAGCACGACCTAGACGTGATAAGGAGCGCCGACTACGTGATAGACATGGGGCCGAAAGGCGGCGAGGAAGGCGGAAGGATCGTGGTCTCAGGCACCCCGGAGGACGTGAAGGCCTGCCCGGAGAGCGCCACTGGAAGGTTCATCTAAGCATTAGAACTATAGTATGCTATAGGGTGCTGTGAATCTAGCGACGATTCCGTCGCAGATAGTAGAACTATAGTATTAATCATCGGGTTCCCACGATAGAAGATTCGACTGGATACATAGAGGTGAACCCGCCTGTCCGCACGATTGCAAGGAACGGCATTCCGAAGATGGACCTCCCGGATGCATCGACGTCATGATGGAATGCATTCGAAAGGAACCGTTATTACCGCATAACCCGTGTCGGCGACAGAGGCTGCTGTTAACATGAGCTCAGGTTACGATGCCTATCTTCGGAAGATCGAGAGTGACCGTCTGTCAAGGCGCAACATCTACCAGATGCTGCTGTTGGCGACCTTGCTGGGCGTCGTCGCAGGCCTAGTGCTCTGGCTGTTCCTCCAGGCGGTGTCCTTGGGGACTTCCCTGATCTGGGACTCCCTTCCGTCCCTCGCAGGCGGCCAGTGGATCGCGATCCCGGTCTGCGCCCTCGGCGGATGCGCCGTCGGGCTCATACATAGGCGCTATGGCGAATACCCGGAGGAGCTGGACGTCGTGCTTGGGAAGGTCAGGGAAGAGGGGCGTTACGACTACCGTCCTATCCTGACGATATTGGCCTGCGCCCTCCTGCCCCTGATACTGGGCGCCAGCGTGGGGCCCGAGGCGGGCCTGGCCGGGATCATCGCCGCCTTGTGCTATTGGATCAGCGACAACATGCGCTTCGCCCACATGAACGCCTCCATGTACGCCGAAATCGGACAGGCGGCCACTCTGGGACAGCTGTTCCATATGCCTCTGTTCGGAATACTGGCTGTCGAAGAGACGCCCATGGGCGGGGACTCCCCCCGGCTTCCGAAGATGAAGAAGCTCGTCCTCTACTGCCTTTCGGCGGGATCGAGCATACTGGTCATATGGGGCCTCAACCAAGTGTTCCAGACGTCGCTCGAAGGTTTCCCGTGCTTCCCGGAGGTAGACATATCGGCGATCGATTTCGCCGCGGCCCTGCTGTACATCCCCGCAGGGGTGCTAGTATACATCCTTTACATGGCCGCGTCCAAAGCAGCCCAAGGAGGGGCCGACAAGGTCCCGCCAGTATGGAAGGAGACGATATGCGGAGCCGCGGTGGGGGCGATGTGCCTGGCGGTCCCCATGGCTATGTTCTCCGGCGAGGACCAGATGGCGGATCTCATAGATGGATTCGGGGCCTATGCCCCGTGGACCCTCATCGGCATATGCGTGCTTAAGGTCCTGATGACCGCGTTCTGCCTCCGCTTCGGGCTGAAAGGGGGACACTTCTTCCCTCTGATCTTCGCCTGCTCCTGCATGGGGATAGGGATGGCGATGCTCATGTTCCCCGATTACGCGGACCATGCGGCCTTCGCGGCCGGGATACTTACGGCCGCCACGCTCGGCGCGCAGCTGAAGAAGCCCTTGGCGGTCACGATGCTCCTTCTCCTATGCTTCCCGTTCCGCATGGTCTTCTGGATCTTCGTCGCGGCCGCCGTCGGAGGCTGGATAGCCAAGACGCTAGACGAGAGGTATGCACCGGAATCATATTCAGAGAAGGACACGTCCGTCCGAGATCCGAACTGCCGGACTTAATAAAGTTGGACGTCATGGAGAGAATCCGATGCTGTGAGTAGAGAGGCCAGAGGATATTGCGTCCTATTTCAGGGACCCGAACGGGAAGCTGTACGTGATCTGCACGTTCATATCCGTGGCCATAATGCTGGCGGCCTCGGCGATCTCGCTCGTTTACCTTGTGGCGAAGGCCCCCGACGAGGCGTACGTGCTCACGTCGGGAGAGGAGCCCATGGGCATCGCCTATCCGCTGCTGTGCGCTGCGGTGTTCGTCATATGCCTCGCGTTGACGGTCAAGGACCTGGCGAAGCGGATGAAAGGATGCCCCGAGGACGAGAGGGACGCCCGTTTCATGCGGGCCCCCCTCAGCAAGGCCGGAATGCTGTTCTCGATAACGGCGACCACCAGCCTGGTGATTATCCTATTCTCGGACCTGATAGGGGAGGCGATAACCGACGACTTCATCGGGAAGATGACCGACTACGAGATGATGGTCAGCATGATGTGCGCGGGCCCGGAGGAGGAGTTCATCAGTCGCGTGCTTATCATAGGCCTCCCGGTGACGCTGATATGCTTGGCAAAAGGACATCCGAGATGCGCGAAGGACCTACTGGGAGGCTTCGGGATGAGCAGGATCGCGCTGGTATTCCTGGTCATATCCTCGGCGATATTCGGCCTCCTCCATATGAGCGGATGGAGCATCATGAAGTTCCCCGACACGTTCATCTCCGGGATGTTGTTCGGATACGTGTACATACAGTACGGGGTTCATGCGTCGATAGTGATGCATTCCGCCTTCGACCTGCTCGCAAGCTTCGACATCTTCTTCGACGGCGCGGGGACGGCCCCCCTGATATTGACGGCCCTCCTCGGAGCGGTCCTCCTTGTAAGGTCGCTGTTCAAGTTCAGGTCGTACATCCCGGAGAACACGCTGCACGAGCCGTTCGACGGGAACGTCATAGAGATGTGGGGAAGAAGCCGATCCTGACGAGGATGCAGTCAGGAGGCTCCCGCCCATATCATCCTCCGAAGACGCCGCCGAGCCCGAAGACGAGCATGAGCGTCAGAAGCACCGGGCAGACGTACATGATCATTACCCTGAAGACCCTCTTCAGGCGAAACCTGCTGGAGATCTCGATCTCCTCCTCCAGGAACTCCGGCTTGGCCACGTAACCGATGAACAGGCACATGAGGATGGCGATCACAGGCATCAGGATGCTGTTGGCGAGGGTGTCGAAGACCCCCAGCCATCCGGCTCCCTGGCTCATGGGAATGTCGACGGCCAAGGGCCCGAACCCGAGGACGCATGCCATTCCGAGGCACAAGATGATCGCGACGGTGGCCAGCATAGACTTCCTGCGGCCCATTCCCGCCCCGTCCGTGAACACGGAGGTGCACGTCTCCGCCAAGGAAACGGCAGAGGTCAGGGCAGCCAGGAGCACCAGGAGGTAGAAGACGGGACCGATAATTCCACCGCCGGGCATGGAGACGAATACCTGGGGCAGAGCCTCGAACATCAGCCCCATCCCGTTGGAGTCCCCGAACCCGAACATGAACGCCACCGGCACGATCATCAGGCCCGCTAGCACCGCCACTCCGGAGTCTATGAGCGTCACGGTCCCGGCGGACTGCTCCAGGTTCACGTCCTTCTTGGTGTAGGAGCCGTAGGTGATCGCTATCCCCATGGCTATGGACAAGGAGTAGAAGATCTGGCTGACCGCGCCCAGGAAGGTGTCCGCGCTCAGCGCCCCTATGTCGGGATTGAGGTAATAGACGACGCCGTCCCATGCGCCCGGGATGGAGAGCTCGTAGGCGGTTATTCCGACCATGAGCACCAGGAGCGCCGGCATCAGGACCTTGCTCAGCTTCTCTATGCCGTTCTTGACGCCGGCGAGGATGCATGCCATGCACAGAACCGTGAACACCAGGAACCACAGGGTCGGCCCCCCGAAGCCCGCTCCGGTTTCTCCGCTGATGAAATCGAACCAATAGGCCCCGCCGTCGGCGGCCAGGCCGGAGATGTTCCCTGCGACGGATTCGAACAGCCATTTGGCGACCCATCCACCGATCACGCAGTAATACGGGACGATCAGCATCGGGATGACCGCGGCCAGGTATCCGATGTGCCTGTGCTTTCTGCTCACCTCTCCGAAGGCTGCGACGCACGACTTCCCCGTCCTCCGGCCGAAGGACAGCTCCGCCAGCAAGAGGCAGACCCCGAAGGTGAACGCCAGGACAATATAGACGAGGACGAAGATCCCTCCCCCATAATGGGAGGTCTCGTAAGGGAAGCGCCACAGGTTCCCGAGGCCTACGGCGGACGCCGAGGTCGCCATTATGAATCCCAGCTTCCCGTTGAAGGACGCCCTCTCTCCCGTCTCAGGCATGAGGGGGCATCGGCTTGCAGGACATAAGCGCTATGCCCCTCGACGGCCTGGACTGCCACGGTTTCTTATCTTATAGAACGATACGCATCCATGTCCGAGATCAGATGCCCCCGCTGCGGCACGCTATTCCAGATAGACGAGTCCGACTACGGCAAGATAGTTAGCCAAGTGCGCGACGCCGAATTCTCCAAGGAAATGGCGTTCCGCGTCCAGCACTACGAGAAGGAGAAGGCGGACGCGATCGCCCTCGTCAAGGCGGACAGCGACAAGGCCCATGCCAAGAGCATGACGGAGATGCGGGAGCGCCTGACCGGCGAGATCAGCTCCAAAGACGCGGAGATAGCCGACCTAAAATCCAAGATAGAGAGGTTCGAGCTCGAGAAGAATGCGGCGGTCAGGACGGCCGAGGATGCGAAAGACGGCGCCATATCCGAGAAGGACGCGGAGATAGCCAACTTGAAGGCGAGGATAGAGAGGTTCGAGCTCGAGAAGAGCATGGCCGTGAAGGCGGCGGAGGACGCCAAGGACGCCGAGATCTCCGAGTTGAGGTCCGCCCAGTCCAGATGGGACGTCGAGAAGAGCCTGGCGCTCACCGAGGCCGAGAACAGGAAGATCGAGGAGATAGGCTCCAAGGACAGGGAGATCGCCGACCTGAAGGCCAAGATCGAGCAGGCGGAGGCCGCCAAGCTGCTGGAGCAGGAGAGCCTGAAGACGTCCTATGCGGCCCAGCTCAAGGCGAAGGACGAGGAGGTGGAGTTCTACAAGGACTTCAAGGCCAGGCAGAGCACCAAGATGATCGGGGAGTCCCTCGAGCGCTTCTGCGAGAACGAGTTCAACAAGCTCCGCCCCACCGGGTTCCAGAACTCCTACTTCGAGAAGGACAACGAGGTCTCCGGCTCCGGCTCCAAGGGCGACTTCATCTTCAGGGAGGCGGAGGACGGGGTGGAGTTCGTCAGCATAATGTTCGAGATGAAGAACGAGGCAGATCAGACAGCCAGCAAGCACCGCAACGAGGACTTCCTCAAGGAGCTGGACAAGGACCGCAACGAGAAGGGCTGCGAGTACGCCGTGCTCGTGAGCATGCTGGAGCCTGAGAGCGAGCTGTACAACACCGGGATCGTCGACGTCTCCTACAGGTACCCGAAGATGTACGTCATCAGGCCGCAGTTCTTCATCCCCATGATCACCCTCCTGAGGAACGCGTCCAGGAGCTCCCTGGAGTACAAGCAGGAGCTAGTGGCCGCGAGGAACCAGAACCTGGACGTCACCAACTTCGAGGAGAAGATGAACAGCTTCAAGGACGCCTTCTCGAACAACTACCGCATCGCGAGCGAGAAGTTCTCCACCGCCATCGACGAGATAGACAAGACCATCGACCATCTCCAGAAGGTCAAGGACAACCTCCTGAGGTCGGAGAGGCAGCTCAGGCTCGCGAACGACAAGGCCCAGGACCTGACCATCAAGAAGCTCACCTGGAACAACCCCACGATGGCGAAGAAGTTCGGGGACCTGAGGAAGGGCCAGGAGCGAAGACGCCGGTCAGTAGTCGACGATTGTCAGCTTGTCAGACGATAGACGGGACGCAATGAGGAAGGAGTTCTTCAGGCAGTACCTGTCGGAGTGCACCGTGACTAGGGTGGATGCCGCCTGCCCTCCCGAAGTCGCCCAGGAGCGCATCAGGAAGGCGCTGGGCTGCCAGCGATCGGAGATACGATGGGGATCGGGCGTCCGTTCACCGTCATGGAGTCCTCGGTAACGTCGCACTCCAGGACCATGACGCCCACCCCCCGACCTCTCCGCGTGCTCCATGGCCTCCCCGAACTCCCTGTGCATGGAGTAGTTGGGGACAAACCCTTTCATTCCCTTCATCTGGACGATCATGACCAGATAAACCTCATAACCCTCCTTCACACTTTCCTCCAATCCCCTGATGTGCTTGAGGCTGCGCTCGGTGGGGGCGTCGGGGAACATGCATATCCCGTCTTTTTCCAACGTGACCCCCTTGACCTCGGCGAATATCCTCCTGTCGCCGGATTCCACGTAGAAGTCGAAGCGGGAGTCCCCGTGGACCTTCTCGGGGTAGATTTGTGGATGGGGTCCGAAGCAGCCCGAGGATGCGATGTAATCCCTGAAGGCGGCGTTGGGCGCTTGAGAATCTATGTTGATCAGCAGGTCCCCCTTGTAAGCTGCTACGAGGTCGTACGGCGTCTTGCGGTTGGGGGAATCCGATGCTGAGAGCACGACCTTGGCGCCCGGGACGAGGATCTCCTTGCACCTGCCAGTGTTCTTAACGTGGACGGTGACGATTTCCTGGCCGATTTGGACTTTGGCGATGAACCTGTTGGGACGGCTTATGAACGTGCCTGTGGATATGTGATCGTATTTCATTGTCCAGTGTCTTAACATCTGATCCGTAGATGACATTTTTGTTATTACATCTAGATTTCCAATCGTTATTATATTCATTAATTGAAATAATCGTATTATCACTGAATTTATGTTGTTTCATTGGCAACATATTTTTCAATATCAGCCATCTTACATCCAGAAAAACAGGACGGTAAACTTTTCTCCAAGATTAATTGCTTGAAAGTGGCAAAAAATGATTAAACTCAAAATCGAGACAACTTATAGTACATCAATAACTCGAAATAAACCAGAAGAATGAGGGTCCACACATGGCAATGACGCATGAACAATTGATAACGTTGGGAAAAGTACTCTCAGTGTTGGGTGCACTAACCATATTTGTCCCATGGTTGAAAATCGACTACTACGATTATTACGGGCCGATTTACGAGACGTACAATGGTTTCTCTCTGTTCAACTCCGGCTATTATTTCGGAGTGGCGATGTACATCCCAATCGTGATTATGATACTGTTCATCGTGTCCTACTTAAGATACAAATTATACAACGACCAACGCAACGGCAACATCCTTCTTGGATTATTCATCTTGATGTTTCTTCTGTCATGGCATTACAACATATCAGCCAACGGCATGTATGACAACCGTCCATACTTCTTGGAATTTTACAGCTCGGGAATGGCTGAAACAATCTCGCTGATTCTAGCATTCATCAGCATGATCGTAGCTTACATGGATGAAAAGAAACTTCAAATTAAGATGTCACCACCCTTGGGGGCTGCTACTGAGCCGGCATATTCTCCGTCATCTGACGATAACGAATTTTGTCCCAATTGCGGTACGAAACTCACGACGAAATCAGATCAACCGATGTCGTACTGCCCTTGCTGCGAAATCTATATAGGTGGTAGGAAAGAAAAAATCTAAATGGTTTTTCAAAAGCAATGCCTTCACTTCTGTCTTGATCATCCTTCTATTCGAACTCCTCATCACGATAGCGTCGATGAGCCTAAGGCTATGCCTTTGGCAACATTGAGCCCCTTTTTCATTACGACTTGACAAGAACGGATAAAAGCCCTTTTGCTTTCCTTTTGGCATAATAGCGAGCCACGTCACTTCCCGTCCTGTATGAAACAGAATAAGAGATCAATTGCTGCCGGATTTCGGTGACTACCCTCTCCACTTTCCTTTAACGCATAGGCTTTGGAACAAGGGTAGAATTGTCGTGGCTATTTCTCTGCTTTGAAGTACCGTTGTACGCATTGGTCATAATATGGTGCCTGTTGACACCGTGGAAATGTTCCCGAATCCTTGCATAGATTCTGCTCGATAGTTCCCCTTATAGTTGATTGTGGACTTAGTAGGTCATTAATGAAATTGTTTAAATGATCAAATTTTCCTTCCGATTTGTTACCAATGCATATGCTGGCTGAAAGGGGTTCATGGAGCGAGTCCATACTTGTCTATAACGATATAGAAAAGGAGTTGAAAGTAATCGATTCCTTGGATATCGAACTTCGTAAATGCAGTTCTTTTGACTTTTCAGTGGCATTTATAACGCAAGAAGGCGTCCAATCCATTCTTCAGACATTGGACAATCAAAGGAGTTCCATCCGTGGACGCATCATAACTTCCGATTATCTCAATTTCAATGAACCAAAGGCTTTGCGCAAGTTATTGGAATTTGAAAACATAGAGGTCCGTCTATACCCAATCGAGAAAATCAACGTAGGGTTCCACACTAAAGGGTATATTTTCCATAATACCAGCGAAACCTCAATCGTCATAGGAAGTTCCAATCTTACTGCAGACGCATTATCAAAAAACAAAGAATGGAACGTAAAGATAACATCCGAGGACAATTCGGAGTTCTTGGAATCGGTTGAAAAAGAATTCGAAGTCATGTGGACGATATCATCACGTCTCACATGCCAGTGGATTGATGCA
>JAEEGF012064004.1_pt1 | contig 11309 bp, 7 predicted proteins | sample 9134171 | NCBI WGS metagenome assembly JAEEGF01 (sample SAMN16246542, study PRJNA631951) | gut metagenome | biome: gut microbiome; feature: rumen; material: AP-attached | host: Bos | place: Iran: Karaj | collected 2018-10
ATGGACGGAGCTAATATTTATCAGACATTTTTCTTGATAATCGAGCCTCTTGTAAGACCGGCTACAGTTACACTTGTTATCTACATTTTCCTTAATGCATGGAATGAATTCATCCTTGCAAATGTAGTAGTAGGAAGCATGAAGGAACTTAAGACACTTCCTCTCGGAGTACTGTTCTTCCAGGGCGAGTTCACAACAGACTGGGGCGGAATGGGAGCAACAATGGTCATCGCTTCATTCCCTGCGATCATCGTGTACTCTATTTTCTCAGAGCAGGTCGAGAGCGCTATGACAATCGGCGGTGCTGTAAAAGGTTGAGAAATCCATACAGATATGTTAGTTATGGGCGTGAATGGTTTTGAACCATGATCTGGCCACTGCAAAGTTTTGCGTTAGCAGCAAGGCTTTGCAGTGGCTTAGTTTTGTTTTGCATCGGGTGTATATGATAGAATTATGGATATGAAACATTTGGATATTCGGAATATGACATTGAAGGACATGGAGAAGGTTACCTCAAATAAGGGCGTAGCCAGAAACATGTCCATTAAATATAAGATAGCTGTTATTACTCTTTTGGTAGCACTGATCCCCATGGTGGTACTTTCTTGTCTTATGCTCTTTTTCTATAACAGAGCCATTATGCAAAGGGCTGATAAGCAGATAGAAGAGAATATCAGGATCATGTCTGACAGATTGTCATCGGTTCTTCAAAATGGTGAGCTCTGCTCCAATAACCTTACTATTGAATTTGGTGATTACTATAATGACAAGTCTTTAAAGCAAGTCAAAAGAGATAGTAAGATCACAAGCCAGTTATCGCAGTCGCTCCTTATTTACAACGGGATTTCCTCTATTGTTTTTATTGACTGCTACGGAAGGTTTTTTTCCTCAGATCCTTCTTTTATAGATAAAAGTGATGAGATCATAAATTCGGATTTTGTGACAGCTCTTAAGGATGAGGGCGGCAAGACGCTTATGATGCCTGTAGATGACAATCCTTTTGACAAGGAGGATAAAGAAGTCATCACAATGGGTAAGCATGTCCTTAATATCGTATCCGGAACCCATCTTGGATATCTTTTTATAAATATGGATAAGGATTATCTGATCGAGTCTTCTCAAAGTGAGATCAGTTACTATTTCCTTTTCGATACAGATGGTGACATTGTGATCCAGTCTGATATCGTGGATCCTATCTATGAAGATGAGGAGCTTATGGACAGCCTCTTAGAGACTGAAAAGAAGCGCATTAGTTATAATAAAGAATCTTATCTTCTTGCAAAAGAGGTGATAGATCCTTACAAGTGGACTGTTGTTGGCATTACTAATCTTAATAAGTTTAATGTTACGGGTAGTGATTTGCGTCTTATCATCCTTACGACAGGCTCTTTTACGGCAGTTCTGCTTCTTGTATCTGTATGGTTTTCTGCGAACTTTGTAACAAGGCCTTTAAAAGTCCTTCACGACGGGGCTGAAGAGATAGCAGAAGGCGATATGAGTGTAAGATTCAGGTTTAAGACAAGGGATGAGATAGGCCGGCTTGGCAGAATCTTTAACTATATGACACAGCGTAATTTAGAGCTTTTGCAGCAGGTCGAGGATGAAGCCAATAAGAAAAGAGAGTACGAGCTTGCCCTTATTCAGGAGCAGGTTAAGCCTCACTTTTTGTATAACACACTAGATATCATCATTATGCTCATCGAGATGAACAGAAGTAAAGAGGCTTCAAGGGTAACTCATAAGCTTGCCAGTTATTATAAGAACTCGCTTTCAGGGTCTGATGAGATAGTGTCTGTAGAAAGAGAGATTCAGATAATAAGGGATTATCTTGATCTTCAGACCATGCGCTATGGCGACAAGTTCAGCTATGAGATAGATGTTGATGAGAAGGCTTATAATTCGCAGATTCCAAAGATGACTCTGCAGCCGCTTGTTGAAAATGCTATATACCATGGGGTAAAAAATAAATCATCGTCCGGAAAGATACTGGTCAGAGGAGGAATTATCACCTGCGCTGAAGCTGGGATAGAACAGGATGGCGATAACCTTATCGTTGAGCTAAGCGTTATAGATGACGGTGTAGGAATGGCAGAAGATGAACTAGCAAAGCTTAATGCTCTTCTTTCGGAAGAAGACGTTTTTGACAGTGATGAAAAGAAGGCTTTAGAGGAAGCTAGAATCACAGACCATGATAAGACTAAGGGTGGTAGCCACTTTGGACTTTATAGTGTGGCTAAAAGGATAAGGCTTTATTTTGGTAAGAGTTATGGCGCTAAGATAGATAGCGCAGAAGGTAAAGGAACGACGGTGAAAGTGTATGTTCCACATGGGGGCATGAGTTTGAAAATTTAAATATTTTCAAACTCCGAAAGTGGTGTCGCGGGCTCCGCCACTTCCAGCCATTAGTCACTCGTTACACTCGCGACATGAGGTTGAAATGATACGAATAATGATAGTTGACGATATGCCTATTTTTCTGGAGTATCTTAGGGGGTGTATCGACTGGAATTCATATGGTTTTGAGATATGCTGTGAGGCTCATGATGGTAGAGAAGCTCTTGAAATGATAGAGAAGTTCTACCCTGATGTGGTGCTTACTGATATAACTATGCCCTATGTTAACGGGCTTGAACTTGCAGAGAAGGTGACAAGAGACTATCCGGAGATATCCGTGATCCTTATCACCGGCAACAACGAATTTGAATATGCTAGGAAAGCAGTAAAGCTGGGAGTCTGTGACTATATAGTCAAACCCTTTGAAAAAGAAGAGCTGATCCTTAGCCTTCTTAAATTACAGGATAATATCGGGAAAGCTGTGGAAAGCACTGAGATAAAGAACGAGGAGCACTATGATGATCTTCGTGCTTTGATCTATGCAGGCGTTCCTGATGTGGAATCAGAGAATAAATTTGAAGAGAAGGTCTTTGGCGGCAGCAGGCAGGGTAGCGGATATCTTCTGGCTCTTCTTCGTTTTGACGTATCAACGTATGCCGCTATGGACACCGAAAGCAGAGAACAGCTGATGAACTGGGAGAAGCTCATCGCTAAGATGCTGTCTGATAAGCTTGAGATACAGGGCGAATTCAAGATATTCCATGATTTTGAAAATAATATAGTTGTACTTATGAGATTTGATAGTGCCTCGGAAATTGATTCCTACAAAGGATATGAGTTCTCCGATATCATCCAGATAGTTAAAAACCAGCTCGAGATAGGTAGCTCCATAGCCCTGTCCAAAGCTGACAGACTTATTGATGTCAAAAAAGCTTATGAAAAGGCTCTTGTATATCTTGGAGGTAAGGCTTTCGGCCAGTTTTATGATATTAGAAACAATAATGATGAAGTTGCCTATTCATCACTTGATGCCATCATAAGACTTAACAAAGACCTTGAAACACTTCAGTCAGAAGATGCTGAGAATGCCATTAATATACTCTGGGAGAGACTTACTGGAGGTAAGGCGATAAGTGATACAGAGATAAGGATCTCTGATATGAACCTTCTGACCAGCGCCATAAGTATACTTATGACTAACATTATCAGTAAAGGATTTTCTATAGAAAAGATATACGGGGACGGCTTTTCTCCAGAAAAGTACATGGCTGATGCCAAGAACACTCAGGAGATGAAGGACAGAGTTGTCTTTTTATACAAGAAGAGAATTGACTTTGAAAGAGGCAAAAAAGAGTCAAAGACCCATGATATCGCCACAGCTGCAAGAGAGTACATTGAAGCCAACTATGCTGACAGCGAGCTTGCTATCGCGGATATATCTGAGAAGCTATGCGTTAACCAGACATATCTTCGTAAGATGTTCAAAAGCGAAATGGATATGACACTTACAGAGTATATTACTCAGTACAGGATGCAGAAGGCGAAAGCTCTTTTGACAAGTACAGATGAGAAACTCTCGTCTATAGCGGAAAGCGTTGGATATAAGGATGTAAGTTATTTTTCCAATGTATTCAAAAAGTATTATGGGGTGTCACCTAGGAGTATGAGCAGGGAGATGTGATATCTGTTAAAGTGCTAAGTTTAAGTATTAAAATCAACAGATAGAATGTTATTAATATGTTATAATCAAAATAACGATTATAATATGTGGAGATAACGTTCATGGGATTATTGGATCCAAAGAATGTTGAAGATAAGCATATCGCTGAATATGTGGTAAACAATATCGATGTTGCCATTGAAAAGGGCTGGATCCAGGTCTATTACCAGCCTGTTGTTCGTACGCTCACAAAGCAGTTATGCGGGGCTGAGTCTCTGGCAAGATGGATCGATCCGGTTCACGGATTTCTTTCCCCTGATAAATTCATAGGAGCTTTGGAAGATAGTAATCAGATCCATAAGCTTGACAGCTATATTGTAGAGAAAGTCTGCATGGATATCTCTGACAGGCTGCGCAGGGGCCTTGATACTGTTCCCGTGTCTGTCAATTTCTCAAATCTGGATTTTGAAAATGCGGACATGCTGAAGATAGTTGAAAATGCAGTAGAAAAACATGATATTCCCAGAGATTATATCCATATAGAGATAACCGAGAGCATGATCGTTTCTGATGCGGTACTTATGAAAGGAGTAATAGAAGGCTTTAGAAGTGCAGGTTTTGAAGTATGGATGGATGATTTTGGAAGCGGATATTCGTCTTTGAATCTTCTTAAGGATTACCAGTTCGATACAATTAAGATGGATATGGTATTTCTGTCTTCCTTTACTGACAAATCTAAGGCTATCCTGACGGCTGCCATAAATATGGCCAAAAATATTGGGATCATGACTCTTGCAGAAGGCGTTGAAACGGCTGAACAGGTGGATTTTCTGTATTCCATAGGATGTGGCAAACTTCAGGGGTATTATTACGGTAAACCCATGGGGCTTGATGAATTCTTTGATCATATTGCGGCTATGGGCATAACGGTTGAACCAAGGAAGCTTCGCAATTACTATCAGATTGCCAGTTTTTGCGCCAGATATACAGAAGAACCCTTGGAAATACTTGAAGATGATGGCAGTGAATTCCGCACCATCTTTATGAATGATGCGTACAAGAGACAGATTTTTTCAAGAGATTATTCTTTGAAAGATATTGATCGCATCATATATCATACCAATTCTCCTTTGATAAATAAGTACCGTGAATATGCTGATATAATCGAAAAGACTAAAAATCATGAAACCTTTTACTATACATATGACGGCAATATTGTCTGCTTTCAGGGCGAAGAACTGGCGGAGATAGATGGTAAGCATTTGATCAAGGGTTCTATCCGGAATATATCAATAGATAAGGATTTTAATATAGAAACAAATGTAGGGCATAAGCTCAGAGAATTAAATCATCTCTTTGAGACTGTTATGCTTAGCAATATAGAAAAAAATACTATTTATCCTTTGATAGGCAAAGGGCAATATATCATTGATCATCCTGTAAATGTACTGAGCGAAAGACTAAACAGGCTTTGCAATGAGTATATAGCTGATTCTGACAGGGATAAATTCGAAGAGTTTAGTGACAGTTCAACTTTAAAGAAGCGAATTGAAGCCTCCGGTAAGGGATATATTGAGAATATCTTTAGGATCAAACAGCAGGATGGGAACTATAAATGGAGAGAGATGAGTATCATGATGGTTCCGGGTTCTGCGGGAAAAGAATTTCTTATCTGCACAAAGGCTACGCCTGATGATGCTCAGCGCTTCCTTGCAAGTAATAACCATATTCATAATATCAAAGACTATGGGTTTACAAATGCGAATGCTATTATGCAGACCAAGATGTGGGAAGGCATAGTGGAGGATTCTTCCGTCAGATTTTTCTGGAAGGACAAGGAACGCAGATATCAGGGCGCCAGCAAAGCCTTTCTGGAATATTTTGAAGTAAAGATAGAAGATATCCTAGGGAAAAAAGATGAGGATATTGGATGGTTTATGGATGAAAAAGCTCTTGAAGAAGGCGAGCTTAAAGTACTAAACAAGGGAATCTTTTTGCCAAAAGCACCGGGGCGGTGCATTATAGGAGGTGTGGTTCATAACATCATAAGCGATAAAAGGCCTGTTTACGATAATGGACAGATCATAGGGCTTATGGGACATTATATAGATGTCGATGAACAGCTTGGATACCTTGAAAAAACGTATAATGAACGAAGACTCGACCCTGTGACAGGCCTCATGAATCTCTTTTCACTTGCAGAAGTGCTTATGAGCTATACCCATAACTATTTGGTTAATAATGTAGACTTTGCACTTATTATATTGCGTAATGAAAGCTTTTACCGTATAGTTGCAGATTACGGTGAAGAGCTTGGAGATAAGCTTTTTAAAAAAACTGCAGAGATCATCCTTGAAGTTACCGAGGGTAAGTGTGCTGTAGCAAAATGTATCGGTTCAGATTTTGCATTATTATCAGATGAGATAGAACCGAATACTCTTAATGCTTTGATCGAAAAACTAAAAACAAGAATAGAAGATATCAAAAAGTTCGAAGGCTTTGATCTTACCATAAAGGTTAACGTTGGTTACAAATTAAGGAGTGATGAAGGTGTAACTGATGAAAATCTGTATTTGAAGGTGCTCGAAGAGATGAAAAAGTAGTTATATTTTTGATTGATAATAAGGAAACTCCCTACTATAATGGTGATTATCGTGGGAGTTTCCTTTTGTTTTGCAGTAAAACATGGAGATAACGGTATTGCATTCGATAAAAAGTATTATTTGAAAGGGGCAATTTTATGAAGGCTAAGTTTTCACCTTATTTAACTAAGATCGCACCAGGCCTTAAAGAGCTTATTGCTGAACTTGGCAAGAACTATGATTATGTCAGCGTACTTGCTACTGATTCTGTGGGCTTTAGGATGAGTGCTTCTCAGAAGGTTAAGAGCATCAGTGGAAATACACTGAGTGTTGAGAGAGGAAATGTTGTAAGAGTTTATAAGGACGGACTTTACAGCGAGTATGCTTTTAATTTATTTGATATAAGTAAAGCCAAGGAGCAGGCAGAGAAGATCAAGAAAGTACTTGATAGCCAGCTCGCAGTATTAAAGGCTACAAATTCTAAGGTCTATAACACAGATAAGCTCGCGGATGAACCTCATGAGCTTTTTGCAGAGATGGAGACAACTGATCTTCCTGAGGATGCAGATCTGGATGAACTTATCAAGAAGCTAAGGAGCATAAGTGACAGAGGAAAAGCACTTTCTGATGAGATCATAGATTGTTCCGTATCAGCAGAGTCTAATCATATCTGCAAGATGTTCCTTTCAGCAAACAGGGACCTTCGCCAGAGCTATGTTTACTCATGCGCACATGTATTTATGGTAGGTACTAGAGATGGCAAGACAGATCAGGCGTTTATTGGAATTTCAGATAGAGAAGGCCCTGCAATTTTCAAGCAGCTTGAAGATCTTCCTGAGAAGTGCTACGAAGATCTTGCTGCCAATCTTGGAGCGGAGCACGTTATACCCGGAGAGTACGATGTCATCACAACTCCAGAGGTTTCAGGACTTATCGCACACGAAGCTTTCGGGCACGGCGTTGAGATGGATATGTTTGTCAAAAAGAGAGCTCTTGGACAGGAATACATTGGAAAGCGCGTAGGTTCTGACCTTGTTACAATGCATGAAGGCGCACTTGTTTGTAAGGATGCTTCAAGCTATGCATTTGATGATGAGGGAACTCTTGCAGGAGATGTAATTGAGATCGATAAGGGAATCCTTAAGACAGGTGTTTGTGATGCCCTTGCAGCTCTTCGTCTTGGTACAGTAGCTACTGGTAATGGTAAAAGAGAAAACTTCGAGCACAAGGTATATACCAGAATGACAAACACTATGTTTGACAGCGGCACAAGTACTAAGGAAGAGATGATCGCTTCTATCAAGAAGGGATATCTTCTGTCCGGATTCTTCTCTGGTATGGAGGATCCTAAGCATTGGGGAATTCAGTGCATTATCGCAAGAGGCCATGAGATCATTGATGGTAAGCTCACAGGTAAGGTCGTAGCTCCTGTAGTACTTACAGGCTATGTACCGGATCTTCTTGGCTCTATCAGCATGGCAAGTACCGATTATGAATCATTTGGTTCCGGCATGTGCGGTAAGGGTCACAAGGAATGGGTCAAGACTGTTGATGGCGGCCCATACCTTAAGTGCAGAGCAAGACTTGGATAAATGAGTTAATCAATAGATTTACTCTACGAAGTGGTGTCGCGAGCTCCACCACTTCAAAAATTACTCACTCGTGACATGAGGTTAACTATGACAGACAAGATAATAGAATTATTAAAAGCGTCCGGAGCTGATGCCTGGGCTGTTACAGATACAGTTACTGAAGGCTGGGAGTTCTATTTTATAAAGCACCAGCTTGACCAGAACAGGGTTCGTGACGTAGAGCATATAAATGTTGAAGTTTACAAAAAGATTGGCGATGGACAGTTCCTTGGAAAGGCTTCTGAGGAGATAGCTCCGACAGCTTCTGTGGAAGAAGCAAAGAAGACGATCGATCAGCTTTGCGAAAGAGCTACCTTTGCGCCTAATCCATATTATGAGCTTAACAAAGAAAAGGTTCAGGTAGAGAGCAAGTCCTATGACCCACAGCAGATGGCAAAGGATTTCATTGAAGCCCTTCAGCAGGTTCCTGAAACAAGCGGCGAAGACATCAACTCCTATGAGATCTTTGCAGAGTGCAATAAGAGAAGATTTGTTAACTCAGAGGGTATCGATGTTACAGTAACTTACCCCAAGTCCATGGTTGAAGTTGTTGTAAATGCCAGAAATGATGAGCATGAGATCGAGCTCTATCGCATGTATAAGGCTGGAACCTGTGACAAGGAGTATCTGGTCAAAGATATATCAAAAACCCTTAAGTTCGGTAAGGATAGACTAAGTACCAAACCAACTCCAAACCTTGAGAAGACTACAGTTGTATTTTCAACAGGTGATACCTATGAGCTCTTTAAATGGGCAGCAATGAATATGCACGCAGCCTATAAATATATGGGTTATTCTAAGTTTGAAACAGGAAAAGAAATTTTGCCAGATGTAACCGGAGATAAGATTACTTTAAAGGCAGTAAAAGAGCTTCCGAACTCATCTTATAATATTGCAATAGATTCAGAAGGTGCTATGGTTCATGACATGTACCTTATTAGAGATAATGTGGCTGAAAATTATTGGGGCAGCTGCCAGTTCCGTTATTATCTTGGAGTTAAGGATTCATATGAAGTATGCAACTTTGCAGCAGAGGGCGGCAGCAGCACTGAAGCAGAGCTACGATGCGGCAAATACCTTGAGCCCGTTGAGTTTTCAGATTTCAGCGTTGATCCTATTACTGGAGAGATCGCTGGCGAGATAAGACTTGCATACCTTCACGATGGTGACAGTGTTGTAGCTGTAAGCGGCGGCTCAGTATCAGGTAACCTCAACGAGCTTATGAAAAATGTTAAGTTTTCCAAGGAACTCAAGCAGTACAACAACGTTGTTGTTCCATCCGTAGTGAAGCTTGAAAACGTTACTATCGCAGGAGCTGAATGATAAAATTCTAGAGACAGATACAATCTAAGGAGGCCTCGGTTTTAAACTATAATATGGCAAATAGTTTGAAAAGTGACGCATTATAGCGATGGCATAGGCGCAGTACTTCTGGGAATGCCCGGCAAGTACTGCGTCTATTGTTATGCCCATTTTTAGCGCACAATTAAATATGTCAAAATCTATCGAATCGTCCCTATTGAAGCGGGTTATGGTACAATGGGGGAAAAATAATAAGGAAGAGTAGAGGATGTTACTAGTTAGGAAGGCTACAACAGAGGATTATAATATAATCCTTGGAATATATGAGATCGCTCGTGAATTTATGATTCGCACGGGGAATCCGAATCAGTGGAAGCGGACTAATCCTACGGCAGAACAGATCAGAACAGATATTGATCAGGGAATATGTCATGTGATTTGCAATGAATCCGGAATACATGGTGTGTTTGCACTTTGTCAGGGAGAAGATCCAACATATAAATCAATTGAAGGCGGGAAGTGGCTGAATCAGAATCCTTATGTTACGATTCATAGGATAGCAAGTGACCAGAAGGCTCACGGGATTCTTGCAGCTGCCATTGATGAGTGTAAGAAATATAAGGATAACATTCGTATTGATACACATAAAGACAATAAGGTGATGCAGCAAGCACTAGAGAAGCATGGATTCAAGCACTGTGGCGTTATCTATCTTTTGAATGGGGAGCCGAGAGAAGCTTATCAGCTTGTAGTGAAGATTACACCTTGAAAGATTGTAACTGTTGATATGAAGCTCGGGCACAGAACTGGAACAAAAAGAGCATTCCAACGCCAAAAAGTTTGGTAAGCCTAGGGGTGATAATTTCACCGAGGTTTTTGAATTTAAGGGCAGTTATTTCGAAAGAGATAGCTGTCTTTTTTATTGGGGCATGATGACCCAATAAATCGTTAACGGGCTGTTGACGATTTGAAACTGCAGAGAATCGTCCTCAGGTTGGGGACGATTCTAAAGCAATCATTACATAGAGCAGTTATCTCAAACGAGGTAGCAGCTTTTTGCGCTCATTTTGAGCCTGAAACTATTTACCTTCAGGAGGTAGGCGATGAACTACGAAGAATTCAAAGACAAGGTAGTAGAAGATGTAAGAAGAGAGTTAGAGACAAGAACCGGAAAATCCTACGATGTGCAGGCGCACACTGTAGAGAAGATGAATGAGAACTACGATGCCATCACAGTTAAGCCGGAGGATGGGATCATAGGTGTGAACCTCAATGTCGAAGAGCTTTACAAGGCATATGAGGATGGGCACAGCTATGATAGCATCGTTGACAGAGCAGTATTAAGCTTCTGGAACAGTGGCAGCGGAAGCGTAATAGAGACATGTGTCTGTAATATATATTGTTCTTTAAAATATGACAATTAAAGAACAATATATACAAGCGTTCTTTAATATGATAGAATTAAAGAACGAAATGAAAGGCGGTGATGTTTATGGATTACTCAATTGAATCGCTGAAAATGATTATAGACTCAAATGATGGGATTATTTCTGCTAAACAATTGGCTGACAAGGGAGTTTCGAGACTTTCGCTGTACAAAGCATTGCTGAGTGGATCAATTAAAAAGGAATCCCATGGAAATTATGTGTTAGCTGATAATCAACCTGACGAATATCGTGTGATACAGAATCGTTCTCCTAAAATGATTTATTCTCACGGTACTGCTTTATTTTTACATGGACTCTCAGATCGCGTACCTCATGAGTTAGATATTACAGTTCCTCAGGGAGATAATGTTTC
>JAEEGF010585234.1_pt1 | contig 11308 bp, 2 predicted proteins | sample 9134171 | NCBI WGS metagenome assembly JAEEGF01 (sample SAMN16246542, study PRJNA631951) | gut metagenome | biome: gut microbiome; feature: rumen; material: AP-attached | host: Bos | place: Iran: Karaj | collected 2018-10
GCGGCGAACACGTACTGCGGCACCACGGAGATCACCTTCACGCGCGTGTATCTCGGCAAGAACGGACGGCTGCCGTCTGGCACGGCGCTTTCGATCTACGGCAGCAACGGCGGTCTTATCATCACGAACGGTGTCCAGACCGTCGGCTCGTTCATGTTCGGCACTCCCTCCAACGCAACAGCCCCGATCCTCGGCTTCGACCGCGAGAGCCGGCTGGACGTGACGGGAGACGTGACTGTGGGGGCGCTCAACATGCCTCCGCTCTACCTCTTCGAGACGCGCGGTTTGACGGACGCGCTCTCAACGCCAGGCGTTTACACGTTCATCACCGCGTCCGCAGCCTCCTTCGACGCGCTCCATGGCATGACGCGCCGGTTCAACTACAGCAACCGTCCCGAGAACGTGGAATATACCGCTTACGCCGTGCTGGAGGACGGGCGCGCGAAGCTGAAGGTGGCGGTCGACAGGCTGGTTGGAACGGCATCCGTGGAGGGAACGACGCTTGTCCTCCCATCCACCACGAACAGCCCGCTCTCGGCCACGGCGGAGCAGCTGGCAGCGGCGGATACGATCCTCTCCAATCCCCAGCACGTGACCGCAGGCGCGGGGACGGTCGACCTTGGGACGCTTGACGGCTTCGCCGCCGGCGGACGGCTCGTCGTGGGCAGCGGCCTCACGCGCCTCTCCGACCTCTCGTTCGTCAAGGAGCCGGACGACCTTGTCCTCACCATCGGCACTCTTTCCTACACAGGCGCCTCCACCGCCATCCCCGGCTTCAGCATCCAGGGCACGTCCTACCGCTCTGCGGTGCTTGACGTGGCGGATGCGAATACCACGCTCACCGTCACCAACATCGTCCTTAACGAGGACGCGAGCACTGCAATGACCGTCAACCGAGGCGCGCTCACGAAGCTGGGCCCCGGCGAACTGCACATCGGCGGCACGGGCGAGATATCGCTTGAGGGGACGACCATGGTGGACTATAACGCGGAGGCCGGCGTCGTCGCGAACGGGGACGGGCCGCGGCGCGGCTTCCGCACGTTCAATGTGAACGGCGGCTCCGTGACGATCGGCACACCGGGCGATCCGCTTGACGCTCCCACGGTCGTATTTGGGCGCGATGTTTCCGTGGGCTCGCGCTCGCACCAGGCGGGGCAGGGCGTGCAGACAGCCGGTACGATGACGATGAACAACGGCACGCTCGCCGTCTCGAACACTTTCTTCGTGAGCTACTACAGCGGCAATCCCCTCGATGTCCCCGACGCGCATCTCTACCCCGCGTTCACGCTTAACGGCGGCGAGGTGTATGCCGGTGAGCTGCGCCTGGGCCACGGCAGCAACAATCAGACGGACAGCCCGTCCTACATCCAGCACGGTGGCACCAACACGATCGGCGGCCTGCCCGGCATGGGCGGGAACGGCGCCATCTACGTCGGCTACCATGCCGCGCCCTCGCAGGGCGTCTACCGCGCCACGTTCCTCGTGGACGGAGGCCTCGTCACCTGCACGAGCCACGTCTACGTCGGCAATGCGGCCGACACGATGGGCGCTGACTTGATCATCACCAACGGCGGCATGCTGGCCTCCTTGGGCAACGTGACGCTCAACAACAAGAACACGCGCGAGACGAACACGCTCGTGCTCGCCTCCGGCGGCACGCTCCGGTGCCGCACTCTGTATACCGGATCTTCCGCGTTCGCCTATCCCGCCGTGGCGCGTTTCGACGGCGGCATCTTCCAGCCGTACTCCCCGGCGGGCACGACCGTGTTCCTGCGCTACTTCCAGCACGCCTACCTCGGAAAGGACGGATTGACGGTAGACCTTTCGCATCAGCATGAACTTGACGGCACAGTCAATCGCGACATCTCGCTCCATCAGGCGTTCGAACCCGATCCCGACTTGCCCGAGGGCGTGACCGACGGCGGCATCACCTTCACGGGCAAGGGTACGGCGTCTACGTACAACACGTTCTGCGACGGCACATTCAAGGGCGGGATCCACGTGCGCAACGGCGCGCGCTACCTGATTGCCGGTCCCACGGCCGCCGCGCCTTTCGCGGCCGATTTCGCGCCAGGAACGATTGTCAGCACATACGTTGCCACGAACACGATCGGAAGCCTCACGCTCGGCGAGGCCGGCGCCACGGAGCCCGTTACGCTCGAGGTGCGCGTGGACCCGAAGGGTGCCGTGGGCGTGGTGGTGTCGAACGCGCTCTCTGTCCTCTCGCCCGTCGCGGTCACGACCATGCAGGGAACATTCAACTTCAACTGCACCCCGCGCGTCGGCACGTACACCGCGCTCGTGTACAGCGCCTCGAACACGGACGTGGACCTCAGCCTCTTCAAGGTGGAGCCGCAGACGCGCTTCACGATGACGGCGCGGCAGGAGCTGATCGAGGGCGGAGACCTCGACGGCATGAAGGCCGTTGTGGTGACGTTCGCCGAGTCGTCCGAGATAGCGGGCGGCGGACCCGTCTGGACGAGCGTCGCAACCGGCGGCGCATGGACGGAATCCGCGAACTGGGACGGCTTCGCCGCGCCGGGCGGCGAGACGGCGCGGGCCGTGTTCAAGCCGGCGACGGCCGTGAACGTGCCGGTGACGGTGCCCGGCGCCGGCGTGACGGTTGGAACGCTCGACTTCTCCGCCTCGTCCGCGAATAAGGGCTACGCGCTTTCGGGCGGAACCGTCACGCTGGGCGGAAAAGGCTACGCCGCGAAGGTCATCAACAATTCTGGAACCAACACGCTGGCATCGCCCGTCGTGCTGGCGGGCGACACGTCCCTGCTGACGACGAACGGCAACGAGCTGTGCTTCACGGGTGGCATTTCAGGACCGTCTGACCTGGGCGTGAATACGCTCGTGTATACGAACGCCGGACAGGTGAACCTGAAGGTGTCGCCGTCCTACACGGGCAAGCTCACGACGGGCAGCGGTCGCGTTGTGGTGGACGACCTCTCGTTCGTCAAATCCGCCGACCAGCTGACGATCGGCCTCGGCACGTTCCTCTACACGGGGCCGGACGCGGAGATTCCGGGATTCCGGTTCACGGCCATAGCCGGACGCCCTGCGGTGTTCCAGAGCGATTCGGACGTGACGGTGACGGAATCGATCACGCGCGCGAGCACGGCGGCGTTCCTCAAGCTCGGCACGGGGACATTGCACCTGAACGGCACCGGCACGTTGTCCGTCAACACGAAGCACGACAACAGCAACAAGGACGGCCTGGGCATCAACAACTACGTCGCCACATGCGGCGACGGCCCGACGAGATCCGTGCGCGGGTTCGCGGTCTCCGCCGGCACGTTCGTGATGGGCGAGGTGGGCGACGACGCGAACGCGCCGACATTGACGATCTCCAGCAACACCGAGATCGGCATCGGAAACTACACGTCCACGAAGAACACCGGGTCGGCCACCTTCATCCTGAACAACGGCACGATCAACCTGACGGCGCAGCTTTACCTGGACTACTACTGCGTTGCGGGCAACATGCTTACGTTCCGGCAGAACGGCGGCCGGATCATCAGCACCGGCGGGCTAAACTGCGCATACAACGGTACTAGCAAAGCGGATGTCGATACACTTTTTGAAATCAACGACGGCGAGGACTATTTCAACACCTACCTGCGGATGGGGTCCAGCCCGGAAACCACCTTCGGCAAGCGGAAGTGCCGCATCGTGGTGAACGGAGGCTCGCTCGTGTTCGGCGGCGATGCCGCATTTGCCTACAGTGCGACCGCGCGAGCGAACGAGGGCGTCATCGACCTCAACGGCGGACTCTTCGCCGTGACGGGCTCGGTGGACTTCGCGAGCTACGACGGCGACAAGGTGACGCTGCGGCTCAACCCCGGCGCAACGTTCCGCGCGGACGCGATTACGCAGACGGCGACGACGGCCGACACGGCGTTCTACGGCAACGGCGGCACGTTCCAGCCGATCTGCAAGACGGCCGCCGGGCAGACGCTGAACGCGGCGTTCAGCCTCTACTCCTCCACGAACGGCCTCGCGGTGGACACCTCCGAAACGCTGAACGGCGCGGCGTACACGATCGCGCAGCCCGTCCTGCACGACCCCGCGCTCAACGCGACGGTAGACGGCGGCCTCGTGAAGCGCGGTTTGGGTACGCTCACGCTTTCGGGCGTGAACACTTACACGGGTTCGACGATCGTAGAAGGGGGCATCCTCGCGCTCTCGGGCACGGGAAGCATGGGAACGGGAAGCCGCCTCAGCGTCGCGAACGGCGCAATCTGCGACTTGGGCGGCACGGCGCACGGGGTCGGCGATGTCACGGCGTCCGGCCTCGTGCGAAACGGCGCGCTGACCGTGGGAGGTAGCTTCTGCGCGACGGACGATCTGCTGATTGTGGACGGCGACTTCACGCTCGCCAGCACGGCGACGGTGGACTTCGCGGCCGTGTCGGACGTGGACTTCACGGCGGGCGTGCCGATCGCTGCGGTGTTCGGCACGGCGACGCTGCCGGGAAGCGTGCGCGCGTTGAATGCCGGGAATGTGCGCGCTGTCGCCTTCACGCGGGTCGGCGACGTGATCTACGCCGTCAAGGCCCCCAACGGCACGATGATGATCTTCAGGTGATGAAAGGATACACTGGGCGATACGGTACTTGGACGCCTCGGGGCAAATGAGGAGATACAGATATGAAAAGGAAAATATGTTGGATTGTTCCAGTGTTGGCGGCGGTAGTTGCAAACGCGATTGAGATTCGTTCGGACTATCCGGGCGGCAACATCAAGGTGGAGAAGATCGACGAGTCGGCGGGCGTCGTCACGCTCGCCCCGGACCTGCGCGATACGAAGACCAAGTGGTTCCACTTCGACTTCACGCTCACCGGCGCTGCCGGGCGCAAGCTGCACTTCCAGTTCCCGACCAACCGCTTCAGCTATCTCGCCACCCTCGGCCCCGCGATCAGCCGCGACGGGGGTGCGACGTGGCGCTGGCTGAACACGGACGGTACGCGGCACGAGCCAAGCAACGCCTTCGACTACACGTTCGGCGCCGAAGAGAACGAGACGCGCTTCGCTGTCTCGATCCCCTACACCCAGAAGAACTGGGACGCCGCCGCCGTCCGCTGGCGCGGAAAGGACGGCGTGAAGTTCGACGTGCTCTGCAAGTCGCAGAGCGGAAAGCGCGACACCGAGCTGCTGCGCATTCCCTGCCGGAAGGGTAACGCGAAATGGATCTTCGCCTTCACCGCGCGGCACCACGCCTGCGAGACGACGGCGAACGCCGTCATGGAGGGCGTGATCGACGAAATCCTTTCCGGCTCGAAGGAAGGCGAGTGGATCCGCGACAACGCCGACTGCGTGTTCGTGCCGTTCATGGACAAGGACGGCGTGGAGAACGGCGACCAGGGGAAGAACCGCCGACCGCACGACCACAACCGCGACTACACGGCCGAAATCTACACGTCGGTTAAGGCGTTCAAGAAGCTGCTGGTGAAGGAGTCGGCGGGAAAGCAGATCGTGTTCTTCGACCTCCATTCGCCGATGATCAGGCCCCGCGGCAAGACCGGGTCGGACGACCACGCGTTCACGTTCTCCACGCCCGACCCGCTTCGCATGGACCGCGTGGCGACGTTCCGCCGCCTGTGGGCGGAGGAGCAGAAGGGCAAGGCGCTCGTGTACGACGGCAAGTACGATGTCGGAGGGTCGAAGCGGCAGAACGCGCGTCTCGACAAGGCGCGCAAGAACGGGCTCCAGAACTCGCGCGGCTGGGTGGACGGTCTTCCAAACTGCTGGCTCTCGCTCTGCGGCGAGTTCGGCTATTCCCTCTGCGGCGGCGTCTTTACTCAGGAGGGAGGCCGCGAACTCGGCCACGGCCTCCTGAAGGCCCTTTCCCGCACCTGCTCGCAGACCGACAAGACCGCCTCGTGCTCAACGACCCTCGTGCCCTCTATCGCGCGTTGACGAGCAGAGCGTCGACGACCTTGGCGTAGGAATCGACGACGGTGGCGCCGGCGATCTTCTCCGCGAGCGCGCGTTTCGCGTCCGTGTCGGCCACGACCACTAGCCGTCCGCCGTTCGCGACGAACTCGCGTAGGCGCGGCGAATCGTCTTTCTTCTCCGGCGCGGGGATTACTATGGCGTCGAGGTGCGGGAGGTCGTTGGAGTCTATGCTGGAGGCGGACCGCACGTCGAAGCGCCTGTCGCGGAGGAGCGTTCCGAAGTAGAACTCCGCCGACGGCTTGTCCTTCACGATGCGGAAGAGCACGGACAGCGCGCCGCGCGTGCGGGTGGTATCCACCGCGCTCGGCGCGACGCCCGTCAGGGAGCGGATGCCGCCGCGCACGATGTCGAAGTTGGCCTCGCTCTTCTCTGGATGCGGACACGAGACGAACACCTTGCCCTTGCCGACGCGTCCGCCGACGAACGCGGCCTTGCCGAGCATGTCCGCCACGGGTTTGGGCGAACAGGTGTTGATGAGGCGTCCGGCGTAGCGTCCGAGCACCTTGACGTCCGAATCCGCCACCGGTTCGCCGGGGATGAGCGCGGGTCCACCCCAGTACATGACGGTGCGGTTGGTGAGGGACGCGCCGAGCACCTCGCGTCCTTCGTCCGTGAAGTCGATCTTGATGGGCGCCCAGCCCCGGTAGTGCGCCGGCTCGTCGTCGCGGAACGGCACGAGGCCCATGCGGCACCGGCTGAACTTCGTGGCGTCGTAGGGCTGGGATGCGAGGAACGCGCCTGCGCAGATGCCGTAGTAGCGGCCGCCGCCGGTCACGTAGCTCCGCAGCGCCTCCACGCCGGCCGGTCCGAGGTGTTCGTACTGTGCCCGGCAGCCGCCGCCCGGCTGGACGAGGAGGTCGACGTTCGTCAGCGCGCCCGCGCGGTAGTCCGCCGCGTCGAGAATCGTCAGCTCGTACTCCGGCGCGAGCGCCAGCAGCTCGGCGACGGGGAAGCACGAGCCGCCCGTGTCGTTGTAGATCGCCGCGCGGATCGGATGCGCGACTTTCTCCGGGAAAGGCGCGGGCGCGGGGGCGGGTTCCGCCGCGAGACGCCGCAGGGAGGCGAGTGCCGCCGCGCCGTCGTCGGTGAAAGTGGATGGGTCGATCACCGTGTCGAGATGCCGGCGCGCGCCCTCCGCCAGCGTGGCGGACGACACCGGCACCACGTCGAACTCCGCCGAGCGGACGAGCTTCTGGATGAACCGCGCGGCCGCGATGCCGAACTTGTTGCCGCAGAGGCATCCGACGGTCAGCTGTCCGCGACGCCTTTGCGGGTACGACCACGACACCTCGCGTCCGGTCACGTAGCGAAATGCGCCACGCAGGACGACGTGGTCGTCCACGTCCATCTCGGGATGGACGGCGAACACGAAGACGCGTCCCTTGCCGTATGTCCCCGCCAGCGCCGCCGCCTGGCCGGCTTTCGACGGACGCTGCTTGGCCGTCTGGGCGTTGATGTCGCTCGCATAGGTGGCGACGACCTCGATCGCGTCGTTTGTCGCCGTGCGCGCAGGCACGGGCACGGGGCCTCGGCTGAATTTGATGCGCATGTCTCCTTTCTTGATGCCGGCGAGCGTTTCTGCGCGCTCGTTGAAGTGAATGTTCAGCTCGGCCCGGTCTTCTCCGCCGCCCGCCGCGCCGAAGGTGTACGGCACGAGGCCGAGCATGACAGGACGGGCCTTGTTCGGCGCCATCACGAGGCAGCAGCCCGCACACGTGCCGATGTAGCCGCCCCCGCTCGCGACGAATTCCTTGATCCTGCGCCGTCCGTCTGCGTCCAGCGCCTTGGCCATGGTGACCGAACTGCCGCCGGGCACGATCAGCGTGTCCACGCCGTCGAGCGCGCCGCCGCGGATGGCGTCGGCGTCCACGGGGACGGTTTCCGCGCCCTTGGCGAGGGCTGTCAGCTCCAGCCAGCGGAACACGCCAATCCCGCGTGCGCCGTCGCCGACATAGACGGCCAGCCGCAACGGGCGTTCCGTCGCGGAAGAAGGGGAAAAACCGCAACAACCGCCAATCGCCAGCAGTGTCGCCATTAGGCCAATAATTCCGGCGCACCGTCTTGTTATTGACATGATATGCAACCTCCCGTCATTTGTTCAAACGTACGACAAGTATACCATATTCGATCCGCCGCATGTCACCACGATTAACCAGCCAATTTCCCTTTGCGGTTGGAAGGGTATTTTGGTATTATTTGATCGTTCTGGGAAATAGCAAGCGTCAATCATCGATGTTGATTGCCGTTTGGGATGTCATCAGAATGTCACGGAAGGGCTTTGAGCTTCTAGCTTTGAGCTTTTAGGTGTCAGCTTTTGTAGAGGAGGAAAGGCAATGGATTGGAAGAGAGTGGGCGTGGTGATTGGCGCGGTTGCGGCGGGCGCAATGTTCGCGGCGACGGTGACGGTGAACCCGCCGGCAGGCACCGTGACGAACGTGGCCGCGTTCGTCACGGGCGAGGACGCGCTCGCGGTCAACACGGGCGCGACGGGCGGCACAGTGCATCTGAGCCCCTACAGCACCCACACGGGCGGCACCACGCTCGGGTCCGGCACGCTCGTGCTGACGAAGCCCGTCGGGGCGGAGGAGACGATGGGCGAGCTGGGCGCTGGGCCGTTCGTGCAGAAGGGCGGCACGCTCCGCTACGCCGGCCCGGCGGGCGGCACGTGGACGCGCGCGGTCACGAACACCGCCGCCAGCAAGACGGGTGCGGTCGTCTGGCAGATCGACAACGACCTCACGATGGATTGCGACGTGCGGCAGACCGTCGGCGCGTTCGTGAAGACCGGCCCCGGCACGCTGACCTTTTCCCAGCCCCTCAACTTCGGCGGCACGTCGGAAGTGCCTACCGCGACGCGCAAGAACTTGATGAACCTTTCTCCGGACTGCGCACCGACGCAGGGGCACAGCAACTTCACCGTGGTGGACGGTACGGTCGTGATCGACACGGCGCCGGGCAGTACGGCCGTCTCGGGACCCGTCACGAACGTGCTGACCGCGAAGGGAATTACGACGGTCGGCGCGTGCACCACGTTGGATGGGACGGAGACGACGGGCGTCCTCGAGCACCGTAGCGGCATCACGCGCACGGCCAGCAGCCTGACGATCGGCTTCTGCAACGGTTCCACGCACAACTCCTCGACGCCCCTCTCGCCGACTTTGCGCGTGACGGGCGGACGTTTCCTCGTGGGGCCGGAGGGCGCCAACGCCCTCTACATGGGCGTGAACGAGGTCTTGGAAACGTTCACGGACCCGTGCAGCAGGCCGCGCTTGGAGGTGTCGAGCGCCCAGCGCCTCGTCTGCAAGGGCCTGCATGTGGGCTATACGCACGGCGCGCACTCGACCGTGATCGTGCGCGACGGCGGCTATCTCTACGGCCTTGACAGCAACGTGGTCGTCGGCAACTACACGCGATACGACAATCCGATTCCGACGACAAACTACATCGAGGTGACGGGCGAGGGGTCGTGGATGAGCTTCCAGAACTTCTACAACGACAACAAGACGAACGGCATGGTGACGACGATGCGCATCGCGGACGGCGGCGTGGTGGAGATGCGCAACTTCATCAACCGCATCGGCGGTGCGGACCGTCCCCGGGGCGAGATGCACCTGATCGTGGACGGCGGCATCTGGCGTCACCGCAACCATGGCTCAGCGCTGCCGCACATCCCCGCCGACATGGCGAGCGTCAAGGCGGGGCCGGGCGGTTTCATCACCTATTTCAATGGCGGATCGGAGGAATACCCGGTCGTCTTCGAGAAGGGGATCGAGCCGCTGGACGGCAGCGGGACGGACGGCGGCCTGCACGTCACCAAGGGTGCGAGCTCGGCGATGCCGCCCCTGCGCCTCAACGCGGTCAACACGTACTGCGGCCCGACGGAGATCACCTTCACGCGCGTGTACCTCGGCAAGGAGGGCAAGCTGCCGTCCGGCACGGCGCTGACGGTCTCCACCAGCAACGGCGGGCTCATCATCACGAACGGCGTGCAGACGGTCGGCTCGTTCACCTTCGGCCATGACACGACCGCCTATTCGCCCATTCTCGGATTCGGGCCGGGTAGCCGCCTGGACGTGACGGGCGAGACGCACGTGGGCATAACCGTCGACGCGCCGATTCTCCAGCTCTTCGAGGCGGAGGGCGGCACGGACGGCCTCTCGTCCGTCGGCACGTACACGTACATCACGGCGCGCGCCGAGGACATGCACGACCTGCAGATCCTGGCGGACCAGTTCACGTTCCCGCTCAAGCCGGACGGCGTGGACTACACGTGCTTCGTGGACGTGGAGGGCGACGGTGCGCTCCTGAAGGGGGCGGTGACGCCGGCGGGCACGCCGGCAACGCCCGGCAACACGCTCATCGTGCCGTCCGATCCGGCGACGACGAACACGCCGGCGGCGGCCGACGTAGCGGCGGCGCGCGCCATCCTCGCGAATCCGACTTTCACGGAAAACGGAACGGTGGAGCTGGGTACGCTTACTGGTTTCGCGGCGGGCGGCACCCTGACCGCCTGGGGCGGCTTCACGCGTGTTGCGGACCTCTCGTTTGTGCAGTCAGAGACGAACCTCGTAATCGGGCACGGAACGCTCGTCTACACGGGGCCGTCCGCCGACATCCCTGGCCTGACGATCGACACGCAGACCACCCGGTCGAGCGTCCTCAGCGTCGCCGAGACGAATACGACGCTCACTATCCGGTCGATGAACGCGATCAGCGGAAGCCTCTCGAAGATGGGACCGGGCACGCTGCATCTCGCCGGCACGGGCACGATCACGCTGCCGCACGATGCCAGGGACAACGGCAATTACAACGGGATGACGGAGGACGGCAGCGGCCCGGGGACCGGATTCCGCACGTTCAACGTGAACGAGGGTCGCGTCGTGATTGGTACTGTGGACGACCCGGCCGACGCGCCGGAGGTCGTCACAGAGGCCGACGTCAGCGTCGGCTCCCAGTCGCACCGCGTCGGACAGGGCATCCAGACGACGGGCGAGCTGGTGATGAACAACGGCTCGCTCTACATGGGCACGTATCTTTACATCGGCTACTACAATGGCCGTTATTCCGACTGCCCCGACCTCATCCTCTACCCGACCGTTACGCAGAACGGCGGCGAAATCTCCTATTCGACCCTGCGCATGGGTCACGCGAACGCATCCCACGCCCAGACCGCCTCGCCGCGCCTGTACATCCACGGCGGCACGAACACGTGCCGCGGCACGGCGGCGTATGGGTATTCGGTGGTGCCGACGGCGGGCGTCTACCGCGCGACGGTGGTGATCGACGGCACGGGCATGATGCGCGTGGGGAGCAATGCGGGACTCAGCTATACGGACAAGGCGGCC
>JAEEGF011751743.1_pt1 | contig 11307 bp, 9 predicted proteins | sample 9134171 | NCBI WGS metagenome assembly JAEEGF01 (sample SAMN16246542, study PRJNA631951) | gut metagenome | biome: gut microbiome; feature: rumen; material: AP-attached | host: Bos | place: Iran: Karaj | collected 2018-10
GGAAGAAAAACCGATCAGCGCGTTTGCTGAAACAGAAAACACCAATTCTGAGAGAGAAGGCGGAAAACGTGCAAAAGCTGTTCCCGGCTCTGTCGCATTTGTGCCTTCCGTTGCCGGTCTTATTCTCGCAGGAGAAGTCATTAAGGACTTAATCTCGGAGCAGATTGTCACGAAAGAAGCGCGAGCAGATCTTCCCTGCTGAGTGTTCCGAGAGTAGACGCATCGGAAGAGATAATATTTTCCGCAAGACTGAGCTTTAATTCCTGCATCTGCTGAATTTTTTCCTCAATAGAGTTTTTTACGATCAGTTTATATACCGTGACGATCCTGTTCTGGCCGATACGGTGGGTTCTGTCTGTCGCCTGATTCTGAGCAGCTGCATTCCACCACGGGTCATAATGGATAACAACATCCGCCCCTGTCAGATTCAGGCCTGTACCCCCGGCTTTCAGAGAAATCAGGAATACAGGTACATTTCCTTCATTGAAAGCACTGACCATCGAGAGCCGCTCCTGTTTGGGCGTTGATCCTGTGAGTTCAAAGAACGGAATAAGCTCCTTTTCCAGATCCTCTTTCAGCAAAGCAAGCATGGAGGTAAACTGAGAAAACACAAGTACTTTGTGCTCTCCCTCAATGGCGGAGCGGATCAGATCCAGGCAGGCTTCCCGTTTTGCCGAACCGCTGTCATAGTTTTCAAAAAGCAGGGCAGGATCGCAGCAGATCTGACGGATTCGGGTAAGTTCCGCCAGAACCTGAATGCGGCTTCTGCTCAGGGTATCGTCATCGGTACTGTTCAGGAGTTCCTTCATACGGACGACCTGACCGTCATATAGCTTCTGCTGTTCGTCTCCGAAACGGACAACCCGTGTCTCCTCCACCTTTTCCGGCAGATCCTTCAGCACATCTGTTTTCAGACGCCGCAGGATGAACGGCGCAACCATTTTTTTCAGCCAGGCCGATGCCCGGCTGTCTTCTTTTTTTACAATCGGAGCCTCCACATCACGCCGGAAAACCTCATAGCTATAAAGAAAACCCGGCATCACGAAATCGAATATGCTCCAGAGTTCACTGAGACGATTCTCAATGGGCGTACCGGTCAAAGCCAAACGGTGACGGCTTTTCAGAAGTTTGACGGATTTGGCCGCAGCCGTTGTATGGTTTTTGATGTACTGTGCTTCATCCAGCACGGCATAGAGGAACGGAAGCTCCTCATAAAGGGCACAATCACGCTTCAGAAGATCATAGGATGTAACAAGGACATCCCATCTGGCATATCTCTGCAGGATCGCCGTACGATCGCTCTGTGTACCGACGACTGCACAGACGGAAAGCTCGGGTGCAAATTTGGCAAACTCTTCCAGCCAGTTATATACCAGGGAAGCAGGACAGACAATCAGGGAAGTTCCAATTGCTCCCTCTTCCTTCTCTGCAAGCAGAACGGCAATCATCTGCAGGGTTTTGCCAAGCCCCATATCGTCAGCAAGGATTCCTCCGAACCCGTTTGAAGAGAGTGTGCGAAGCCATTTGTATCCATAGCGCTGATATCCGCGCAGCACTCCGGCAAGGCTTGCGGGAAGTTCGAAATCAGAATCCTCAACTGTTTTAAAGTTCTTTATCAATGCCCGGAAACGGGAATCCCGTTGCGTGAAGATATCCCCGCACTGCTCCAGCATTTTATCGAGATAAAGTGCCCGATATGCAGGAAGATGAAGCTTCCCCTTCACAAACTCACGCGGAGAAAGCCGAAGCGTATCCGCCATAGTGCTGAGCTGTGCGACGGTATCATTCAGTTCCACAAACTCACCGTTTTTCAGCCGGTGATACTTCTTTTTCAGCCTGTAGCTGTTGAGAATGTCCTGCAGTTCCTGCAGCGTAACATTCTCCGAGGAGATCTGCAGATTCATCAAATCACTTTCAAGAGAAACCCCGACTCTGATGCTGAGCTGTTTATGAAGCCTGAGTGCATCAAATGCAGGCGTACTCATAACCGCTCCGGCACGGACAAGCTCATTCAGCCCGTCTGTCAGAAGCCGGTATACACTGTCGGGATCCTCCGGGCAAAGGAAGAGACTGTCCTTTCTGGAAACAAGCGGAAAATAACAATGTACCAGCTGCAGAACATAAGCCTCGCGGATTGTGTCGCGCCGGCTGCGGGATTCGAGACTGTTTCCGACCCAGTCAAACAAATCGAAGATTTCATCCCCGTAGGCAGCTTTTGCACTGCACAGCGGGGATCCGTTGACGGCATCCAGATAAAAGGTAAACTGTGCCTCCGGGAGAAGATAACCGGTGATCACTTCCGCATCCGGTTCGGAAACATTGCAGTTCTCCCGCAGAATCGGGAGCACATTGTAATAAAACTGTGAAAGATTCCGTTTCCCGAAGCGCAGGCTGACTCTGCCACCCTGAGCAGCTTTGAACAGGGGCTGAATCGCCTGAAGGCTGCTGTTCTCCATACGGCAAAGCTCTCCGGAACGATAAGTATAGCAATATTTTGCTCCGTTATATAAAGCCGGCAGCGACCCCGTAAGATGAACGCCTTCGAATGTTCCGTGTTCATCCAGCATAGCAGAAACCTGCAGATCTGCTTTCCCGGCAGCATCACGGAAAACGAGCCCGTCTGTACTGTTCGGTCTGTCCCCCCGAGCGACAGCACTTTCTTTTCCGATATCATAAAACTCATCCAGAACCGAGCCTCTGAGCGGGATCACCTGTCTTGCATTTGCGCCGGTATAGCCATCGACAGAAAAAGCACCGGCTCCCCTGCTCTGCTCATCACGCACATAGCGGCAGATCAGATCATACCAGGGTTTGCCCTCAGCCTCAATCCGATCCGCTGCAAAATCAAGCGTCAGATTCTTCCCGAGAGGGAGTTCTCTCTGTTCTTCGACAGCTTCTACAAGACGAACCAGGTCTTTCAGAACATAGAGTTTTCCCCCTGTTCCTATACGGAAAGATGCATTCAGTGAATGATTATTCTCGTTCAGCCTGGCTGTGATCAGGACCGGGCGTGACTGCACGGCAGGCTCTGCCTTCTCCTCCTCCGGGGAGTGATAGCCCTGTCTGCGGATCTGTTTGGAAAAGGCATTCAGCACAACGGCAGAGCGGTAATCCGTCATGTCTCCGACTTCGGTCCTCTTAAGCTCATCGTCCAGCGCGAGGAAGAGCGCTGCTTCATGGCAACATATTTCAATCTCTTTCCCAAGCCCGGGAAGAAAGGATTTCAGCATATTAGGACATTTCTCTACACGGCAACGCAGACCGAGAAGCGCATCCTTTTTGAACACAGCCTCAACCGGAGGAAGAAACTCGTCAGCTTCTTTCTCTGTCAGGCAGGCGCGGCACTGCAGCAGCTCATCCTGACTGCCTCTCGGATAGCCGTAAACCGTATGAAGCCGGGAGAGTGACCCTTCCTGCAGGAGTTTTCTCCCCTCTTCAAGCACGTCTTCATAGATAATCAGGCCGGAGGTAATGCTTTCAAGATCAAAAAAGCGGTAATCGTCCTCTCCTTCCCCTGTAAGCGGCTTCAGGAAAGGATAGCAACGTTTTCTGTTCTGTTTCATCCATTGAAACATAATCAGTTTCCTCCAATGGAAAATTCATTGAATGTTCACAGGAAATCATGATATAATCTTTTTATCTTACAAGAAGGGAGGGCTGCAAAATGAAATCAATTCAAAAATGCATTTTGCTGCTGCTTGTTCTGTCTCTTCTTGCCGGTTTAAGCGGATGCGGAAGGCGGAAAATGTCTGCTGCAACAGAAGCATGGCTGTTCAGCGACAGTCCCGGTACAGTATCTCAGCAGGGCACAGCTTCAGCCGCTGTCCCCGCTGCCACTCCCGTTGTTTGGACGCCTGCTCCGACAACAGCTCCTACTCCTTATATTGCTCCTACACCTTCTCCTTTCCCGACTTACAGCCCAATGCCAACCCAGGAACCGGTGCCAACGCCCTCAACGCAGGAAATCGCCACAACCATGAACAAGCAGGGCTGGGTAAACGGGAATGATGTCAATTTCCGGGAACAGCCGGGAACAAGCGCTGACATTATCAGAGGATATGACCGCGGGAAAGAGCTCACCATTCTCGGCATTTCCAACGGCTGGACAAAAGTGCTGATTGACGGAAGAGTCGGGTATATTAAATCAGAGTATGTAAGCGACGTCTATGTCGCTCCGGACAATGCCGGTCTGGCCGGCAATGAGATTTCCGTATATAACGACAGCACAGTAATTGCGGGAAACAGCACCAACAACTTCTATGCAATTCAGTCACGCATTATTCAGCTGACTAATGAGCAGCGTACGACAAACGGGCTTCCCGCTCTTGCTCCGGATGCCCGTCTCCAGACCGTTGCCGACACCAGAGCTGCCGAACAGGCAATTTCCTTTTCCCATACGCGGCCGGACGGCTCTGACTGGAGTACCGCCTTCCCTGCCGGAATATTCTACTTCCTCGGTGAAAATCTCGCCAGCTGCGATACCATCCTTACTGATGAGAGTTTTGCCTCTTCCTGCGTAAAATGGTGGATGGAGTCTGACGATCACAGAGCAAATATTCTGAATTCCCTGTATACCTCAATCGCTGTAGGCGTATGCATCAGCGGAAACAACATGTATGCCGTACAGGTTTTCGGAACTCCATACTGATGCGAGATACTTTTCGTTTGCTGCACAGAACCCTGTGCAGCTTTTTTTCTTAATTTTAAACTATGAGAAGAAATAATTAATTATATCATATACGATACAGCTTCGTCACGCAAAACCTTTCGAATTCCTTGCTTTTTATTTGTGATCCGTTTATAATATACCGGCAAATCTCAGAAAGACAGGACTCTTTATGAACATCAATCAACAACTTGCCGAGGAACTCGGACTGCAGCAAAACTATGTCGATAATGTTATTCAGCTGATCGATGAGGGCAACACCATTCCTTTCATCGCCCGCTACCGCAAAGAACTGCACGGAGCCATGGACGACACAACGCTCCGGACACTCGCAGAAAGACTGGAATATCTGCGCAATCTTGACGAACGGCGTGAAACCATCATCAATTCCATCAGCGAACAGGGCAAGCTGACGGACGAGCTTGCCGCAGCGATCAGCGAAGCAACGACTCTCGCCGCACTGGAAGATCTTTACCGGCCTTATAAGCAGAAACGCCGCACCAGAGCAACCGTTGCAAAAGAAAAGGGGCTGGAACCCCTCGCCCTGCTGCTTTTTGCGCAGAATGCCGATTGTCCCTCCCCGGAAGACGCCGCCCAGGATTATCTTGACGATGAAAAAGGTGTTTTCACCGTGGAAGAGGCACTGCAGGGAGCTTCCGATATTATAGCGGAAATCATTTCGGACGATGCCGAGATCCGTGCCATGCTCAGAGAGCTCATCCAGGCAAATGCTTCGCTGCGTTCTCTTGCCGCCACGGAGGAGGATTCTGTCTACAGCCAGTATTATGATTTTTCCGAAAAAGTGAATAAAATCCCCGGGCACAGAGTGCTGGCCATCAACCGCGGCGAAAAGGAAGGATACCTGAAAGTATCCGTTGAGCTGGACAGAGATTATGCCCTGCAGCGCGTACGCCGCAGCGTTATCAAACCGGGCAGCCGGGCTATGCAGTTTATCCGCACAGCGGCAGATGACGCTTACGACCGTCTGATTTTTCCCTCCATGGAGAGGGAGTGCCGTTCTTCTCTGACAGACATGGCATGTGAAGGCGCAATCAAAATGTTTGCACAGAACCTGAAACCGCTGCTGATGCAGCCTCCCGTAAAGGGTAAGGTCACCATGGGACTCGACCCCGGATATAAGAACGGATGCAAAGTAGCCGTCGTAGACGGAACAGGAAAAGTTCTGGATACCGCCGTCGTGTATCCCACTTTCAGTGAAAGCCGAAAAGAAGAGGCCATTACCAAGCTGACCGCACTGATCAAAAAGGATAAGGTCGAGCACCTTGCGATCGGAAACGGCACTGCTTCCAGAGAAACTGAACAGATGGCTGCCGAGATGCTCCATCGGATAGGCGGCGGGCAGGCTTATGCCATTGTCAATGAAGCCGGCGCTTCGGTTTATTCCGCTTCCCCGCTGGCAGCCGCGGAGTTTCCGGACTATGACGTAAACCTGCGCTCTGCGGTTTCCATCGCGCGGCGTCTGCAGGATCCGCTCGCCGAGCTTGTCAAGATCGATCCGATGGCGATCGGCGTCGGCCAGTATCAGCACGACATGCCGGAAAAGAAGCTCGCAGACACGCTGGACGGTGTGGTGGAGGACTGCGTGAACGCCGTAGGCGTCGACATCAACACTGCCTCCGTCAGCCTGCTGCAGCGCGTTTCCGGCCTGACGAAAACCACTGCGGGCAATATTGTAAAATATCGTGAAGAAAACGGCGCTTTCACCGACCGTGCCCAGATAAAAAAAGTGCAGAAACTCGGCCCCAAAGCATATGAGCAGTGCGCCGGATTTCTGCGGGTACCGGAATCAAAACAGATTCTGGACAATACCGCCGTTCACCCGGAGAGCTATCAGGCTGCCAGGCAGCTTTTGGAGATCTGCAACTACACACTGGAAGATGTAAAACGGGGACAAATTCAGGATCTCCGTTCCAGATTCCTTGCAGCCGGCCCCGAAAAGGTGGCCGAAGCATGCGGCGTAGGCATTCCAACACTGACGGATATCATCTCCGAGCTTCTCAAACCGGGCCGTGATGTACGTGATGATCTTCCGCCGGTCGTTCTGCGGCAGGATGTGCTTTCCATCAACGATCTCAAAGAAGGGATGGAACTCACCGGAACTGTCCGCAATGTGATCGACTTCGGCGCTTTCGTGGATATCGGCGTTCACCAGGATGGGCTGGTGCACATCTCCCAGATCTGCGACCGATATATCCGCCACCCGAGCGAAGTGCTGAAGGTCGGCGATATCGTCAAAGTCAAGGTGCTTGGCGTTGATGAGAAGAAAGGTCGTATCAGCCTTACCATGAAGCTATGAACGCTGAAGAACAAAAATACCGCCAAATGACGGAGACGGCCGTCTGGAAGCTGATCATCAAGCTCTCGATCCCGACCATGATCAGCATGATGATCACCACCATTTACAACACGGCCGACACCTACTTTGTCAGTAAAATCTCCGTCTCCGCCAGCGCCGCTACAGGCATCGTCTTCTCCCTGATGGCACTTCTCCAGGCATTCGGTTTTATGCTCGGGCACGGTGCCGGCAGCAATATCAGCCGCCTGCTCGGTGCACGGCATGTGGAACGGGCAAGCACTTTTATCAGCACCAGCTTTTTCCTCGCCGTTGCCATCGGCACGCTGATTGGCTGTCTGGGGCTGCTCTTTCTCGAACCGTTTATGCTGCTTCTCGGCAGCACGGAGACCATACTTCCCGAATCCAAAGCCTATGCCATCTATATCTTGCTTGCAGCGCCCGCCATGCTGACATCCTGCGTGCTCAACAACGTGCTCCGCTACGAAGGGCTGGCTTTTTATTCCATGATAGGTCTTGCCTCCGGCGGCATCCTCAACATGTGTCTGGATCCTCTGCTGATCTTCGTCTTCAACCTCGGAACCGCCGGGGCCGGGCTTGCCACCGCGATCTCGCAGTATATCGGGGTGCTTATCCTTTTGCGTCCGTTTCTGCGCGGAATAACAGCGTCGAAGATTTCTCTCCGCAGCTTTACACGAAGTGCCGCTGATATCGGAAATATCGTCCTGACCGGCTTCCCGAGCATGATCCGCCAGGGGATGAACAGCATTGCGACCACACTGCTGAATGTGCAGGCTGCTGTTTACGGAGATGCCGCAATTGCCGCCTTCAGCATCGTCAACCGCGTATCCGGGCTCCTTTTCAGCGCTGCACTCGGCCTTGGGCAGGGTCTTCAGCCGGTATGCGCCTTTAACTACGGGGCAAAGAAATACCGGCGCGTACGGCACGCTTTCCTGTTCACCTTCTCGCTGGCCACAGGCCTGCTCACCGCCGTATGCATCCTTTGCCTGTTCAACGCGGAACAGATCGTCATGCTCTTCAGGAAAGACACTGACGTCGTCCGGATCGGCTCTGAGGCACTGCGCTATACCTGCATCGGCCTGATCGCGCTCCCCGCCTCTGCGCTCAGCAGCATGCTGTTTCAGAGCGCCGGCAAAAAAGGACGGGCCATCTTCATTGCCATGCTTCAGAGCGGCGCTATCTTCATCCCGCTTCTGCTGATCCTGCCGAGGTTTTTCGGCTTGCTCGGTCTGGAACTTGCCCATCCTGTAGCGTATGCAGTTGCCGGATTGATATCCCTCCCTTTTTCCTTTGCCTTCCTCCGCGCACTGAAAAAAGAGGAACAATTATATACAGACAGCTGAAAAATATCAGCTGTCTGTTTTCTGTATATAACTTTATCAAAAAACATCAGACTTTCAAAAGTGAAGTAACCAGGTCCCAGTCCAAGGAAGTCAAAGGACTTTTATCGTTACACTTCCTGTTGCAGCGGAAAAAGGATTATACCATTATGCGATAAAGATGACAGGATCTCCTGTGCAGATAAAACTGCCGTCGACCACTGTCAGAGGCCGGCCATCAATCAGATTGCTATATAGTCCGTCCAGAACATCAACATGCACAGAAGCGTTCATTCCCGATAAACTGAAAACCCCTATTTTTTTCACATGGCCATCAGAGCGGGTGATGACAGCAATATTTTTTTCATCATCTGCAACAGCCATGAAGTAATCACGGCATGAGAGATAGTTCTTCTTGATGTCAGCGAGTTTGATCAGATACGGGCTGATGTCTTTTGACGCATCGCGGGTGATGGTTTCCTTTTCGAAAAGGCTGGGCTGATGCGTATCACAATACTCCTGGCCTGCGTACAGCAGCGTGCTGCCTTTGAGGAAGTAGAGAAGGGCCGTGAAATTGCGAAGCGCTTTTTCATCGAGGATGCGGGAGGCAATGCGCGGCTGGTCATGATTTTCGAGACAGCGCATTTTGATATAGTTATCCGGATAAGCACTTTCCTGGAAATTCAGCGCTTCCAGCCAGCCGGAAAGCGAGGCTTTACCGGCCAGATAATTATCAAAGACGCCGCGGATATCATAATCATATTCCATGTCGAACGCCTTGAACATCTCACTGTCAGTGCCGGTATAATAGCCGCAGATACGGTTAAAGACACTGAAGCTGGTATGGACGGTTTCTCCTAGCCAGATACAGCCGGGATGCACTTCTTCCACCGCGGCTCTGGCACGGCACCAGAAATCCACAGGAACAAAGGAAGCGACATCACAGCGGAAGCCGTCGACAATCGAAGCCCACTGTCTGAGAGATTCGATCTGGTAATCCCAAAGGGCAGGATTGCTGTAATCCAGATCAATGACATCCGACCAGTCACCGGTTTTGTTGCCGAAGCTGCCGTCCGGCTTGCGGTAATAGAACTCCGGATGCTCGGTTACCAGCGTTGCATCCGGCGAAGTATGGTTATAGACCACATCAATCATACACTTCATGCCGAGGGCATGAATGGCGTCCACCAGCTTGCGGAAGTCCTCCATTGTGCCGTAGCAGGGGTTGACGGTGCGGTAATCCCGGTTGGCATAGGGGCAGCCCAGGCTGCCTTTTTTGTTTTTTACCCCGATCGGGTGAATCGGCATGAACCAGATAATGTCCGTGCCGAGGGCTTTGATGCGCCTGAGATCAGGTATGATGGAGAGAAAAGTGCCCTCTTCCGTGTGGCTGCGGACGTAGATGCTGTAGAGGATGCTGTCACGAAGGGCAATATCGGTGTTATTGGCCATGGTATTCTCCTTTTATAGTTACGTCTTACGTCGCAATTCGTTCACTGCAAGCTACCCGCGAGACAACATAATACCACGATTATGGTGCTCTATCGCGAGTTTAATAAAGAATTTGGTTATCATATTCGTTTTGTCTATAAAACAGGAGGGGTGGGCCCCTCCTGGATTGATTATGCTGTTGCGGGTTGTGTGATATAGATCAGATTTTCAAGAAGGTCGATGCTGTCGATCGTGCCTTCGACGGCGGTGGAAATGCCGAGGATATCGGTAAAGATCACGCGGCCGTTTTCTGCGCGCACTGTGGCGACATTGCCCGCCAGCTTTTCGTTTTTCTGGTTATAAACGGTGGAAAGGCACATGGGATTATTCCCCCTTCCCTTCCAGGCTTGCAAGCGCAGCTTCCAGCTTTTCAATGCCGGCAGCAAAGCAATCGCAGGCGGTATGGATCAGTTCTTCCGTTTCTCCGCCGAGCGAATGCGCAATATCATGCAGTTCTTCATTATGATGGCGGTTATGATCCGTCATGTACTTCAGGAGAGCTACCGCTTCTTCCCGGGAATGCACGGTATGCTCATGATCATGATGATGGTGTTCCATAATGATCTCCTATTCCGTAGTGTGCTTCTGCTTGCCGAAGTGCAGCTCTTTCATGCCTTCCACTTCATCGCAGATCGGCTTGAGCTGGCAGGTTGTACAGTCCGTCGACATGCCTTCAAGAATTTTGGTAAGACCCAGGGTGATCTTGCTCACCTGCCGGGCACATTTCAGAAGTTCTGCATAATCTGCGTTCGGTGCGGTAATAAACAGAACCTTCGCTGCGAGGATATTGTCATCTTCCTTATACTTGTTCAGGAAGGAATTGCCGATCCTTTCAAAACTGATGCCGTTTTTTACCGCTTCCCGGCTGATGCGCACCTGTTCCCGGTGATTTTCACTGCTGGTACGGATCATATAGCCTTTCGGGAAAATACGGTATTTGACAAAATCCATATTCTGAATAGCCCGAAAAGCCTGCTCGGTATCATCCTCATCGCTCTCGATATCCCCTACCCGAAGCAGCGCAATACGCGCGAAGGGGGCTGAAGGCGGAAGAGAAGAGATATCCGGGCCAAAAACCAGTATCTCATCCTCGCCGACCAGCTCGTGAGAATTCGTCACACAGGTGAAATTCACCGCGGGTTTTCCGTCCCCGCCCAGTTCACAGGCGGCATCTCTGCCCATGACGAGCTCAAAAGCGCCTGCATCTGGCCAGGCAGCAGAGGGCTGACAGGCAAAACGCTTTGGCTGCAGACCTTCCGTCAGCTCCCCTACCCGGTGAATAATACTGTTATACAGCTCCATCAGAACACGATGTCCTGTTTCTTTCTGTCAAAGATCCGGTTGACCATGGTGTAAGCCCAGCCAAGCACTTTCTGATCGAGGTTCCAAAAATAAACCACGAACAGCAGCACGCAGGCGATGCCAGCAATGAGCATCAGCCTCAGAAGAAGCGTGAGCAGAAACTTCAAAACTTTACACATTATAAACTCCTTATC
>JAEEGF011439338.1_pt1 | contig 11306 bp, 8 predicted proteins | sample 9134171 | NCBI WGS metagenome assembly JAEEGF01 (sample SAMN16246542, study PRJNA631951) | gut metagenome | biome: gut microbiome; feature: rumen; material: AP-attached | host: Bos | place: Iran: Karaj | collected 2018-10
CCTTGGTTATGAGGGCAAATGGGTGATCCTCTTAGCGCTGACCTCCAATAAGGGCTCTCATGATTTCCAGCTGATGACTGATGCCCAGGGCGAACGTTTGTTCGAGAAGGTATTGAAGAAGAGTCAGCAATGGGGTAATACCGAGAATATGATGTATGTCGTCGGAGCCACACAAGGCCAGATGTTTGAGGATATCCGTAAGGTGGCCCCCGATCATTTCCTGCTGGTGCCGGGTGTCGGTGCTCAGGGCGGCTCGCTTGAGGAGGTCTGCAAATACGGTATGACCAAGGATTGCGGTCTGTTGGTTAACTCGTCACGCGGCATCATTTATGCCAGCAGCGACGACCACTATGCGGAGATTGCAGGCAACAAGGCTCGTGAACTGCAACAGCAGATGGCTGAGGAACTGAAGAAGGCCGGTATTATATAATAAGGTGAACAGCGCTAAGATTATCAACGACCCGGTATTCGGATTTATCAAGATACCGCGTGGATTGCTCTACGGCATCGTGGAGCATCCTCTGTTCCAGCGTCTCAACCGCATCAACCAGCTGGGACTGGCATCGGTGGTCTATCCCGGTGCCCGTCATACAAGATTTCAGCATTCCATCGGTGCTTTTCACCTGATGACCGAGGCTGTGAGGTCGCTCCAGGAGAAGGGAAATTTCATCTTTGATTCTGAAGCAGAGGCTGTCGAGGCTGCCATCCTGATGCATGATATCGGACACGGCCCCTTCTCGCATGTCTTGGAAGATACCCTCATCCACGATATCTCTCATGAGGAGATCTCGTTGCTGATGATGGAAGAGATCAACCGTCATTTCAACGGGCAATTGAACCTGGCCATTTCGGTCTTCAAAGGTGAGTATCCGAAGAACTTCCTGCACCAGTTGATATCCAGTCAACTCGATATGGACCGGCTCGACTATCTTCGTCGTGATTCTTTCTATACAGGAGTGACGGAAGGTAACATTGGTTCTGCTCGTATCATCAAGATGCTCAATGTGATAGACGATTCTCTTGTAGTAGAACATAAAGGTATTTATTCGCTCGAAAACTACCTCACAACCCGTCGCCTGATGTATTGGCAGGTCTATCTGCATCGCACCTGTGTGGCCTATGAAAAAGTGCTTGTCAACATGCTGAATCGCGCCAAGTATCTCCTCAGGAATGGTCAGCAGGTTTTCGCCTCCCCTGCCCTGCTCTATTTCCTGGCAAACGATGTCGACAAGGTTTGGTTTGACACCCATCCCGAGGCGCTCGTTAACTACGGAGAACTCGACGATTCTGATATCTGGAGTGCGATGAAAGCGTGGAAGCATCATGACGACAAGATCCTCTCTACGCTGGCCACAGATATGCTCGACCGTCATATCTTCAAAGTAGAGGTCACTGAAGAGCCTGTCGAAGAGCAGCATATTGATACGATAGCTAAGGAAATTTCCGCCCAGATGGAGATCACGATTGACGATGCAAAACAATATATGATGAGTGTCAATACCATCTCAAAAGATATGTATAATGTCGATGATGACAGTATCGCAATTCTTTACAAAGACGGCAAAATTCGCGATATTTCAGAAGCTTCTGAATTGCTAAATGTTCAATTACTTTCTAAAAAAATAAGAAAATACTACCTTTGTTATCAGCGTTTCGGATAATTTTTGCTATCTTTGCGCGCAAATAATAATATAACGCGTTAAATTATGGAATTTACAGCAAAGCAAATAGCCGAAATGATCGGTGGACGAGTAGAGGGTGATGAGAATGCTGCCATCAGCAGTTTCGCCAAGATTGAAGAAGGAACCCCCGGTGCTATCTCGTTCCTGTCAAACCCCAAATATACCCACTATCTTTACGAAACACAGTCGAGTGTGGTACTCATCAACGAGGATGTTGAATTGGAGCAACCCGTTGCTGCTACGCTGATTCGCGTGAAGAACGCCTATGAGAGTGTGGCCAAGCTGCTGCAGCTCTACGAATCGATGAAGCCCCGCAAGACAGGTGTCGAGCCACAGGCTTATATCTCTGAGAAGGCCACCATCGGCAAGGACTGCTATATTGGCGCTTTTGCCTATATCGGCGACGGTGTCGTGATTGGCGATGGCACTCAGATATATCCCCATTCGGTGATTTGTGAAGGTGTGAAGATCGGCGCTAAATGTACCATCTTTCCCAACGTTACCATCTATCAGGGATGTCAATTGGGAAATAATGTTACAATTCATGCAGGCAGCGTGATTGGTGCCGACGGATTCGGTTTTGCTCCTAACGCTTCAGGTTATGATAAGATTCCTCAGATCGGCATCGTGGTGATCGAAGACGATGTGGAGATTGGTGCCAATACCTGTGTCGACCGTTCGACGATGGGTCAGACCATCATCCGTAAGGGTGTGAAGCTCGACAACCTTATCCAGGTAGCCCATAATTGTGAGATTGGTGAGAATACGGTGATGTCGGCTCAGGTCGGTATGGCTGGTTCCACTAAGATCGGCAGCTGGTGTATGGTGGGCGGTCAGGCTGGTTTCTCCGGCCACATCCATGTAGCCGACAAGACATTCGTGGGTGCACAATGCGGTGTCATCAGCGATACCAAGGGAGATGGCGAAAAACTCATTGGCTCACCCGCTATGGATACAAAGGTATTCTTCAAGGCCAAGGCTCTCTACACCAAGTTGCCTGAAATGTACCGCCAGATAGCTGCTCTACAGCGTGAAATCGATGAATTAAAGAAAAAATAAACATATGAAACAAAAAACATTGAAAGGCAGTTTCTCCTTGTTCGGCAAGGGGCTCCACACAGGTCTGAACCTGACAGTCACGTTTAATCCTGCTCCTGAAAACTCAGGTTACAAGATTCAGCGCATCGACCTCGAAGGTGAGCCTGTGATTGATGCCATCGCAGAGAATGTGGTTGACACCCAGCGCGGCACCGTCCTCGGTAGGGATGATGCCAGATGCTCTACCGTTGAGCACGGTCTCTCTGCCCTTTATGCCCTGGGCATTGATAACTGTCTGATCCAGGTCAATGGTCCTGAATTCCCCATCCTCGACGGTTCTGCCATCAAGTATGTTGAGAAGATCCGTGAAGTGGGCATCGAAGAACAGAAAGCCCCGAAGGACTGGTATGTCATCCGTAAGAAGATCGAGGTGAAGGACGATAACACCGGTTCGTGTATCACGATTCTTCCCGACGAGGAATTCTCTATTACGGCGATGTGTTCTTTCGAGTCGAAATTCATCAGTTCGCAGTTCGCAACCCTTGACGACCCCAAGAAATATGCCGATGAAATCGCCAGTGCCCGCACCTTTGTCTTCGTGCGTGATATTGAACCCCTCCTGCAGGCCAACCTCATCAAGGGCGGCGACCTCGACAATGCCATTGTCATCTATGAGCGTCAGACCACCCAGGAGCGTCTCGACATGCTGGCTGACATGTTGCATGTAGAGCATCGCGACGCCACCGACCTCGGATATATCCAGCATAAGCCGCTACAATGGGACAACGAGTGTACCCGTCATAAGCTGCTCGATATCATCGGCGATATGGCCCTGATTGGCAAACCCATCAAGGGCAGGATCATTGCTACCCGACCAGGTCATACCATCAACAATAAGTTTGCCCGCCTGATGCGTAAGGAAATCCGCAAGCATGAGGTACAGGCACCCTTCTATGACCCCAACGAAGAGCCTGTAATGGATGTCAACCGTATCCGCGAGCTCCTGCCCCACCGCTATCCCATGCAGTTGGTCGACAAAGTGACATCGCTGGGGGCAAATACCATTGTGGGCATTAAGAACATCACCTCCAACGAGCCCTTCTTCCAGGGCCATTTCCCCCTGGAGCCCGTCATGCCGGGTGTGTTGATGATTGAGGCAATGGCACAATGCGGTGGTCTTCTGGTGCTGAATACTTTGGAGAATCCCAGCGAATGGAGCACCTACTTCATGAAGATCGACGATGTGAAATTCCGTCAGAAGGTTGTACCCGGCGATACGCTTATCTTCAAGGTCGACCTGCTGGCGCCCGTCCGTCACGGTATCTCCTCGATGAAAGGCTATATTTTCGTGGGCGACCATGTGGTAGCAGAGGCTACTTTCACCGCCCAGATCGTAAAAAACAAGTAATTATATAAATTCCAAACTGTCAGATTAATGAATCAAATCCATCCTTTAGCAGTGGTTGACCCCGAGGCAAAACTCGGCGATGGCAACATCATAGGTCCCTTCTGTGTGATAGACAAGAACGTCGTCATCGGCGACAACAATAAGTTCCTGAACAATGTAACCATCCACTATGGTGCCCGTATCGGTAGCAACAACGAGTTCTTCCCGGGTGCCTCAATCTCCACAAAGCCACAGGATCTGAAGTTCCAGGGCGAAGACACCACCTGCGAGATTGGCGACAACAACTCCATCCGTGAGAATGTCACCATCAGCCGCGGTACAGCCTCGAAGGGCAAGACGATTGTGGGTAATGGCAACCTGTTGATGGAGAACATGCATGTGGCTCACGACTGCGTGATTGGCAACGGCTGCATCATCGGCAACTCCACCAAGTTCGCCGGTGAGGTCGAAGTCGACGATTTTGCCATCATCTCTGCCACATGTCTTTTCCACCAGTTCTGTCATGTGGGCAGCTACATCATGTTCCAGGGCGGCACCCGCACCAGTCAGGATATCCCTCCCTTTGTAATTGCCGGTAAGGAGCCCGTACGTTATGCTGGTGTGAACCTTGTAGGTCTGCGTCGTCGCGGATTCCCCCGCGAGACCATCGAGGCCATCCACGAGGCCTATCGCATCATCTATTCGCAAGGTGTGCTGAAAGATGGTGTCGCTATGGCCCGTGAGCAGTTCCCCGACTGCAAGGAAGTGGAGTATATCTGCTCGTTCATCGAGAATTCCAAGCGTGGCATCATCCGATAAGACACTCATCGTTATTACCGGACCTACGGCTATCGGTAAGACGCAGCTCTGCCTCGACATCGCAAGGCATTTCGACATTCCCATCATCAATGCCGATTCAAGGCAGATCTATAAGGAACTGTCAATCGGAACGGCCAAACCGACGGCTGAGGAACGCCAACAGGTCAGGCACTATTTCGTAGACATCTTGAACCTTCAGGATTACTATAGTGCATCGCTCTTTGAAACTCAGGTGATGGATCTGCTCAGCGAGCTTTTCAAGCATAGCAACTACGCTCTGATGGCAGGCGGCAGCATGATGTATATCGATGCTGTCTGCGATGGAATCGACGATATTCCCACCATCGACGATGAGACCCGCGCTACGATGAAACAGCGTCTCGCCGATGAAGGGCTGCAGAAACTCTGCGAAGAACTGCAGCGTCTCGACCCCGAATACTACGAGATCGTAGACCGGCAGAATCCAAAGCGTGTGGTGCATGCCCTCGAAATCTGCACAATGACCGGACGCACCTACACCTCATTCAGGAGGAGAGAGAGAGTCCAGCGGCCGTTCAGGATTGTGAAGATCGGGCTGAACCGCGATCGTGAGGAACTCTACAACCGTATCAATGCCCGCGTCGACAAAATGATGCAACAGGGATTGTTGAAAGAGGCCGAGACCTTTTATCCTATGCGAGAGCTAAACGCCTTGAATACTGTAGGTTACAAAGAACTGTTCGAGTACTTTAACGGACGCTGGTCTCTCGACGAAGCCGTCGAACGCATCAAGGGCAATACCCGTCGCTACGCCCGTAAGCAGCTCACCTGGTATAAGAAGGACCCGCTGATACGCTGGTTCCACCCCGACAATAAACAAGCAATTATCGACTACATTATAACTGAATCATCATGAAAAAGATCTGGAGTTGGATCGCAGGTATCTGGCCTGCATACAAGAGTCTCTACAAAGGCCGTCCCTGGTATATCAAGATACTCTCAGCACTCGTATCATTCGTCGTGCTGTTCTTTCTTTATCTCGTCGCCGTCGACGTGAATTTCCTTTGGCTCTTCGGCAAGTCGCCCTCGATGTCGACCATCAAGAACAAGCGTCCTGCTGAGGCCTCCATCATCTACAGCGCCGACGGCAAGACCATCGGTAAGTTCTTCAGCGAGAACCGCACCCCTGTCACTTACGAAGAGGTGAATCCCGTGTTCTGGAAGGCCCTCATCGATACTGAGGACGAGCGTTTCTACTCCCATCATGGCATCGATTACACCGCCTTTGCGGCCGTCGCCAAGGAATATGTCCTCCACCGCGATGCCCGTGGTGCCTCCACCATCACCCAGCAGTTGGCCAAGAACCTCTTCCGCACCCGTAGCGAATACTCCACAGGTCTTCTGGGGAATATCCCCGGTCTGAAGATGCTCATCATGAAGAGCAAGGAGTGGATTACGGCCTACAAGCTCGAGTATTTCTTCACCAAGAACGAGATCCTCACGCAGTATGCCAATACCGTCGACTTCGGTTCCAACGCTTTCGGCATCAAGACCGCCTGCAAGACCTACTTCAACTGCAAGCCGCAGGATCTGACCCCCGAGAATGCCGCCATCCTCGTGGGCATGCTCAAGGCCACTACCTATTATAATCCCCTCATCAATCCCGAGAACTCCCTCAAGCGCCGCAACATCGTGCTCGACCTCATGCAGCAGCACGGCGACCTCACTGCTGAACAATGCGACTCGCTCAAACAGCTCGACATCAGACTCGATTACAGCGTAGAGTCTGCCTACGACGGCGATGCCAACTACTTCCGCGAGGCCGTAGCCGACTATCTGAAGGACTGGTGCGCAGAATATTACGACAACCGTAACGCCCTTTATACCGAGGGTCTGAAAATCTACACCACCATCGACACCCGCATGCAGAAATATGCCGAAGAGGCCGCCCGCAAGCAGATGCGACAGGTGCAGAACAATTTCAACCAGCATTGGGGCTCCACCAATCCCTGGCAGGACGAACGTCATCAGGAAATCAAGAATTTCATCGAGGACATCGCCAAGCGCCAACCCGTCTACAAATACCTCACGAAGAAATTCAACGGAAACCAAGATTCCATCGACTATTATCTCAACCTCCCACACACGGTCAAGGTCTTCGACTACGACGGCGGACAGATTGAGAAGACGTTGTCCACGATGGACTCCATCCGCTATATGGTTCACTTCATGCATTGCGGTTTCGTGGCATTGGAGGCTAAGACCGGACACGTGAAGGCCTGGGTAGGCGACATCGACTTCAACTCGTGGAAATATGACAAGGTGACCGCCATGCGTCAGCCTGGCTCAACGTTCAAGCTCTTTGTCTATACCGAAGCCATGAATCAGGGTCTCACGCCCTGCGACCGTCGTAGGGACAGCTATTTCGCCATGAAGGTCTACGATGCTGGCCAGAAGAAGGAAGTCACCTGGGCACCGACCAACGCCAATGGCTACTTCACCGGCGACTCTATGCCGCTGAAGGCCGCCTTTGCACAAAGTATCAACTCCGTCGCAGTAAAACTCGGACAGGAGGTCGGTATCCAGAACATCGTCAATACCGCTCACAACATGGGCATCAAGAGTCCGCTCGACCCTACCCCGTCATTAGCCCTCGGGTCTTCCGATGTCAACCTGTTGGAGCTTGTCAACAGCTACTGTACGGTTGCCAACGACGGTAAGGCCCATGCGCCCGTGCTTGTCGTACGCATTGTCGACCGCGACGGCAACGAGATCTATACCTGCCCCACCGAGCAGCGCCAAGCCATCCCCTATAAGAGCGCCTTCCTTATGCAGCAGATGCTCATGGGTGGACTCCGCGAGCGTGGTGGTACATCGATGAGCCTTTGGGGCTACGTCGGACAGTTCGACCGCGATACAGAGTTCGGCGGCAAGACCGGCACCTCCAACAATCACAGCGACGCCTGGTTTGTGGGTGTCTCTCCGAAACTCGTGGCAGGTGCCTGGGTGGGCGGCGAATACCGCAGCATCCACTTCCGCACCGGTCAGCTCGGACAGGGTTCGCGCACCGCCCTCCCCATCTGCGGCTATTTCTTCCAGAGCGTCCTCTCCGACCCCAACTTCAAGCATTACCACGGCAAGTTCGCCAAACCGAAGGATGATAATATCACGGCCGATATGTATCAGAACTGCCAGTATGTCTACCATGTGGCCGATTCCGACTCCATCAGTCTCGACTCCCTCGACTTCGAAGGCATTGAGGAATACCAGGAACTGGATGCCGACGGCAACCCCATCCAGAAGCCCATCGAGCCGGCAGAGCCCGATGAGACCAGTCAGGAGCCTGTCGACGCCCCCACCGGCGAAGCCACCAAGGAAGAATAGTCAGGGGCGGGGATTACTTTTTACCTGCAATCAAACAGAATCTTCCTCCTATTCTCCTTCGGGCGAACCGCGAAGTGGATCCAATAGGTTGTGCCGCGCTTCTCTTGGATGAGTTCATCAAACACCCAGCCGTTTTCGTCGGCAGTGTCGAGCAGCAGGCAGGCATACCTGATCATCTGCTCCGGACCATAGCATCTGATATCTACCGCGCATCCGGTCAAATGATTGCTCCCCTTCGCACCCCCGCACATTCTGTTCACCTCCTCACTCCTGAACCCGCTGGAGATCACGACGGGGATGTCCGACCTCTTACTGGGGACTGGCCCCGGCAAAGGGTTTGACCTCTTGTTGGGGCCTGTCCCCGGTAGGAGGTCTTCACCGTACTTCTGATTATACCGCTCCCTCAGGATTTCCAGCCACCCGCAGAGCCTTTTCAGATTCTCTATCGCCACATGGCTCGGGATATTCCCGTCAGCCGTGATGTAACTCGTCTTGGTGAGCTCTCCCAGCGTAAAATGCGGGGAGAGCCTAACATCCTTATTCATTTCTACTTCATTCATTTCTTTGATAATTTAAGTTTATAAAATTCAGTTTTTACAAAGCGACCGCTGACATCATCATAAGCAATGTACCCGCGTGTCGCCCACGTTCTCAATGTTGATTCACCATCACCCGTCCGACCTTGAGTGCTACGCATCTGCCGATATTGATCGCGGGTAAACTCATCAGGCAACAGTTCCAGCAGATTCTGAGGTCCCGACTGGCGCTGAATTTCCGCTTCCTCACGCAACTCCTTTTCCAGTTGCTGACCGAAATAGAGCATTTTGCACCAGAGGTTATACTGTTGTGACCAACGGACAAACTCCGCAATCTCCTTACTCCAGCTATAGCCGTGAGCCACATAGAGCACCATACCCTTTAGCCAGGCTATCACGTTGGCACGATACGACAACACCCTATACGCCTCGCTCTCGTACAGACGAGCAGTATCGCTGTTCTGCTGTTTGATCTCCAAGGCCAGACGTTTGGACTGAGGACATTCTATCAGCCCGTTGGCCGCTTCCAGACGGTCAATATAAGGCTTCAGATCTTCAGCGAAGGTGTGGTCATAGATACCCAACACTGGGTCGGTGTCGTCATCCTTATCGCGGATGATGGTGGCGACATCCAATCGACTTACAGTTCCGTCGTTCACCATTTTATAGAAGAACCTACGCGCATTGGGCGGTGTTGTCGAGGCGTTGAAGTTCCACCTTAAAGGAGCAATACCAGAGACGGAATCTGCACCTACACGCTCCTGTCCAGCCAACGAATTGTCGAACGCCTTGCGGATCAGCAAGCCCACCTCATCGACAGTTCCCTTCGAAGTCACCTTTTTCAACGCCTCGATTTCGTCCACACGGGTGTAGATAAAACGCTCACCATTGTTGTTCGCATCTACAATACGTTGGTTGAAGACCGCATCAGTCAGATTATCTATCAACATCTGAATACAGATGTCAGTAGGCCTGGGATCCTTCTTCTGCTTGGCACCCGGGTTCTTCTGCTTCCATTCAGCCTCGCGCTGGCGGTTGGGAATATCCCTCAGGCGGATGTCCTCCATGATATATTCAATCGGCTTCCCGATCGAGCCTTTACCGATGCTCTGACCGCCAATAAGAATACCCATAAATGTCGGCTCATGGTCAACATTGTCCCAATACCTGAACTTCACCCCGTGCATGTGTGCACCCAATGCCGGGAAAACGGCACTCGCCACAGCAGGCTTATAGAGCGGCGGTACATTGCTCGTCAGCAGCTTAATCAAAGGCGGCAGCTTCTTGGGCAGAGGTGGTGGTGTGGTCATCGTACCGCCACAAGCCTTCACTGCCGTTGAAGATTTCAGGGCTGCCAAAATCTGCTTCATGCGATAAGCAATCCCCTTACGAGGCTCCTTTAGCGCGTTCTCGATAGTCTGCCGCCATTCAGCCTCATTAGCCCTGCGCACCTCCTCAAGATCGTCCTCTTTATTCCAGTAATTAGGAATCACAGAGAGCATCTTCTCCAACGAATAGCCGCAGATACCACGTAGCGTTACAGCCAGTTCGAAGGTCAGCGCATTGCGGTCACCTTCTACAGGCAACTTACCATCGTTGAACATCTCCCAGTATTTCTGGATGATGTCTTTAAACAAAATGCCATTATACCTGGCCTCTGGATCATAGCCCCCCATCGGGGTATCGTTGTTTTTTTCACTGTAGCACTGTGACATTGAAACGCCATCTTCCCAAGGCTTATAATGCTTGTTAGCTTTCTTGGCGCCGGCAGGCACTTCCTCCAGCCCTCGGGCCTCGCGCTCCTTCAGCTGCTGATACTCTTCTATGCATTGCTCGGGAGTCATCGGCTCCTCAAAGATGCAGTCATCCAGATAAACCAAGTCATCTTCAGACCCGCTGGTGGAATAGCAGACACGCTGCAAATCGTGAGCAGAGGTGTCCATTTCCATCTGGAGCGCAATAGACACCCTCACCTGATTCTCCAAGATCGTAGTTCCGGGGATTCGCTTGCACACCAGATGCCAGCCGCCACCAGCACTCTTCTCCAGCATCACCAAGCCGATGGCATCCTTTTTCTCCAGAATCTGATTCTTGAGCGTTTCCGACTGCTCCTTATCATAGCTATCCACATCGTAGAAAAAGAAGCTGCCGATACTCTTACAACCTGCCAACAAGCCGTCCACATAACCTATATTATACGCCAGCTGCAGCAGCTTACCCTTTGACTCGGTATCACCCTGATGGTATTTCTCCAGCAGCTTCAGGTTCTTGGCAGAGTTGCGCTTCGCCAGCAGCGCCTTGCGGTTTTTCACAGGATGGGCAAGCTTTTGCTTCTTGCCCTTCTCTGTTTCAATATACGTGATTTCGTAAATCATAGGCTCCTACTTCTTAGTGTTCTTCAACATCTTCCTCACTCTCTCAGCAGCCTCGTGAGCCTCCTGTTCCAGCAGATCCGGAAGGCGTTCTGCCTCACTGTCTGGT
>JAEEGF010945785.1_pt1 | contig 11305 bp, 11 predicted proteins | sample 9134171 | NCBI WGS metagenome assembly JAEEGF01 (sample SAMN16246542, study PRJNA631951) | gut metagenome | biome: gut microbiome; feature: rumen; material: AP-attached | host: Bos | place: Iran: Karaj | collected 2018-10
TTCTACGTGGACTAAATCGCACCGGCGCATCTTCCTGCGCCCGCCTGTCAAGTCAGCGGCATTCATCCGCGACTCGGCGGATTTGGTATAATATCCGCATGGTTCATTCAGAAGAGGAATTTGCGCCGCGGCAGGCGGCTGGCAGGAGGGTCTGGAAGTGAAGATTGTCTCGATCGCGAGCGGATCGAAGGGGAACGCCTATCTTGTGGAGCAGGCGGGAGAGGCGGTCCTGATAGACTGTGGGGTATGCCTGAAGAAACTCAAGGGAATCGAGTTCTCCGCCGTCCTTGTCACACATTCGCATTCCGACCACGTGAGCGGACTCAAGGCGCTGCTGAAGCACAGGGACGTCCCGGTGTTCGCCAACGCGATGACCGCTGAGGCGACGGCCTGCGAGTTCGGGGTCCCGGAGGACGCGTTCGTGTGCTTCGAGAACGGACAGTCCTTCGATGTCGGACCTTTCGCGGTGTCGCCGTTCTCGATTCCGCACGACACGAGCGACCCTGTCGGCTTTCTCGTGTCCGCGGCTGGGGAGACGTATTTCCACGGGACGGACATCGGCACGCCGCTCGATTCGATCGGACTCAAGCTTGCGGAGGCGGACTTCGCGACTCTCGAGTCGAACCACGATCCGGTGCTGCTGCGCCAGAGCGGGAGGCATCCGAGCCTCATCCAGCGCATTGCGGGTCCGCGCGGGCATCTCTCGAACGACCAGGCCTGCGGACTCGTGCGGCGCTTTGCGTCGCCGAAGCTCAAGTCTCTTGCGCTTGCGCACCTGTCGCGCGACTGCAACGTCCCGCGCATGGCGGAGGAGGCGATGCGCGCGACGCTGCTCGAGATGGGCAGGCCGGACGTGTCGCTGAAGGTCCTGTGCCAGGACGAATCCGTCGAGCTGTGAAAATTTCTGATTTTTCCCTCTTGATGTTTTGAGGACAATTGTGATATAATTGCATTGTCCTGCGGGGGACCGCATGGAACTTGATCTTTGACATACCGCCTGGCGAAACTGCTGGGCGGACGGTCGCCACCGATGACACAAGAACGTTGGCAGCAACGCTCCACAGTTTCGGGAGAGCGACAGAGACTCCGCCGCGCACATGGGAGTGTGCCTCCGGCGGAACGTACGCGACAGCGTATAGTAGCTTTTCAGAAAACCGCTAATTTTCTAATGCAGAAGCGAACTACGACTGTGCGCGCGCGTGGACTAGTGTCCATGCGGCGCACTTTCCTATTCATGTTTCTGCATGGGCTCTTAGCGGTGCCTCTGAAAGACTGAATTTCGGGAGTGCGCCGCTCTTGTTCTATTGAGACGGCGGCTCTCGGCATCGAGGAGCCGCCGGCCCTGCGGCCCCAAGGTGTATGAAACAATATTGGGCGCATGAAGGACAAATAAGATGAACAAGTTGATGGTTGCTGTAGGCGCAGTAGTGTTGGCAGGGGTAGTCGTTGGATGCGCTACCGGCAAGGTTGGTGAAGACAAGGTTGCCGCGTGGCAAAAAGATCGTACGCCCGTGGAAGTGCTGAAGTCAAAGATAGAAGTCAAGGCCGCCGGTGCGGTAGTTGAAGCTCTTGACGTTGTTCCGTTTGGCATTTACAAGGCTATTGCAGACAAGGTCGACAAGACTGCTGTCATGGATCGCTATCGCAAGATATATCTGGGCTATGTCGGTGACATTCAGGCGTTAGAGGCTCAGGGCAAGTCGAGGGATGACGCTCGCAAGGAGGTGTATGCTGCCCTTGCGGCGCAGGAAAACGGAGCTGATACCATAGCCAAGCTTAACGAGTATCTTAAGCTGACCAAGGAAACGAATTTCGATGCCATAATGGCATGGATCCAGAAGATGACAGAAGAGCTGCAGGCTGCGGGCGAGAAGTTTGCCAACGAAACGCCCAAGGCACTTCAGCAGCTCATGGACATTGCCCAGAAGGAGGGCGGCATGGCTGTCGTCAAGATTCCTTCGCAGGGCAAGGATGACATTGCCGTGATCGGCGAACAGCTGGCAGATGCGGGGAAGGGCCTTGCGCTGTACGTCGAAATGGTCAATGCCGACAAGGAGGCAGCGAAGATGCAGGCGGATTATCCCGTCGAGGGATAAGAGGTTGATGTAGTGATATGGTCATCGTATTGTTTTAACTATACGATGACCGTGAACATATCATGGAAACAAATTATGAGAACATATAATCTTATTGCGGCTTACGGTACTGCGGCTGCGCTTCTCATTTGTGGCTGCGCCACTGCGCCAACAGGCAATGATCGTCCTCTCCCGCTCAAGTATTATACGAAAGCAGAGTTAGAGGATATGGATACCGTTCAACTGCCATCAAACTATAGTGTTGACAACTTCAAGAAGTTGCAACTTGGTGTTGCCTTCAGTGTGACGGCGAAGGACGGCAAAGTGAAGGTTGACCCTGCACTTTCTGGAAGACTCCAGACAGAAATGGCGAAGCTCAAGCGTTTTACGATTTTCTCCATGCACAATCGGAACGGGGTGAAGGCGTTCGAACGTGTTGCAGATATGGATGAAAGCGTAAAGCTCGATGAGGCTTCTGATGTCAAGAGCATCAATCTCATCTTGAATGCGACTATGGTCATATCCTGTGACGTGCATGAGCTCCAAAACGACAAGGAGTACGTGTATGTGGCGGATTGCGACTTCAGCTGTGAAGACCTGAAGACGCGCACAGTCCTCTTTGCAGAGAAGGCCCGTGGCGTCTATGGTCGCAAGGTGCGCTATTCCCTCACGGGGCAAAACTACGGTTCGACCACGGAAGAGGTGGCGATACAATCCGCTGCGTTGCGCGCGCTCGCAATTGTTGCAAACAAACTTGGAAACACTTTCCCGACCGGCGGTCGCGTGACGAGCATTTCCGGGTCTGGCGATACGATGGCTATGGCGGCCGGCTTTAACGAGGGTATCGGTGCAAAGCAGCAAGTCGCGGTGTTCCTCACCGAGGATGGTCTTGACATCCCGCTTGCGTTTGCCGAAGCCGCACCGAAGAACGACGGCACGTCAATGCTGAGCGTGTACAAGTGGAACACACGTCACAAGGATGCCAAGCCCATAATCAAGGAGCTGCAGGAGTCGCCTCGCAAGTTCCTCAAGAACTACAAAGGCGAGGAAAAGGACGGCATTTACGCTGTGGCGTTTGGCATGCCTGTTCCTCCTGACTGGGAAAAGCAGGGCCCTGCAAAGTGAGGTAATGCAAGATGGACAGGATGAAATTCATTACATGCTGTCTTGTCGCGTTTGTGGCAGGGATTGCGTCAGCCGCAGTCCCTGCCGCAGTTGACGAGGCGGTCAAGCAGATGCAGGCCGATGGTGCTGAGGTGCGTGCTGGATGCACCAAGTCCCTTGGTGTGTTTGTGGTGGCTTCGGGTACGGCCGAGATAACCGGCAGCAAGGCCAAGGCAAAGACTGTCGCGCGTGTGAATGCAGTGAAGAATCTTGCTGGTTACTTCGGCACGGACATCGCGAACATAACCAAGAACGCATATACTGAGACCACAGTCAACGGTCAGGCTGAAATTAAGGAATTCTTCTCGTCTGTTACCGAGTCAAAGGTCAAGGAGTTGTTAAAGGGTGTCCAGGACTATGGCACTGATTCTGATGGCGACACCATTACCGCAATCGTGTATCTTACGACGAAGGGAGTGGACAAGAGTGCAGAACTCCAGGCAGCCATGAACGCATTGGGCGACGAGGGGACTGTTCAGGCCGTTGGAGAGGGAAGGACACACGATGTCGCTGTACAGCTCGCTCTGCGTTCCGCCGTAGAACAGGTCGTTGGCACGATGGTAGTCGGCGAGACGAAGATCTCCGACAATGAAGCTGTTCGCAACAAGATATTCTCTGGGGCCGAAGGGTTCGTGGATGAATATCGGATAACGGCTGAAGCCACGGTGGCTGTGGGGACGCGTATTGAGATCATCGCGAGAGTTTCAAAGAAGAAGATTCTTGACTCGTACCGAGTCTATCTTAAGGCACTTGGCGATCCTGTATTCTATCTGGAATGCACTTCGTCTGATTCCGACGGAGAGGACAAGCAGATATCAGCCCGTTTCGGACAGTTCTTCAGGAATCTTGGTTTCAAGATATCCAAGACGCCAGAGGGGGCAGACTACTGCATCAACGCGAGTGGATCGTACCGCCGCGTCAAGAATCCGATGGACGAGAACGAGGTGTTTACGCAGTATTCAATGATTATCAAGGTGCTATCAAAATCTGGCGAGGAGCTTCTTTCGCTTCCAAACAATCCTCGCAAGAGCGCTGTCAGCCTTGGTGATCCTGAAAGAGAGCGGGAGATATGCGCTGAAAAGGCGTTCAAACAGATGGAGAAGCCGGTTCATGAGGCCATCAACGGTATGATTGCCCGCATGATGGCAGACCATACCGACAAACTTATGAACAGCGATGAATAATCGCATCACTAAAAACAACGGAGGAAAACACGATGAAAAAACTGATGATCATTGCGGCGGCGACGCTTTGCGCCGGAGCTGCTTTTGCAAATGGTGAAGCGGTCGAAGAAATTCAACCTGAAGCCGCCATTGAAGAGGAAACCAAGGATGCTAGCACCGTCCTGACAGAGTATCTGGACGCCAAGGGATGGACCGAAGGCGCCAATCAGAACAAAAACGGTCTGTTCATGGTCCAGGTCGGCATCGGCGCTATTCAAGCGCCTCCGGGACATCCGTCCTACAATGATGCTCGCGTAAGGGCGTTTGACAAGGCCATGCTGGATGCTAAGGCAAAGCTTGCGAAATCCCTTGAAGAAGAGATTAGCGTCGCGGTTGAAACGGCATATGTTGAACCGCCGAAGGAAATGAAAGGGCCTGAGCAGGAGATGGCGAAAGCAATTGCCGACATGCCAGACGATTCCATCCTTGGCAAGGCAACCACGCTGATCAAGAAGAAGCTTGACAATGCGTTGAAGGAAGAAGGGTACGATGCAGATGCAGCAAAGGCGGCAGGGCAGTCGAAAGTCGACGAATTGCGCGCTAAGCTTGAAGCTGTGTCAAGCAAGGACTCGTTCAAGAAGTCTACACGCGCTGGTGCGACATCGGCCATTTCTGGTGCGCAGGCTTTTTATACCGTAGAGGTGGTGAAAGGAAAGCGCGCTGAAATTGGAGTAGTGCTTATTTGGAGTCCCAAGCTTGGCGAGATGGCTAGTTCGCTTGTGACTGGCAAGGCCGTCGCGGGAACGAAGGCAAAAGCTCCTATCAGGGAACAAATCACGAAGGATAGCAGAGTGCTTCTTTCGACTTTTGGTATTCAGCAGAAAGTCAACGAGAAGGGCGACTATGTACTTGTGTCGTATGGACAGTCTGGTGCGCGCAATGATTCCTCGCGTTCGGCGCAGGCCGCGTATGACAAAGCTGCTCTCCAGGCAAGAGCGCAAATACGTCAGTTTGCAGGAGAGACAGTTTCTGTTAGCGAGGCGCAGGATCAGGCGGAAGAGACGCTCGAATATGACAATGGAGCGTTGCCAGACTATAGCGATTCGAGTTCTTATGAACAGTATCAGCAGAGCGTGGCCGCCAAGATGAAAATCAATGGCATTATGAGCGTGAAGAAATGGAATGCGACTCATCCCGTCAGCGGGAAACCTGTCTATGGCGTGATCATGAGCTGGAGTCCCGCAGACGCCGATTTTGCGCGCAGCATGAAGAAAACGATTGAGGCTACGGCCAAGGATGGTGCTGCGGGTCGTCGTACGGTTCCTTCATCTCCGTCTGTTGCTCCAGCTGCGCAAAGGCAGTCAACACAGCAGTCTGCTCGTCCGACGGCGACTGAGAACATTCAAGGAGGAGCTGGCGGCGATGATGACGCTTTCTGATGTTGCATTGCTCATTTCAGTGGTTTTTGTAGGCGGCGGCCTCTGGGCCGCCGCCCCCAGTCAGATATTTGAGTCGCACAAGGACGACATATTGTCTGGGAAATGTTCACAAGCAGATGGATTTAGTTTTGGGGTCGGTATGGCAAGGCCACGCACAGCTTCCACAAGGGCCGCACAGGCCACCATGGACAAGGCGCGTCTTTCGGCAAGCGCAAACCTTGTTGCGCGCTTTGCTATCAAATCTATTGTGTGGCCTGACTCAATAAAAAACGAAGACAGAGCTCCCCTTTTAGGGTATCTTGCGCAGAGGGTTTCGGCAAGCGCCAAGATAAAGGACCTTGAAGTTGTTATGGCGACACGTGATAGGGCTGGGATCTGTACTGTTGTGGCGGCTGCTCCTGATTCGTCTATATTCTTGGCAGATCACCTGATGACAAATGATGTCTTGAGAACCCTGCTTGAACCTCAGTTTGTGCGAAAACATTTTGATGAAAACAGGAGCGCGTTCTACTCGCTTGCACTAGCATATGGGTGGACAGTCCCCGAATCGCTGAAAGGAACTAATTATAATTCGTGGGGGGATGCGCAGATATGCGAGTTCTGTGGCATTACTTCACAGAATGATTCGAAGAATGTCATGCCTTACGACAACGGTAAAACGATGACAGACGAAAAGAAACATGCTGACGAAGTGGAGGAGATAATCAAGCCTGAGTTTATTTTGCCACCGACAGCTGTTGCAAATGAAAATGAAACAATCGGGTTTTGATGTGGAAGTTACGAAATCCCATAGGTATCGCATCGCATCAGTCGTGTTTGCCAGTATTGCTGCCGTCCCGGCTCTTTCTTTCGGCTGGGTTGGTGTTGATTTGAAACCGATAGAAAAACCGAGAAGTGAACTTTCATTTGGAGAAAGCGGGTCATATTTTCAATTGAGCGACAACGAGCGCAAGGAGCTCGTGTGGATGGTAAAGGCGGCGAATGCTGCGTATCCAAGCGTCGGCAAACCATTGGGATACCGTTCTTTTTCGCGTGAAGAATGGGATGCGTGTGCGGCCGGGTGCGATGGGATTGTCTACACAGAGGACGGGTATTTCAATGTGGGTAGTGGCCTTCGTGGGCGATTGATGGTTAACATGCTGAATGAGGGTAGGGTTGTTTTGGCATTGAGCGGATGCGACCTTGACTTGAATACTGTCGGGGATGGCTTGAAGGATGTATCACAATGCATCGAGCAATACTTCACATGCACTGCGCAGCAGTACGAGCAGGCGCTGAAGATTATGAACGGGATTCTTGCATCGAAACCCAGAACGGATTTGTGGATTGTCGGCCATTCTCTTGGGGGCAGTCTGACGACTTATTTGGCGCTGAATCTTCCAGAGTCTAAGACCAATGTCAAATGCGCTACATTTAATGGATTTGGCCTTTCGCCTAGATTCCACACCGGAACGGAAAACGCGCGCCTCGCGACTCAGCGACTCCGTAACGTATATTGCCAGGGCGATTTGATTTATAACAATCGCATTTCAATTGGTGCGCGACACTGGGGTCCTTCCTATTCGGTGGAATGCCAGGGGGATTGGCTTGAACAACACAGCATCGACAAACTAGTCAAGCTTATGGTGGTCGGGCGAACAAAATGGGCTGGATTATAGTAAATAGGAACTCATCACATGATCGAATATCTTGACAAAGCCGTTGTTTCTGCCATGAAGCAGGTAATCGGGGGATTCGGAGTGTTCCTCGTCCTGGCGCTTCTCATGGACTGGATCGGAGGGAAGCTTCAATCCGTAGCCCGCTCGCTGTTCGGCAGGGGATATGACTTTGTTCTTCTGCCGGGAACTATGTGCAGGAACGCGGGGGAGGCTCTCGGCTGCTTGATCACCGGCACTAAGATGAGCCGCAGCCTGTTTTCCGTGAATGGCAGAGACTACGAAGTCGACCGAAAAAGGCTTCCAGTGGGCACGCCTTTTGCAGTAATCAAGCGGATGGTGATACTCGCATGTCCCATAGTCCTCGGCTGCTGCCTTATACTGGGCGTGTCGCTGCTTGCCGGAAGCATGGGGATCCTGCCGGATTCGTCTGGCGTTGTGGTGGATGGCGAGTTGCCGGGTGTCGTTTCATACTTCACATCGATGTTCATGGCTGCGATCGGTATGTTCGTCTCGATGGTGTTCGTATGGCACTGGACCTCTCCGTTCTGCCTGCTCTGCCTTTACCTTTTTTTCACGGTAGCGACCAGGATGACGATCTCGCATAGGGAGCTGTTGGGTATAATGAGCGGAATCATCATTTTTGCCATTGCTCTTCTTCTGCTGAATCTAATCCCTGGTGTGGGCATGCTGATGACCAAACTGGCGGTGCTTGTCGCACCGTGTGTATTTGTTCTGCATGCGATACTGCTTTTTGCCGTTTTGCTGAATGTTGTGTTTTGGCTGGGTTTATGCATTATCGCACGTTTGTTCGGTAAAAAGAGGTCGTAATATGTCATTGATCGGCAATATTCTTTGGTTCTTGCTCTTCGGGCTGGAGATGGGGCTTGCGTGGATTGTCACGGGGCTTGTGTTCTGCTGCACGATCATCGGGATTCCGTACGGCGTGGCGTCGTTCAGGATCGCGATGTTCGCGTTCTTCCCGTTCGGAAAGGACATCGTGCCGAGCGATAATGCCGGCGCATGTACATTCCTGCTGAACGTGATTTGGGTGATATTCGCCGGCATCTGGCTCTGGCTCGGTTCCGTGATAGCTGGCATAATCTTCTGCTGCACGATCATCGGAATCCCATTTGGCATCGCCTGTTTCCGAATCGCAAAGGTCAGCTTCGCGCCTCTCGGCAAGAAGATTGTAGACAAATGATTTATTGCGATCGCGTGGCATCGTAGAGGTCGCGCTGCGCAATTCGTGCGAATTAGATGTTTGTCTGTCAGATTTGGAAGGTGTGGGCTCCTTAATGTATACAGGAACTGATGGAGGATGCGATATGAAGAATGTAACTGTGTTGTTCTGCCTCGCGATGGCGGCCGTAGGGCATGCCGAATTGACGACTGTCTACCGCGATGGTTCGGGGAGGGTGATTTCGACAACCGTTGTGGATCGCAATGGCAAGACGACATATCGCGACGGCATGGGGCGCATTCAGGGATCGCAGACTACCGACCGCAGCGGCAAGACAACGTACCGCGACGCACTCGGCCGCGTGCAGGGCTCGCAGACGACGGACAGCCATGGGAAGACCACCTATCGCGATGCCTCCGGCCGCGTGCAGGGGACGGTCACGACCGACTCCAGCGGCAAGACGACATATCGCGACGGCATGGGGCGCGTCCAGGGTTCGCAGACGACCGACCGCAGCGGCAAGACAACGTACCGTGACGCACTCGGACGCGTCCAGGGGTCGCAGACGACCGACAGCCATGGGAAGACCACCTACCGAGATGCCTCCGGACGCGTGCAGGGGACTGTCACCACCGACTCCAGCGGCAAGACGACATATCGCGACGCTCTGGGGCGGATAGAGTATACGCAGACCGTTGACCGCAGTGGGAAGACCACCTGCCGTGATGCGGAAGGCCGTGTCATCTGGTCGAAGACCGTAAAATGATCGGTGCGGCTCGACAAGCACTGGCCCGAGATGCCCCATACAGCCCGACCGGAAGGCACGAGAAGTAGGAGACTCGAAATGGCGCAGGCGTAGGTGCCGCGCGTCCTTGCTTACGTGAAGGTGAAGCCGGTAAAATGAGCATTTGTCATTTATTCGCCGGTTTTGGTGCGTGATTTTATGGTATAATTTCCCCTGCAACATAAATTGCAGCAAAGGAAAAACAAATGAACGAAATCCAGCTCATACTCACCGCTGCGGCGGTCCTGTTCGTCGTCATTCTCCTTGTGGTGTCCTACGTGAAGGCTCCGCCGGACATGGCGTACATCATCTCGGGCCTCAAGCGCAGGACGGTCATAGGGAGCGCGAACTTCAGGATTCCGTTCTTCGAGCGCCTCGACAAGGTCACGCTCGAGCTCATCCAGGTCGACGTCAAGACGTCCGAGCCGGTGCCGAACGCCGACTTCATCAACGTCAACGTGGACGCGGTGGTCAACATAAAGGTGGGCCGCGCGCCAGAGAAGATCGACCTCGCGGCGATGAACTTCCTCAACGCCGCGCCGAACTACATCGCCGGCGTCGCGAAGGAGGTGCTCGAGGGCAACATGCGAGAGATCGTCGGCCAGATGCACACGAAGGAGATGGTGCTCGACCGCCAGAAGTTCGCGGACATGGTGAAGACGAACGCGGACCCCGACCTCGCGCGGATGGGCCTCGAGATCATCTCGTTCAACGTCCAGAACTTCTCTGACAACGACAAGGCCATCGAGAACCTCGGTATCGACAACATCGCGCAGATCTCGAAGGACGCCGCGATCGCCCGCGCGAACGCGGAGCGCGACGTCGCGGTTGCGCGCGCGCAGGCCGCGAAGGAGGCCAACGACGCGGACGTCGAGTCACAGACCGAGATCGCCAAGAAGCAGAACGAGCTCGAGATCAAGAAGGCAGAGCTCAAGAAGGCCGCCGACACCCAGCTTGCGATCGCCGAGGCGGCGAAGGGCATCATGGCAGAGGAGCAGCGCAAGATCAAGGAAGTCAAGTTCGGCGACGCGAACATCGCCCGCCAGGAGAAGGAGATCGAGCTCAAGGAGCGCGCGGTCGCCATCAAGGAGAAGGAGCTCGACGCGAACGTCCGCAAGGAGGCGGACGCGAAGAAGTACTCCATCGAGCAGGACGCGCAGGCGGCGCTCTTCCAGCAGTCCAAGCTGGCCGAGGCCGATCTCTACCGCCGCACGAAGGAGGCCGAGGCGCGCCTCGCAGAGGCTGAGCGCGAGGCGGACGCGAAGAAGGCGCTCGCAGTCGCCGAGGCGGATGCGAAGAAGGCGCTTGCCGAGGCCGAGAGGATCAAGGGCGAGAACGAGGCCGCGGTCATCGCCGCGAAGGGCAACGCAGAGGCCGAGGCCATCAAGATGAAGGCGCTTGCCGAGGCGGAGGGCCTCGAGAAGAAGGCGGACGCGATGGCGAAGTACGGCGAGGCCGCGAAGATGGACCTCCAGCTCCAGGTCGCGAAGGTCTACTGCGAGCAGCTGCCCGAGATCGCGAAGGGAATCGCCGAGGCTTACACCAAGGTCGGCAACATCACGATGTACGGCGACCAGTCCGGCGCGATCGCGGCGGGGGTCATCGACAAGACTGTGCAGCTTTCTGACGGACTCTCCAAGGGCCTTGGAATCGACCTCAAGTCGCTTCTCGCCGGCGCCTTCGGCGCGAAGATACTCGACGCCGCAGGCAAGGGCAAGGACGCGTGACAGTCCTCTACTTCTACGAAGGCGCCTTCACCCTCTGGCGGAGGCGCATGACCGGAATCTGCGCGGAGGCGCGCAGGCACGGCTGGAGCATACACGCCGTGAACGCCGACGGTCT
>JAEEGF010140873.1_pt1 | contig 11304 bp, 9 predicted proteins | sample 9134171 | NCBI WGS metagenome assembly JAEEGF01 (sample SAMN16246542, study PRJNA631951) | gut metagenome | biome: gut microbiome; feature: rumen; material: AP-attached | host: Bos | place: Iran: Karaj | collected 2018-10
GACCGGCCGCCTCTGCGGGTCCAGTTTCCGGGCCGCCTCGAACAGGGGCGCGAAATACTTTTCAGCAGGCTCCGTGGTCGTCTCGGCTTCGTTGAATACGCTCCAGGCGATCACGGAAGGATGGTTCTTGTCCCGGGCGATGACCTCCTCTATGGCGGCCAGATGGTTCTTTCCCAGTTCTTCCGCATCGGGACACGCCGCGAAAAAGCCCTTCGCTTCCCCTCTGCCCGCGGTAAGGAAGTTGGCGATTGAGCGCATCATTCCCACTGCGGGTACTTCGTCGATTATCAGGAAGCCCTCCTCGTCCGCCATCCGGTACCACTCATCCGCATAGGGATAATGGCTGGTGCGGAAGCAATTGGCGCCCATCCATTTGAGACATTCAAAATCCCGCTTGGCCACGGCGTAACTGAACCCGCGCCCGAGTATGTCGGAGTCCTCATGCTTGCCGAAGCCCTTAAGGTAAACTTTTTCTCCGTTTATCAGAATGCTTTCGCCCCTGATCTCCACCGTGCGTATGCCCGCCTTCGCGGTGTACCGGTCTATAGCCTGCCCGTTTTGCTTAAGCTCGATGACCACGTCGTACAGATACGCGTTCCTGACCTTCCACAGATGCACCGTAGGGATGAACAGCGTGCCTTCCTTCCCGTCCGCCCGCGCCGCGACATTGCCTGCCGCGTCAATAAACGTTACGCTGATCTCGCCTTCACCATCGGTCTCCACCGAATAGTCCGCATAGGCGTCCCCGCCTTCCAGACGGTAACAGAGCGAGTAATCCTTTATCGCCTGTTTCGGCTGTTCTATCAAGTACACGCTGCGGTGGATGCCGGAATAGTTGAAGAAATCGAAATAGCCCATGGCGCGTTTGGAACCGTCACTGCGCCTGACGGTCGTGCCGCAGGGTATATTGGTCTCGCTCAGCTCGTTGTTTGCCTTAACGGTCAAACGATTGACGCCCGGAACGACAGCGGCGGTGATATCCGCCACGACCGGAAGGAAACCGCCGGTATGGGACGCGCACTCCACGCCGTTCACGAACACCTTGCAGGTGTGGGTAACGCTGCCGAAGCGGATAAGATACCTCTTATCGGGGCAGACTTCGCGCACGCAGAACTGAGTCTCATACCAGAAGTCGCCGCAGTAGTCCCGGCTGCGCGCGTCGGTAAACACATCTGCGAAGCTGGCGGGGACCGGCATGGATATAGGATCCGGCAGACCATTCCGGGCCCAGAGCCCGGCTTCGCCCGCGCCTTCGGGATCAAATTCAAAACGCCAGAGCCCATCCAGCAGTTCAGCGTGCCTTAATTCGTTGTTTACCGGAAACAGTTCTGAGTAAGCATTCATGGTCATTTCTCCTTTGATCTCATTTATATCCCGGTCCGGGCGTGCGGGCGCTCACGGCCCCGGGCGGCTGACAAGTGAACAAAACGGAGCTTTTTCCGTAAGACAGCGGCAAGACGCACGCCTGCCTCTTCAGGTACATTATAGCGGCGGATATGCCGATAGTCAATAAACGGCCTGAGATCATACCCTCAATACGCGTCTATTCCCCATGCGAAACAGGAGTATCCTTTTGTCAGTATGACAGGACCGGCGGCCTGAAACGCACGGTGACGATGTACTGCTTTTCGCCCGACGTCCACGCGCCGTAGGTGGTGGCTGCCACCGTGCCGTCCTCAAGCACCAATACCCCCGGATACGCGCAGTCGCAGCCGTCGTGATTCTTCATCAGGCGGACGCGGTACTCCCCTTCACGGCCGCTTAATATATCGTCATAGGTGCCTACCCAGCCGCACCAGTCCCCGCGGGTGGGCGACTCAAAGCACATATCCCTGAAAGAAACGAACAGGCGCCCGTCCTTAAGATACCGTATCGTGTGCCGGTCGCCGGTCAGCGCGCCGGGCAGTTCGCGTGGTGCGCTCCAGCTTTCACCGTTGTCGTCCGAAAAGCACACGAACGAGTTGAACTTGCGGGAGTTCTCCCTCAGCAGCATGGCCAGCTGCCTGCCGTCCGGAGAGCGCACCACGCCCGGTTCGCACAGGCTCGCGCTCTCGTGCGTGCACACGGGCCTGAGTTCGCCCCATGTGAGCCCGCCGTCCCGGCTGCGCACGCTGTAAACGGTAAAGCGCCCGCGCCTTTCGGCGGAGCCCTCGTAATCCGCGGTGGTCGTAAAACGCTTTTCCCACTTTCCCGCAGGAATGCCCGCAGCTTCGGACGATGAATTCCATACGCTGTAAGGCACCCAGCCGCCCCTGCCGTCAGAAGCGGAATACACGATGCGGGAAGCGACATGCGCGCCTTCTCCCGTCACATAGACCTCGGTCAGATCGGTCCCGCCGGGCTTTATGAAGCGGCCGTCATCGTGGAAAAATGCCAGGTATTCGCCTTTGCCCACTTCGGTCACGTCCCCCATGGCCACTATCCCGCCGAAATCACCTATGGGCTCAAGCTCGCTCCAGCTTTCTCCCTCGTCTTCGGAGTGCGCCATCCGTATCGGGTACAACCCCGAAAACATGATGAGATGCTTTCCTCCGCCGGCATCCCTGGTGCGGTAGAGCGTGGGGTCCTCCAGCGATGTTGCCCATGACGCGGGCACCGGCAGGCGGTCCGTCCAGGTCTTGCCGCCGTCATAGCTCTTTTTCAGCATGACCGGGCCCCTGCCGTGGCTTTTGGGATAGACTGCGATGATCGTCTGACCGTCATCCAGCAGCACGGTAGTGGGATGGCCCAGATACTGCCCTGCTTCCTTGTCAACGACGTATTGGCGGGAAGTGTCGCCCGCCAGATCGAGCAAGGGGATAGTATAGCCTTTAAGCATGGTGTCGGCTCCTTTATCGTACGGTATCGGGTCCGGATCCGCTGTTTTCCGGGTTTATTCGGTGACTTCTTTAAGGAAGATCCGCTTGGCGAATCCGCCGCGTTCGCCGGCCTTTCCGGCGCGGATCCACTCGAGCTCCTCCGGCGGGCATCCCCGCGCGAATGCGATAGCGCGGATCACTTCCATAAGATCCGCCAACTCCTCGATAGTCTGATCTTGATGAAATTCAGCCAGTTCTTCATCCAGCTTTGCTTCAAGCATGCGAAGATAATCCTCGTCCGACAGTATCTCAGTCGTGCAGGTCCTGCCCGATGCCTCTATGATCTCCGGTATACGGTCGCGGACCAGTTTATTGTACACGATGCCCATCAGTCGTCCTCCGGGAAATAATCGAATATATAGCGCTCACTGCCGGCCTCCAGCCGGTCTATCGCGTACTGCACGCAGCGCGCGATCGCCTCGGCGCCTTTCAGGTTGGGATGCATGGACCGCGAATTGACGACGGCCGACGAGTCAAGGTCCTGCTTTCCCGCCAGGAGCATGATCGAATTGATGTAGGGATCTTTCGCGTACGCGCCGTGGCCGTCGAACGCCTCGTTTACGCCCACATAGCAGATATTCAGGCCTTCGTTCCTGCACTCGTCCACTATATTGATCAGTTCCATGCAGAAAAAGCGGTTCGCTTCATTCAGTATCTTTGCGCTCTCGCTGGAAAACGCGATACTGCCCTTTTCATCCAGCAAAGGAGCCGGGTATCCCACGACCAGTATCGTCGCCTGTTCGCCCGCGCGGGCTGATATGTCATAATACACGCGTTTGATCGCCTTGCGCACGTTGTCCGCCTCATACTGCTGCTCCAGAAGCGACACGGCCTTGTCCACATATGTTTCACCGGGCAGGGACACGGCCTTGCTGAAAGCGAACATCGAGATGATGCTCCTGAAATCCAGGTCGTTTCCGCCGATGGTCACGGCCACATAATCGGCCTTCAGGCCTTTTTCGTCCAGTTCGTCAAAAACGTTCAGCTGCGGGGCGAGCATGGTCTTGCCAACGAACCCCTCACGGTTGTATTTCTTTTCCATTTCCGCCGTATAGCCGGCGGCTTTTTCTTCGTCAGTCAGCCAGAACAGATGCTTGGTTTTGGCGCCCGACACCGCGGAAATAAAGAAGTATTCGCCCCGGTGCTCCGCCAGCGTCCCTTCCACCCCCGGAATGGTCAGCATCCCGGGCCAGCAGTTTTCAGACCGGTGCGCCAGCCAGTCGGGGTCCTTGCACTTCTCCTCCGTGGGCGCGTCCTGCCCGTAGTAAGGTTCGATGCCCTCCCCCGCTATATACGAATCCCCCAGCGCGACCAGCACTTTGGGCCTGCCGGCGTCTTCCGCGGAAGCGCAGAAGCATATCAGGACAGCGAAGATGCAGAGAATTATCAGACTGTTTTTTTTCATGAATATCACCGTTTCAGAATGTCTTGGCTATTTTGCGCCGATCCCAGGTTCACGATACGGCTCAGCCGCCTGAAACCATTATACCCGAAAACGGAGCGCTCTTCAAGCTCGGATCGGTTTTTCAGGTGTATCCCACAAGCGGCATAACCCGGGTTTCTTTCCGGAGAATACCGTACATAACGCTTTGGATCCGTATTATGAGTAGACACGGAAGCGGAACATGTGTTACAATCTTGCAGGCGCGAAAACCTGTATGCCGTTACCTGGTCCGCGCCGGAACCGGTGGCGGACGCCGGGACCGGAATGGAACAATCGGGGCCCGGAAAACGTCAGTTACCTGAAACAGAAAGCCATTGCGCTTACAGGAGATGATTAAATGAAATTCAGAAAACTGATAGCGCTGCTGACGGCACTGATCCTGCTGTGCACAGCCGCGCAGGCGGAAGCAAAAGAAGACCCGGAGCGTATCCCGCAGCAGACGGTGATACCTGAAAACATCGTGATCCCTCTCGATCTTGACGGGGACGGGCTGGAGGAAAAAGTGTCGTGGAAGCAGATCTGGGCCGACGAGTACACGCAAAAGTGCGTCGTGACCGTTATCACAAACGAGAACGCCATCCTCACTTACTCGCCTGAGTTCGAATACACAGTAGGCGTGTACGCTTCCGACCTTGACAGCGACGGCCGCACGGAGTTCCTGATCAGCGGCGATCTGGCGTCCAGCGACTATATAACGGTCTGCCTGCACCTGTTTAACGGCAGGCTGGAGCCCGCCCTGTTCGCGGACTGCTCGCGCACGAACTATAACCGCGGCTACGATAAATGGGGCTACGGCATGGTCACGGCCATTGACGGCAACCGTGTGACGCTTTCAGGCAGCCAGGACATACTGGGCACATGGTTCGGCGAAAGGACGTTCACGCTGGCCGACACGGGGCTTTTCGAGTTCGCCGACGACGGCAGGTGGATAAGGGATCCCTCCGAGTCGTTGGGCGACATGTGGGAATACGCGAGCCTTACCTTGGCGCAGGCGCTCGGCTGCACCATGCCCAACGGCACCTCTGCCATACTGCCCGCGGGCACGAGGCTCATGATAATCGCCTCGGATAAACAGACCGCCGAATTTATTACCGACAAGGGCATGCACGGTACGCTGAACATCTATCCGGACGAAGCAAGGGGCTGGGGATACTGCGTGGACAGCAAGCCCGAGGAAGAGGTTTTCGTATATGTCCCGTATTACGACTGACGCTGAAAAAAACCAAAGCACCCCCGGCGCGCGGCATAAACCCGGGCGATCCTTCGGATAAAGATCAAAACCAGCCTGTTCAGGCTGGTTTTGACGTATCGCGTCCCGCGGCCGCGCGGTACGTTTATTATGCGGAGTCTATTTCAGCACGTCGTACAGCGCGCCGAGAAGGGTGCCGGTGTCGTCGCATCTGTGTTCCCAGTAAAATACTCCGCCGTAATCGTGGTCTAGCACGTACTGCGCCTTTAAGCGCATCGACTCCGGATCGTCGTAGGAAATGAACGTGCTGCCGTCAAACAGCCAGGGCGCCTTGGCCTCGTCGTCCCAGTAGCGCACATAGCCGTTCTTGTTGATATACTCTCTTGCCAGCGCCGAATAATCGGGGCCGTACCCGATGGGCTTGCGGCAGATCTGAAACAGGCCGTGGTTCCTGTCCTGGAGCCCTTCCGCCTTCCGCGAATACATGGCCGCGCCGAGCAAAAGCTTTTCCTTCGGCACGCCGTAGGCATGGAACAGGCGCAGGGCCTGGTCACAGCTGTTCCTGAAATAATCCCCGGTCGAGGAATACAGCGCAGTGTGATGCCCCGCCAGCGCGTGGAAGCCGCACTTGAGATCGTAGGTCATCAGGTTGATGTAATCCAGGTACTCCGAGATCTTATCCAACTCCGTGCACTCGGCGTAATACAGATCGGCTCCCGCCGCGATCGTCAGGAGATGATGCTCGCCCGTGGCGTCCAGGTGTTCCCTGAGCGTCTTTATCAGCTCGGTAAAGCGGTACTTGTCTTCGGGGCACGTGTCCTGCCCGTTGGAGGGCACGCAGGGATATTCCCAGTCCAGGTCTATGCCGTCGTACGGGGTCGAGGTGACGATCCTGACGGCTTCCTCGCCCATCCTGTGCATGTAATCCTTGTTGGCGCAAACCGACGTGAAGGAGTTGGACTGCGTCTGCACAAGGGACAAAACAAATTTCAGTTCCGGATTCCAGCTTTTGTATTTTTCGATATCGTCTCCGGCCAGGGTCTTTTCGTTGATGGTCCCGTCCGGCGCAAGTTTGCCGAACGCTATGTTGACGTGGGTCAGCCTGCAGGCGTCTTCCCGCGTCAGGCTGCCGCTGCCGAGATACGCGATCAGTTTCTTCTTCATCAGTAAACCGCCTTTCTGTATTTGCTTTCCATAAAATAGCACAAACCGGCCGCTTTGTCAAACGCGTCTTCATCTGTTCCGGTTTCCCGTCTGTCCGTCCCGCTCCATTGGCGGCAGGATACAGCCCAAATACGGACCGGATTTACGAATATCGTATCCGCATGCAGGAATTTTGTCCGGGACGTCGAATGTTATTCTGAAATATGGGGAGGTGTATCATGGACAAGAGCATTTATACTGGCAGCAAAGTCATCACGCGCTATCCTGAGGTGATACTGAGCAAGGACGACGTGCCTTATGCGTCTGACCTGACTTTCAACGCGGGCATCGTACGCCAGGGCGACGGATATATCATGCTGTTCAGGAACGATTACGGCTGCACCCAGCCGGAATGGGAAGCCGGCAAGCGTTTTAAAGGCACCAACATAGGCCTTGCCAGAAGCAAAGACGGGCTTAAGTGGCAGGTGGAGAAAGAGCCCGTGTTCGAGCTAAGCAAGCTGGGCGACCCCGAATTCATACGCTGTTACGACCCGCGCATCACCGTGCTGAGCGACAGGTACGTGGTCTCGTTTGCCATAGATACGCGTCACGGCGTGTGCGGTGGCTTTTACGAGACGCGCGATTTCAGGGATTACAAGCTTCTGTCGCTTTCCGTTCCGGACAACCGCAACATGGTACTGTTCCCGGAAAAGATAGGCGGCAATTACGTGCGGCTTGAAAGGCCGATGCCCGTATACTCGCGCTCAGGCGACGGCGATTTCGACATCTGGCTCAGCGAATCTCCGGACCTGGTATACTGGGGCAGGAGCAGGCTTGTGCTCGCGACCGAGGATGTGCCCTACTGCAACGACAAGATCGGTCCCGGCGCCCCGCCGCTCAAGACCGATAAAGGCTGGCTGGTCATTTTCCATGCGGTGGATATCGATCCCGCCCGAGGCAAAAACGGCTGGGAAAACAGCTGGAAGAAGCGTTACTGCATCGGCATCATGCTGCTCGACCTCAATGACCCGTCCAAAGTCATCGGCATGAGCAAGCGCCCGCTGATGATCCCCGAAGCGCCTTACGAGCTGAGCGGCGGCTTCCGCGACAACGCGCTGTTCCCCTGCGGCATGGTCAGGGACGACGAAGGAAAGATCCGCATATACTATTCCGCAGGCGACGCGGTAGTCCGCATGGCCTACGCCGACGAAAAAGACCTTATCGCCCTGTGCTCGGAGGCACGTAATGCTTAAAGCCCGCTATGCCGCAGGCTGCGAAAAAGAGTTTGACGAGCGCCGGATCAAATATGCGTTCCACGACATCGACGGCACGCATTCGCTGATCCGCAACTGGCCGCCCGTTATGAGCGCCGTGTTAAACGACGTGATCGAGCGCGGCCTTGACCCGGACTTCGACAGCGCCGAAAACACCTTTCGGCTTATCGGGCAATGCGGCACGCGCCTTCTGGAAGAGACCGACCGCTTCTGCGTGGAAAGCGCCGGCATGAGCGCGCTCACGCAGATGGAGTGGGCCATACGGCGCGCCGTGGAAGAAGGCAAAGTCGACGTGGCCTGCGACAGATCGGACAATTCACGGATAATCCGGCGCATCTGGCAGGGCGAAGAGCGCTTTGACGACATACCCGAAACGCCGGCCATGCTGGATATGCTCAGCGTCTATACGCCGCGCCTGTTCAAGCTCTACGAAAAGGTCCTGAACGGATTTTGCCGGGACAGGAACCTGGCTGCCGCCAGGCAGGAACCCGAGCGTTTCCGCGTAAAAGGCTCGATGGAGTTTATCGGCATGCTGTACGGGGCGGGCGTCAAAAACTATTTCGTTACGGGTGCGGTGGTGCAAAAAGGCATGGGCATGTTCGAAGAGGTAGCGTGCCTCGGATACCCTATCGGCGAAGGACAGCTGATAGAAGACATCATAGGCTCGACCTGGGACAAAAAGCTGCCCAAAGACGAGATCATGCTGGAACTTGCCGGGGCTCTTGGCGCGCGCGGTGAAGAGATTCTCGTGACCGGTGACGGCCGCAGCGAGATCAGCGCGGGCGTAAGCATGGGCGCCCTGACGCTCAGCCGTTTAAACCCCGACGCCGCCCGCCAAAGGCAGCTCCACCGCCAGCTGGGCACCCACATGATAGTGAACGACTTTTTCGACCCCCTGATCGGCAAGGTGTTCTTTTGACGGCGGGACCGGGCACACAGTCCCATCCGTTTACGGATAGATGAGCAGACAAAAGGCAGACATACGGAAAACGACCCTGGTGTCTGCCTTTTCTTTATGATATAATCATCATCAGTTCGATCGCATGTTTTGCACCGGCGATGTCTGATGATCCGGACGCGGTGCTGACTGAACCGAAGGATTGGAGATGACTTATATGAATGAGATCACAACAAGCGTACAGATCGTGCTCCCGCAGCACTGCAACGGTTATAAAAAGCCCCGCCTTTTCGGCGGCCAGCTGATGGCGTGGATCGACATCATCGGCGCGGTGGCAGCCCGCCGGTATACGCAGAAAGCCGTGACTACCGTTTGCGTAGACAACCTGAACTTCCTGAATCCAGCGTATCTGAACGATACGGTCGTACTCGAAGCGAAGGTGACGTGGACGGGCCATACATCGCTGGAAGTGCGGGTCGACAGCTACGTGGAGCAGCTTGACGGGCTCAGGAAACGCGTGAATCAGGCGTACCTGGTGTTTGTCGCGCTGGATGACGACGATAAACCTGCCGTGGTGCCGCCTTTCACCCCCGAGACGGACGAAGAAAAACAAGAATATGCCCGGGCGCTGAAGCGCAGAGAGATACGCATGAAAAGATAGTCTGGTCTTTCCATCAATACCGATTCACAAGGGGATCTTTCATGAGCACGAGATATTTCGGCAAGGCTAAGGAAGCGCATCCGAATCCTTTCATGGGCTTCACGAGTTTTCAGCATTTTTCCGACGAAGCGCTTTACAGCGATATAGTTGTGCGGCCCGAAAACCGCATGTGTGAAACGGAGAACCTCGAATGCTGGCCGATACCGGACGACGTGCCGCAGGACGGCCGGACGCAGGGTTTCTATCCTGAAGCGAAGATAGCGTATTTCCGCGTACTGTGGAAGGAATTTGAACCCATTCAGGCGCAGTACGATTACGGTTTGATACAAAAACTCGTAGATACCGCGAAGGAAAAAGGGCAGACGATCACCTTCCGGCTGATCGCGCACAGCACGCGCGCGAGCGACGATGTCCCGGATTGGCTGAAAAAGCTGATCCCCTGCCCAGAGCGGCCCGAAGGCAAACGCGTCAAAGATTCGCCGACAGATCCTCTGTTTTTGAAGCTGTTCGGAAAAGCGATCGAAAAACTCGCGGAGCGCTTCGATGACGAGCCTGTATTCCACACTGTGGATATCTGCCTGCCCGGCGCGTGGGGCGAAGGCTATAAGCTGGAGCTGTATCCCGATGAAGATCTTCGGGAACTGATCGACACGTTCCTGCGCTCCTTCAGGCACACGAACCTGGTCGCGCAAATCGGATTGCCGTGGCTGGTCAATTACGCGAACAGCGTGCGGCCGGTCGGCTGGCGTGGCGATGGCTGCGGCGAACCGAATCACATGCTTAAGCGCTATCCGCAGCTCGCCGCGCAGATCGACAGCGAGATCTGGAAAAAAGCGCCCGTATCGTTCGAAGCATACTGGTGGCTCTCTGAGTGGATCCGTCAGGGTTGGGATATCGACAGCATCATCGAACAGACTCTGTCGTGGCATCTTAGCGTGTTTAACGCCAAATCCGTAGAGATCCCGTACGAGCTCAAAGACAAAGTCGAATACTGGCTAAGCAGGATGGGGTACCATTATTCACCGGTCAGCTTTACCTGCCCGGATACCGCAAGCGCCGGAAACGAGGCAGGTTTCGAGCTTGTGATCGAGAATACCGGCGTCGCTCCGCTGTACGAGAAGCTCCCTCTCACGCTGCGTCTGGCCGGGACGCAGACTTTCAATTTCGATACAGGGATCGAGCCGGTCACATTGCTACCGGGCACGAGCGTGAAGCGCTTTTCTGCGGTGCTTCCGAAGCATATGCCGCGCGGCAGCTATGCCGTGCAGATCGGAATCGTAGGGATCAGCTTCGCAACCGATGCCCCCGCTTCCGGTGATTTCTACGAGGTCGGAAGGATCGATATCACGGATTAGTCTCGCATCCTCTTTGCCAGCCTCGAAGTAAGCGCAGCCGTGTATCAAATAAACAGAAAACGTTAGACCTTTTACTGATTAATCCAAGCGGTAATGACTTGAAATGAGGACGAGAGAAAGGCAGCAAAGCCAGCCCATCAAGTTACATTATTTGAATACCTGTAAAAGCCCTCGAAAGCTCAATGCTTTCGAGGGCTTTCTCTATCGACCTGTTCACACCTTTCGACGTGAACAAACGGCTTTCACTGGGCGGTTTTGTCTTATGCCGCACAATAATATCTGATTCTCATCAGACAATCATTGAACCGTCCACATACAGATGATACCCGTTTGCATCGATATTATGCAGGTCCCCGCTCAGCGAAGTTATGTGGCTGTCGCCTGTCAGTGTCCAGCTGCTGTTCCCATCCAGAACCAGCCGGATCGTGCCGCCTTCGTCCTCTTCATTTATGCTCCCCGTACATGATGAGGCGGGCAACTGC
>JAEEGF012020922.1_pt1 | contig 11304 bp, 10 predicted proteins | sample 9134171 | NCBI WGS metagenome assembly JAEEGF01 (sample SAMN16246542, study PRJNA631951) | gut metagenome | biome: gut microbiome; feature: rumen; material: AP-attached | host: Bos | place: Iran: Karaj | collected 2018-10
TTGCTGTGTTCTCACCGTTCATATCTGTGTTAGCTGAGCAGTGCATAGAAGCAATTCCCTTAAGAGGAAGGTAGTAGTTCATCATTGAGAACATACCCTTCTTCATCTCTCCGCCGTACCATGTGTTAATGATAACCTGCTCACGGCTTGTGATGTTGAATGCTACGCAAGTCTCAGAGTTAAGTCCAAGTGCCTGGTAATCATCAACCTTAGCAAGTGATGCATTGTAAACTACGAAATCAGGCTCGAAAGAAGCAAGTTCGTCAGCTGTAGGCTGGATGAACATGTTCTTGATAAAGTGTGCCTGCCAAGCAACTTCCATGATGAAACGAACTGCCATACGTGTGTCCTTGTTGGCACCGCAGAAAGCATCAACTACGAACAGTCTCTTGTTTGAAAGCTCGTTCTTAGCGATCTCTTTAACCTTAGCCCATGTCTCCTCTGACATAGGGTGGTTGTCGTTCTTGTACTCGTCAGTTGTCCACCATACAGTGTCCTTGGAGTTCTCGTCCATAACGATGTACTTATCTTTAGGTGAACGTCCTGTGTAGATACCGGTCATAACGTTAACAGCGCCAAGCTCTGTATCAACGCCTTTCTCATAGCCGGTAAGTTCAGGCTTCATTTCCTCTGTGTAAAGATCATCGTATGAAGGATTGTGGACGATCTCAGTTGTGCCTGTGATGCCATACTTGGTTAAATCGATGTTTGCCATTTAGTTAACCTCTTTTCTTTTTATATTTTTTTGTTTTTAAGTTTTTATGAAAGAGTCGCAAATTCCGACTATCACTTCATTTATACTACAAAGTCAAAGGTTTAACAAGGATTTTCACTGACATTTTATATTAAAAGTCTGTAAATTCTGTTACTTCTCATCCTCCTCCAAAAGCGCCTGATAAATATCTCTTTTACCGACACCTCTGTCAGAAGCCACCTTTTTCATAGCCTCTTTTCTGGGGATTCCCTGCTCCTCATAAAACTTCATGTGATCCGGGATACTCATCTCCTGCCAGCTGAGCTTTTTTTCCTCATCCTGCTCTTGAAGGCTCTTTCCCTCTATTACCAGTACATACTCGCCCCTAGGCTCGTTTTCCCCGTAAAAAGAAATAGCTTCAGCCAGGGTTGTAGGCCTCACCTCTTCAAACTTCTTGGTGAGCTCCCTGCAGATGGATATCCTGCGGTCTCCCAGGGTCTCATACAGATCAGCAAGGGCTGCCTTGAGGTGATGTGGCGCCTCGTAGATGATCATGGTCCTGCTCTCATCCTTAAGATCCTCCAGGATCCTCTTCCTGCCCTTTTTATCCTCAGTGGCTGATGGGAGAAATCCCTCAAAGCAGAATCTCCTGGTTCCAAGTCCCGACAAAGTCAGGGCCGTAATGCAGGCTGCTGCCCCGGGAAGTGATGTTACGGTGATACCGGCCTTGTGGCACTCAGCCACCAAAACCTCTCCCGGGTCTGATATGGCAGGGGTTCCGGCGTCAGTAATAAGGGCCACATTGGTCCCTTCCATCATCTTGTCTATGAGCCACCTTGCCTTGTCATACTTGTTGTACTCGTGGTAGCTGGTCATCTCGGTATGAATGTCAAAGTGATTTAATAGCTTTATGCTGTTTCTGGTGTCCTCCGCGGCAATAAGGTCAACGCTCTTCAAGGTCTCAAGCACCCTGAAGGTCATGTCGTCCAGGTTTCCTATGGGGGTTGCACACAGATATAGTTTTCCTGCCATTTAGCCCTCCTTAATAGCCGTAGATATCGTAGATATCCGGAGTGTACTTGCCTTCGCTCTCATAAATGATAAGGGGCTTTTCCACTGTGATCCTGCTCTTGCCGCCTCTTGCGCCCTCGATGAGCACCATGGTAGGCTCCTTGTCCACATAGGGGTACACAAGCTGCATCCTCTTGGGCTCTACCTTGTACTGATGCATGAGCACCATGATCTCCGCCAGCCTGAAGGGCCTGTGAACCATGTAGAACTTGCCTCCGCTCTTAAGGCACTTGGCTGCAGCCTTTATTACATCCTCAAGGTCGCACAGAACTTCATGTCTTGCAATGGCCTTGGGAGCATCGGGGTTCTTAAGACCGTGCCCTCCTATCATATAGGGCGGGTTACATGTAACCACGTCAAAAGAGGCAGCGTCAAATATTTGCCCTGCCTCCTTAATGTCTCCCTGTACAATTTTCACTCTGCCCTGAAGGTTATTAAGCGCCACGCTTCTGGACGCCATGTCTGCGCTCTCCGGCTGGATCTCCAGACCGATAAGCTCCCCGGCACCTGTCTTGGCCGCCATCAATATGGGAATGATACCGGTTCCCGTTCCCAGATCCAGGACTCTTGCGCCATCCTGCGCCGCTGCAAATCCCGACAAAAGAACTGCATCCATACCGAAGCAGAACCGGTCGGGGTCCTGTATTATCTGAAAGCCGTTTCTCTGCAGATCATCAAGTCTCTCTCCGGGCTTAAGTTCAATTGTCCCCAAGCTTTGACTTTCCTTCCCGCTTCTCAATCTTCTCAAGCTTCTCGAGTTCTCTGATCTCCTCGTCTTCCTGAGAATTTTTCTTATTATTGTTGTTGTTCTTTTTCTTCTGTTTCTTTCTGATGGATTCGATCTCGTCCAGCTTGTACTCGTGTACTTCCTTCTCGTCGTCCACATCCACCAGTATCTTAAGTGTCTGTCTGAGGATATTTACGCTGGATACCTCTCCTGAGAGTCCGTCCTTGGCGGTACAGAAATCGCCAACTCCGGGCATCTTGCGGTTCAGCTCTTCATACACATCTTCTTCATTCTTAAGGCAACACATAAGTCTTCCGCAAACGCCTGAAATCTTGGTGGGGTTAAGTGAAAGGCTCTGCTCCTTGGCCATCTTGATAGATACTGGAACAAAATCTGAAAGATAGGAGTGGCAGCACAGCGGTCTTCCGCAGATGCCGTAGCCTCCGATGATCTTGGTCTCGTCTCTTACGCCGATCTGTCTGAGCTCTATCCTGGTCTTAAATACAGCCGCCAGGTCTTTTACCAGTTCTCTGAAGTCGATCCTGCCGTCTGCTGTAAAGTAGAAGAGGATCTTGTTATTGTCAAAGGTATACTCTGCATCAATGAGCTTCATCTCAAGGTTGTGCTTCTTGATCTTCTCAAGACATACCTTGAAGGCCTCTTTTTCTTTTTCCCTGTTGCTCTTCTCCTGCTCGTCGTCCTTGGAGCTGGCAGTACGAAGCACTGTCTTAAGGGGCTTAACTACCTGGTCGTCCTCGATGTCCTTGGGCTCGCTGACAACCGTGCCATACTCGACACCGCGGGCAGTCTCCACTATTACATGGTCGCCCTTTTTGATCATGTACTTACCCGGAGAAAAATAATATATCTTGCCGGCTGCTCTAAATCTTACGCCGATTACTCTTGTCATAAATACTCCTTTATTCCCATCAGCATCAGCTGAAGGGCCAAATCTATGTTTACATTGGAGCTGATGCGACTCTTCGCAATCTCCATATCCTTGATCATGCTACTTATGCCATTATAAGTGGATTTTTCAGTAGCACTTCTAATATACGATACCTTATCAGTGAAAATCAAGTGAGTGTCATCTTCGGTGGCTTTATACACCAGCATATCCCTGAACAGGAAGATCAGTATGTCCATGAAATCCTCATACTGTCCCATGTCGATGCCTTTTTTGCTGGCCTTTTCCTCTCCCTCTGCGGGTTCCAGCAGCGAGTGTACTCTGTCCATCATGTCATTTATCTCAAGGTTCTTCATTTTGGACACCAGATCTATGGTGCCGTCCTTTAGCTTTTCAAATCTCTCGTTGGAAGCAAGGCTCAGGGCTTTTCCCACATTTCCCCTGGCAAAGGTGGCACACAGCATGGCTTTGTAGTCCACAACCTGACACTCCTCCATGAGATATTTGCGGATGGAGTCGTCCCTTGCGGGTTTCATGGGCAACACTATGCATCTGCTGATGATTGTGGGTAGGAAAGCATTGAGGTTGCTGGTCAGAATGATGATGACAATGTAGGACGGCGGCTCCTCAAGCGTCTTTAACAGGGCATTCTGGGCCGCAGGTGTCATCTTTTCCCCTTCGGGGATTATGTAGATCTTGTAGTCGCTCTCATAGGGCTTGATCACAACGTCATCCCTGAGCTGCAGTCTGATGTCGTCCACACCGATTGTGGATTTCTCGTGAGTTATTGTGATGATGTCGGGATGAGTCCCTGCTTCGGCCTTGATACAGGACGGGCACTTGTCGCAGGCTTCCAAAAGCCCTTCCCTCTCCTGTCTGTCACTGCACTGGAGGGCCTTGGCGAAGATTCTTGCCACGTACTCTTTTCCTGAGCCGTTTTCACCGGAGATGATGTAGGCGTGGGAGACCTTGCCGGTCCTGAGCCCATGCTGCATATGCTCCTTCATCTGTTCCTGATCTATGATGCTGGCAAAATCCGCCATTTGTACTCCCCTTAAACTGATTACGTAAAGATATCAAGCAGAAGCCCCTGAATCTGCCCGATCTTGGCAAGTATGTCAATGTTGTTGGTCTCGTCCTTGACCAGCTCCTGAGCCAGTTCGTCCAGCTCCTTGTCCACCTGCCTTATGATGCCGTATACTCTGTGTCTTCCCTTCCTGTCCAGGAAGTTCTCCCTGGAAAAGACATGTGATCTGGTGACCACTTCGTTGAGGAAATCCTTGATGAGCAGGCGGTATCTCTGCATGTCTTTGATGTCGTTTCTCTTGGAGATGCGCTCTCCCTGCTGGACTATGTCCTGCATCATGAGATTGAGGCGCTCGGCAAGTCCTGTGTCCTCCAGCTTGCTGGTGAGCACAAACTTAAAGTCCCCGTTGGCCTCCTGGACTTGTTCCGGTGCCGGGGCCTGTTGTGTAGGAGCGATATTATTAACTTTAATATCCATAGGGCCCTCCTCTCCGGGATCAGTCCTGATTCTTGATAATGTATTCCTTTATGCTGCTGATGCAGTCATTGATGTCATCATTGTTCTCGAAGCGATAAGTGACGCCGGCGTCCTTGATCTTGTCCTCAGAAAAGTCCTCTTCGTCCGCCAGAAAGCGTCTGCACATCTCGTCGTATTTGGGGTTCTCCTGCTTGGCCTCTCTGTGCATGGCTCTTTCAAGTCTTATTCTGGCCTCCACGTCGATGAGGAGGGGAACCACTTTTTCTTTTCCGAAATAATCTCTTATGTAGCAGTAGGATTCAAGTGTGCCTATTACCAGGTAGTTACCTGCAGTCAGGTCAATCTGGCCGTCGTCCACGGTGAAGTATCTCCACTCTCCGTAATTGGTGTGGTAGGTACGCTCCTCGATGATCTTGCCCTGCTGCCTAAGGTCCAGGTACTGCTCCTCGTTCTTAAAGAAGTACTGCTCGCCGTCGGTCTCGCCGTCGCGCATGGGCCTTGTGGTGTAGGGAACCACCTTCTTTAAAGACAGTTCTTCATCCAATATCAGTTTTTTGTAAATTGTGTCCTTGCCTGAGGTGCTCTTGCCCATCAGGAGGAAAATCTTTCCTGCCGGCATCCGTGATCCTGCCTTCGTTTCTTAGATTTCTTCGAGTCTGATCATGTTGGTCCTTCCGGGTATTCCAAGAGGAATTCCGGCGGTAAGTACAACCTTGTCGCCTTCCTTGAGGTATCCTGCACTCTTGGCTGAGTTGATGGCCTCTCTGAAGAGCTCATCTGCTGTATCCTCCTGCCTGATATGAAGAGGGGATACGCCAAACATGAGGTTCATCTGTCTGCAGACCGTAGGATTGATGGTGCAGGCGATGATGGGGCAATTGGGCTTGTACATGGAAACCATGCTGGCTGTAAAGCCTGACATTGTTACAGTAAGGATGGCATCTGCGTGAACTTCAGCAGCGATGTTACAGGTCGCATGGGAAATGGCAGTTGTGTCATCGCTTGGTGCATAGTCTCTCTTCTTAAGTCTTCCTACATAATCTATATCGGCTTCTGTGCGCTCGGCGATACGTGCCATGGTCTTTAAGGCTTCGATGGGATAGTCGCCTGCGGCAGTCTCGCCGGAAAGCATGATAGCTGTTGTTCCGTCATAAATAGCGTTGGCTACGTCGGTTGCCTCGGCTCTTGTTGGTCTTGGATGATGGATCATAGAATCCAGCATCTGTGTGGCTGTGATAACGTATTTACCTGCAGCCTCAGCCATCTTGATCATCTTCTTCTGGAGAATAGGCACTTCCTCAAAGGGAACCTCTACTCCCAGGTCGCCTCTTGCAACCATGATTCCATCGGCCTCAGCAAGGATGGCCTCCAGGTTGTTGATGCCCTGGGTGCTCTCGATCTTGGCAATGATCTTCATGGGGCTGTTCTTGGCATTTAATATCTCTCTGATAGCCAGAACGTCATCCCTGGTTCTGACAAAAGAAGCAGCTACAAAGTCAAAGCCCTGCTCGCAGCCAAAGATGATATCGCTTCTGTCCTGCTCGCTAAGGTATGGCATGGAGAGCTCGGCTCCAGGTACATTAACACCCTTCTTGTCTGAGATGGGGCCTCCGTTAACTACCTTGCAGACTATGTCTGTGTCCGTAACCTTCTCAACAGCCAGTTCAATAAGGCCATCGTCGAGAAGTATGGTCATGCCGGGCTTGCAGTCGTTGGTAAGCTCCTTGTAGGTAATGGAGACTTCTTCCTTGGTTCCTGCAATCTCTCTTGATGTAAGAGTGAAGGTCTGTCCTGCCTCCAGCTCCTCTTTGCCATTGGCAAAGTCTTTAAGTCTGATCTCCGGGCCCTTGGTATCAAGCATCGTAGCCACAGGAAGATCAAGCTCGTCGCGGAGCTTTCTGATCCTCTCAAATTTCCTTCTATGTTCGTCATGGGACCCGTGAGAGAAATTGAAACGGGCCACATTCATACCTGCCAACATAAGCTCTCTGAGCTTATCTTCATTTTCACTGGCCGGTCCTATTGTGCAGATTATTTTTGTTTTACGCATATTATTCCTCTTTCCTTGTCTTCTATTATACCCTTATTTCCCCGAATTTCTCCATTCAAAATCCCCTGAACATTAAGATTTAATGACAGGTATCTCAAAATATCTTCTATAAGATCCTCTGTGATCATCTCTCCCGGAACAATAAGTGGTATTCCCGGAGGATACAGATTTACAAAGCCCGCTGCTATGCGGCCTGCGGCCTGCTTTAACGGAACTGTCTCTTTCTCTTCATCCCAGGCTCTCCATAGAGGCAGGGCTTCCTGCGGTATTTCTTTTGCCGAAAAATCATAATGAGGGGTCGGCTGTGTCTGCGCAGGTTCACGCGCTTCCAGGCTGGCATCTATCTCTTTTAGCGCAGCTGAAAGTCTCTTAATACCCTCCTCCCGGTCTGAGCCTGTAATGATTGCCAGGGCATATTTCTCCCCCGCCATTTCAAGCTGAAGATGGTATTCTTCACGGAGTATATCATATAGCTGCTGACCTGTCATCGCGGCAGGATCAACATAAACCAGGACTTTGGCCGGATCCTCAAGCTCATCTCGCCCCGGAACCCTGATGTGTTTAAGGTTCTGAGCTTCTGTCTGTATAAGCTCTCTGTACTGAGTAAGTCTTCTGATGTACTCATGGCCCTCTTCCTGCATCTGGTTGATGCACAGGTCAATGGAGGACATCAATATGTAAGACGGGCTGCTGCTCTGATAGATCCCTAGGAATCTCTTGAGAACAGCCTTATCTACAAGGTCTCCCTGCAGATGTATTAGCGCTGTCTGTGTCATAGCTGGCAGAGTCTTGTGGAGACTGTGGATAACCAGGTCCGCTCCCTGCTGCACAGCTCCCTGTGGAACGCCCTCTCCAAGGCCAAAGTGTGAGCCGTGGGCTTCATCCACTATGAGCGGAATCCCACGCTTGTGGCAAACTGCCGCTATTCCGGCCACGTCCGAGCATCTTCCTTCATAAGTCGGAGAAGTTATGAAGACTGCCTTGATGTTTCTTTTGCTGTTATCAAGGGCTCGCTCCACGTCCTCAGCCGTGTATCCGTCAAATATCCCGTAGGGCTGTATCATCTTGGCCTTCAGGTACTCAATCTCCAGCCTTCGCAAATAGGCCGCATGGTAAAAAGACCTGTGACTACCCCTGGCGGCAAGGATCGCGCCGCCTTCCTGAAGGGCCGCAGATACCGCGCTCAGAACACCTGAGGTGCTTCCGTTTACCAGAAAATAGGTGTAATCCGCGCCGTATAGGGCGTTGGCACGCTGCTCTGCCTCGAGTATTATCCCTTTCTCGTCATGGAGATTGTCAAAATCATCTATTTCCGTTATATCACAACGAAAAGCACCCTGTAATGGGGTGCTTTGAAGGTTTCGTTTATGTCCCGGCATGTGGAGCGGGTACATGTCGCTCTCTGCCAGTCTGTTAAGCTCCTGGTAAATATCAGGCATAGTTTACAACAATCTTTCCCTTCTTAAGTCGTAAGGTCTCCAGCGTGGATGCATATTTATCAGCCAGGCATACTACCCAGGCCTCTCTGCACCTGGGCAGCTTAACTGTAAGCGGCCACATGTGTTTTTTAATAATATCCTTCTCTCGCTCAGTCAGGGTGAAATCTCTTGTTGCATTCCTCAGGGCTATACCGGGATGGTAAAATCCGTGAAGCTTGGGATGTGTATTGCCCGGTGCGTCTGCGTTGTGCCAGTCGTACAGGAAATAATCGTGCAAAAGCGCTCCTCTTACAAGTTCCCTTGTCTTGGCTCGTATGCCAAGCTTCTCATTGAGCTTGATTGCGCACAGCGCAACGTGTATACAGTGTTCATATACCGTAACGTTTCCGTGCTGGATAAAGGTCTTGAGCTTCTGGAAATTCTCTGAAGCAAGTATATCTCCGCCGTATTTGCTAAGTGTCTCGCCGTATACGCGGTTCTTTTCCATTTCATTTAACAGTTCAGGATCAAAGGTATCTGGATCGTAATCCTTAACATCCAGGACTCTTCTGATGATCGCTCTGTCCTCTTTACTAAGTCTATGCATTTACTACTCCACATCAATACTACAGAACGTAGTTTTTATTTCTATTTTCTCAACATTAAACATCATACCATACATTGAAAAAGAAATAATAAAAAACGTGAAAAGTATTGCTTAAATTTGTCTATTACTTCTCTCTTATCAGACGCTCGTATTCATCAACCAATGAAGTGAAGTATGCAAGTGCATCATCGTAGGTTTTCTTATCAAGCGGGTCTATTCCTGCCTCGCTGAGTAGTTCAACGGGCGGAGCTGATCCTCCGAGTTTAAGGAAGTCTAAGTATTCCTCCACTGCACCGTCTTCTCCACTTGTAATGCGCTGTGCAATTGAAGCAGCATAAGCTACATCGGCAGAATACTGATATACATAGTACTGATAGTATAAGTGAGGAATTGCAGCCCAGCGATATCTTATCTCATCGCACAGGATTGTAGTGTCACCCTTGTAGACATCAAGGAGTTCCATCCACTTATCACCAAGATCCTCTGCATCCAGTGACTCTCCAGCCTCAACAGTCTTGTACATGTAGTCCTCAAATTCTGAGTACATCATCTGTGTAAAGAAGGTTCCGGCGAACATGTAGAGTGCATTCTCAAGATAGAAAAGCTTCTCATCATCGCTCTGGGCGTTCTTCATCATGTATTCATAATAAAGAAGCTCGTTGGTTGTGCTGGCAACCTCTTGTGTGAAAATGGTGGGATTCACATACATAAGGGGCTGGTTCTCAGTTGAGTATTGATCGTAGACAGCATGTCCCATCTCATGGGCGATAGTGCTGACATCATCGGTATATCCGGTGTAGTTAAAGAGTACCCATGGATAGTATTCAGGTGAAGGCTTGGTCTCATAAGCACCTGTGCTCTTGGTATCTGTAGGGTAAACATCCACATGACCGCTTGTAATGATCTTCTTGAAGTGATCTATATAGTCATCTCCAAGGATTCCCAGGGCGTCGATGACCTGATCAACTGCATCGTCGTATGCTACCAGTCCACCGTCATAGTCGGATACGCTTGTTGCCATGTCGTAAGAGTGCTGCTCCTCAAGGCCAAGTCCCTCTGCATGAAGATTTAAGTATCTCTGATACTCGGGAATTCCGTCATGAGCTGCCTCAATAAGCATGTCAAAGACTTCTGTGTCCAGGTCATAGTCAGATAAAGCATACTCAAGGGTTGTGTCATAGCCATCTAAAAGAGCTGCAGCATAGGCCTGTGAGCAGTTTTCTTCCAAAAGTGCTGCAAAGGTGTTGGCAAATCCCTCATATCTGGAATAGTATACCGCCTCTGCATGTTCCTTAAAGGCATCGTTGTATCTGTCTCCATAGACTATCTCAGCATATAGTTCTTCCGTAAGCTCTGTTGTACGGCCGTTTGGAAGTTTGATCGTAGGATAAGGTAACTCAACGTTGTTGAGGATCTCAAATATGTTCTCACCGTATCCCAATCCCATTGACAGAGTAGACATGATCAATGTCTCATTCTCAGTATAGGGCTCGTAATCAGGGTCTGTATAGTGCTCAAGCCAGTAAGTGTTCTCACCGAAAATAGGATCTGAAAAGATCTTTTCTCTCTCCTCAAGACTAAGCTCAAAGATCTCAATTTCAGCGAAAGCATTCTTGGCGCTCTCTTCACGGCTCATGTTATCGAGCTTGGCCAGCATATTCTTGAATACCGGATCTGTAGCATTAAGTCCGTTTCCAAGCTTGGCATACATACTAAGCTTGTACTGTGTGCTTGTCAGTTCGGTAAAATAAGCAAACTGGAAGTAGTCATATATGTTCTGGGCGTTGTTCAGCGTACCTCTAAACTGATCGTAGCCATCTAACATCTCCATTACTTTATCGTAATCTGCCTGCCACTCTTCCTCGCTGGCGTAGATGGATTCCAGATCCCAGGTTACAGGATATTTCTCCTTGGCAGATGCATCACTGGTGCTGGCTGTGCTTGCAGCACTAACATCTGCTGTCTGTTCCTTTTCTGTCTCTTCCACCACGGGCTCTTTACCACAGGCTGTAATTGTAATCACCGATAACATCACCAATGATACAAATTTCTTGAATTTTCCTGACATGATATCGCCTTTCTTAATTTAATCTTTTCTGATTATAGCATAAGAAATGAACTTGTATGCAAGCGGCCATTCGCTTGCCGGTCTTATGCAACAAAAAACCCGGTCAATAGACCGGGTAAAATTCTGAGCATAAAAAGATGCCTAGAGTCGGAATCGAACCAACGACACGAGGATTTTCAGTCCTCTGCTCTACCAACTGAGCTATCTAGGCATGTAGTAGCGGGGACAGGATTTGAACCTATGACCTTCGGGTTATGA